>Ga0302046_10001035_pt1 | contig 26429 bp, 22 predicted proteins | sample RVTome_11_FD_200261 | JGI IMG/M metagenome (GOLD analysis project Ga0302046, IMG submission 200261) | Soil microbial communities from uranium-contaminated site in the Upper Colorado River Basin, Wyoming, United States - RVT147D111 (version 2) ... | reverse complement strand
GTGCCGAACGGCGGCATGCCGGACGTCGCCCGCAGCTTAAGCGCCCTGGCCGGCGTCCGCCTCAGCGACGCCACGGCCGACCTCCACGTGCAGGGCGGTGAAGCGGGAGAACACCAGTTTCGCCTCGACGGGGCGCCCGTCTTCATCCCCGTCAGCATCGGGGGGCTCGTCGGGCCGTTCAGCCCGTTTGCGCTGGGCCGCGTGACCGTCCACAAGGCCGGCTTCGGCGCCGACGTGGGTAGTCAGAGTGCGGGCGTCATCGAGGCCGAACATGCGCTGGGTCAGGGAGCGGCTCAGGCCCTGGACGTACAGGTGGACCCGCTGAGCATCAACGGCCGCCTGGGCTTCAGCACCGGAGCGCCCGGCCGGACGCAGGCCGTCGTCCTGCTGGCCGGACGCTCCGGCCTCTGGGGGCTCTACGCGCCGCCGCCGGTCCGCCGCCTGCTCGAAGACTGGAACCAGACCGACCCGTTCATGCTGGCGGCCTTCCGGGCGATCCCGCAACAGACCGAGAACTCGGTCGCTCCCTTCTTCCGGCGAACCCTCTCGTCCGGCGATCCGGGCGTCGGCTTCCAGGACCTGCATGCCGCGGCTCGCATCCGCTTCGGCGCGCTGCAAAGCCTGCATGCCTCCACCTACTGGGGCCGGCGCATGCTCGACAGCGACCATGATCCGTTCTCGCCCCGCGACCCCGCGCAGGCCCTGCGCGACACCGAGCCGCGCACCCGCGACCAGTACGTCTGGAGCAACAGCACATCCCAGGTCCGGTACGAAGCCGTGCTCAATGATCGATGGATGACCCGCGTGCAGGGACGCGCCAGCCTCTACCGGCTGCGCCACGACATCGTCGTAGAACCCGCCTTCCAGAACGTCGCTACCGCAGACGAAGCCATACCCGCCCAGTTCATCCTCGACCCGCGCGACGACAACGGAAACCGGATCCAGGAATACGCCCTCGAAGCGCGCCTCGACTATGCCGCCCGCGACGGCTGGAGCCTGGAGGCCGGCCTGGAACCGACGTACACGCACAGCCGCTTCCTCGTGCAGGGCACACAGCAGATTCCGATCAGCCACCAGTCGTCCGGCTGGCGGCTGGCGAGCTACGTAAACAACCACATCACGCTCGGCCGTACGATGACGGTTGACGCCGGAGCCCGGTTTACCTACCTCGCCGTGCAACAAACCGTGTTTGCCGAGCCGCGCCTGACGCTCCGCATCGACCGGCCCGGCGGACCGCTGGGCCCCTGGTCCTTGCGCCTTGCGACGGGGCTGTATCGCCAGTTCGTCAATCAGTTCGACGTGAGCAGCCGCAGCGCCCGCGCCTTGCTGTCTACCAGCCGCATGTGGCTCGGCCTCGACGACTCCGTCTCGCCGCCCCATGCCGCCCATGTCGGCGCCGAAGTCCTGCTCCAGCCGGCGCCCGGCTGGACGATGCATCTCGACGGCTACTACAAGCAGCACATGCACCTCCTGGCCATCGACTACGCCGCCCGGACGCCGTCGCGCGACGACCTCGGCCTTGACCCGACCAGGGGCGGCTTTTCCGCGAGCGACCTGCCCATTCCGTCGCTCTCCCAATCCACTTTTCTGGCCGACGGCGCGGGGTATGCCTACGGAGGGACTTTCCGCATCGAAAAGAAAGGCGACCGCACCCGCGTGGATCTTCGCTACGAATACAGCCGGTCCCGGCGCAGCTTCCGCCCTTTCTACGAGGGCACCACCATTCCGCCTCCCTGGGACGAGCCCCACCGTATCGAACTCGCCTTTGACTGGAAACCCTTCGAGGGGGTGACGCTCCTCGGCCGGTGGCAAAGCCTCTGGGGCCGCACCTGGGGCTTTCGCCAGCCCTATTACGATTTCCTGGGGGCCTACCTGGAACGCCTCATCGCCGTCTCCCGCGCAGACGACCTGCCTGAGACAGCCGACTTTGCCGTCTTCAGCATCGACGACATCATCGAGCACGTCCGCACCTACGCCCTGCAACATCCGCAAGATCACCGCCTCCCCGTGATGCACCAACTCGACCTCAGCATCGCATACGCCGGACGCATTGGGGGTACGACGTTCCAGGCACGCCTCGATGTGCTGAACGTCTTCGACCGGGACAACGTCGCCGACTGGCGCCTTGTCTTCGACCCGGACTACTACCAGCGGACGGGGCTCTTGCGGAAAGACGAACGGCACCTCCTTCCCTTCACCCCTTCCCTCGCCCTCCGCCTGGCGTGGTGAGCCTGTTCCGGAGCAGCCCGGGCCTTCAAAACGGGTAGCAAATCCGCTACACGAAGGCAGCCTCCACCACCTCAACGAGACTGCGCGGTCGCTTGCCGGCCAGGAGTTCGACGTCGCCGGAGGTAACATCGAAGCCGCCCACGGCCCACATGTCCTGGATGCTCAACACGGCGCCCATCACGTAATCCGGAAGGCTGGCTGCCTTTGATTCCGATTCGCGTGAACTCCTCCTGGCTTGACGGGCCTGACGCGCCGCTCGAAGTCACGGAAGCGGCTTGCATTCGAACCCGGCTGTTGATTCTTTTCCGGGTCGCCTACCCCGATGCGTGCATCGGACAGCAACCGCTTCCTGAGACGGATACCTCGGAGCGTGCTCCGAGGAGGGTCATAAATAAACAGTGAGTGGTACATATGTTTATAGTTCACTCGTGAACTAACAGCCTAAAAAAATGCGACGGTGCGTCGGCGCTCAACGCTCGGCTGTTGTCTTCCGGAGCGACATCAGCGCACGAAGTCGCTCGTCCCGAAGATACAGCCCTCCCCACACGAGGATACCGAGCACGAGTGGAATCAGAAACGCATCTCCGATCCGCACGTGCGTCGCGATCGCGCCTCCCAGATACCCCGTGAGCAACACCGCACCGGGCACAGCCGTTCGAGGGATCGCATAAAGCACTACGCACACGATCTCAAGCAGACCGATACCCAGCAGGGCACCCTCCGCAAAACCGAACGTCCCGACAAACAGGTCGACAACGGCTGGATTGCGGGTGAGCTTCATGAATGCACTCAACAGGAGCATGAGAACGGCGAGCGCTGTGAGCACGCGCCCTGTCCATAAGATCCAACGTTCGGCAGGACGAGCCAATGCTCCTGCCTGTATAGCATGGGTGTTCATAAGGTTCCTCTTTTCAGGTTTTGATTGACGCGGCCGGGTTTCCGGGGAAGCAAGATGTGTAGGCATAGCATCCTCCTGGTTCATGGGTGCAATGTTCATATGTGAACATTTGGTTAAAAAAAAGACGCTATTTCAGCGCCGACAAAACGCGCACGAAGGCTGCCCGGTCGGCCTCAGGCAACGAGGCGGCGAACGCAGCCTGTACCTGCTCCATCTGCCGCGTCCCCGCGGCATGGCGCTTCTCGCCGACCGGCGTCAGCCCGGCCCGTACGATGCGCCGGTCCGTCGGATCGGCGACGCGGCGGACGAGCCCGTCGGCCTCAAGCCGATCGATGAGCTGCGTCATGTTGGAACGCACACAACTCAGACGGGCGGCTAGCTCACTCAGGGGCAACGGCTCGCCGGCCTTCGCAAGCTGCGAGAGGGCACCGTACTTCGCAGAAGAGAGTCCCTCCGATGCGAGGGCGGCTTCGATACGCGCCTCCAGCGTATGCGCTGCGTGGAGCAGCGAGAACATCACCTCGGCGGAAGCTGCCGGTGTTTGCGTCTGCGTATCTACTTTGTTCATATGTGAAATATACACGTGTGACCGACTGATTGTCAAGCCCTGTGCCTTGCTTCACACGATCTTTGAAGTGCTACTCAGGCGGCTCATCCTGCTTGAACGGTTGGGACGTCCATACCGGGGCCGGTGCTGTGCCCGAGGCCTGACCGTTGGACATGGGCATGCTACGGCCTTCGGCTTCGGCGGCATGGGCTTCGGCGAGGTGTTTGTGGAATTTTTTCTGAAACACCAGAATGCCGATCACACCGCCGACGATGGCCATGTCCGCCACGTTCCAGATGGGAAACAGCGCCATATAATTCCCGCCGATGAGCGGGACAGCGTCGGGGATGTAGCCGCTCCAGAGGTTCACATGGATAAAATCGACCACACGCCCCTGAAAAAAGCTGCCGTAGCCGAAGAGTTGTGCATAGAACATGCGGTCGATGATGTTGCCGATGGCACCGCCCAGGATAAACGCAAGGCTGGCCCGGTATGGCGTATAGCCCTTGCGTACCCGATAGATGTAGACGATGATCAACAACGTCGCCACAATCGAAAAAACCGTGACCATACCGGGCGGGCCGAACGTGATGCCGAACGCCATCCCCGGGTTCTCGGTGTACGTAAGCTGGAGCCACTCCCCCAGCAGGGAAATTGACCGGTAGGGCGGGACGGCCATCGTCTGCCGCACTATGACTTTCGTCACCTGGTCAAAAGCAATAATCCCTGCCGTAATCCAGAGTAAACGCATCGTTTTGGGAGCTGACAAAGAAGCGGGCTACTTCTTTTGCTTGAGTTTCGCCTCGATCGAGATCTCGGTGTGCGGGACGGCTTCCAGGCGCTCCTTGGCGATAGGCTTGCCGGTCACCTTGCAGATACCGTAGGTTTTGTTCTCGATACGCTCCAGCGCACGATCCAGGTAACCGACGTACTTTTGTTGCCGGGCGACCATGAGATACAGCTTTTCACGCTCCATCGCGTCGGTGCCGGCGTCAGCCATGTGGAAGCTGTAGGCCGAATCGTTCTCGGCCTGCTCACGCGAGTCTTCGAGTTGTAGCTTCATCCGCTCGATGTCTTCGATCGCGTTGTAGCGCTTCTCCAGGATGAGTTGCTTAAAATACCCCAGTTCTGCGTCCGTGAAGGGCGTAGTCTGTTCGCCGGTCGGCGATGCCCCGTTGGATTTTTTATCCGCCATAACGCAAAAGCTCAACGATTTAGGCCTGCTGATCAGCCCGGCCTGATCGGGAGGCAGGGCTTTCGGATAGGAAGGCGTTCACCGGGCAACCCGGCGAACGCCCACGGTTAACTCGTCATCACCGATCTGGAAAGTCTCGACGACTTCCCCGGAGGGTTGGTTGGCTTCTTCCAACTCCAAAGCCAGCGTCTCGTTCCTGATCCAGCCGGCGTGCTGCGTAATGGCGCTGGAGAGTCTCGCCGTCGCCTGATACTGCACTTCGATCCGGTCCGTAACTTCAAAATCGGCTTTCTTACGGAGGTTTTGCAGCCGGTTGATGGATTCGCGGGCCAGCCCTTCGGCAATCAGCACGTCGGTGATCGTGGTGTCCAGCGCGACGGTAACACCGGCCTCCTGGCCCACCAGCCAGCCTTCGATCCCTTCGCTCAAGACCTCGACGTCCTCCGGCCCGAGCAACACCGTTTCCCCGTCCACCTCCACCGCGACGGATCCTTCGCGCAGGTATCGGTCGATGGCGGCATCATCGAAAGCGCGCACGGCCTCGTTGACCCCTTTCATCAACCGGCCCATGCGTTTGCCGAGCCGCTTGAAGTTGGGCCGGGCCGTCCGCTTGACGACCGTGCTGGACCCCTCGACGTATTCGAGCGCTTTGACGTTGACTTCGCTCAGGATGATGGCCTTGACGGCCTCCAGGGCCTCCTGCTCGACGCCGCTGCCGGTAACGACGAGGATGCGGGAAAGGGGCTGCCGCGTGTTGATGCCTGCCTGATTACGCAACGCGAGCGTAATGGATGCAAGCGTCTGGGCCAACGCCATCCGGTGTTCCAGGGGGGCATCGATGGCATCCGCCTCGACGCCGGGAAAAAGGGCCAGGTGTACCGATTCGTTCGTTTCGAGGCGCGTCGCGTCGTTCAGCTTCTGGTAAAGCCACTCGCTGAAGAACGGCGCGATGGGCGCCATCAACTTCGCCGTCGTCACCAGGCATTCGTACACCGTCTGGTAGGCCGACGCTTTGTCGGTGCCGTCGGCCGGGGCACCGTCGCCGGCGGCCTTGGCGGACCAGAAGCGCCGCCGCGAGCGCCGGATGTACCAGTTGGAGAGTTCATCGACGAACTGCTCGACGGCGCGGGCGGCGCGGGTGGGGTGATAGGTGTTGTAGGCCGCATCCACCGCCGCACTCGTCGTGTTGAGCCGGCTGATGACCCATCGATCCAGTTCGGGCCGGTCGGCGACCAGGATGCGCGCTGCCTGGTAGCGAAACCCGTCGATGTTGGCATAGGTGGCAAAGAAGTTGTAGCTGTTCTCCAGCGTGCTGAGGAACTTGCGCACGGTCTCACGCAACCCGCGCTCGGCGAACTTGATGTCCTCCCACGGCGGCGCGTTGGTCATCATGTACCACCGTACGGCATCGGCTCCGTGCGCCTGGATGACGGCCTGCGGATCGACGGTGTTGCCGCGCGTCTTGGACATCTTCTCGCCTTTCTCGTCCAGGATGAGGCCGTTGACGACGCAGTTTTTGAAGGCGACGCTGTCCATCACCAGGGTCGCGATGGCGTGCAGGGTGTAAAACCAGCCGCGCGTCTGGTCCACCCCTTCGGCGATGAAGTCGGCCGGGAAACTCTGTTCGAAGGCCTCGCGGTTTTCGAAGGGGTAATGCCACTGGGCAAACGGCATGGCTCCGGAATCAAACCAGACGTCGATCAGGTCGGGCACGCGGCGCATGGTGCCGCCGTCCGGTGCAGGCCACGTCAGCGTGTCCACGAAGGGTCGATGGAGATCCACGTCTTCGTCTCGTTCGGGCAGTTGCCCGCCGCACCTCTCCCGCAGTTCGGCGAGGGAGCCGATGACCTCGACGTAGTCGGGGTCCCGATCGGATTGCCAGACGGGCAACGGCGTGCCCCAGTAGCGGCGGCGGCTGAGCGCCCAGTCGACGTTGTTCTTGAGCCACTCCCCGAAGCGGCCCTCCCCGATGGATGCCGGCTGCCAGTTGATCGTGTCGTTGAGTTCGATCAGCCGGTCTTTGAGGGCCGTCGTGCGGATGAACCAGCTCTCGACGGGATAGCTCATCAGCGGCGTACCCTTGCGCCAGTCGTGCGGATAGTTGTGCAGGTACGTCTCCTGCCGGTAGAGCAACCCGCGCGCTTTGAGATCCCGGATGATCTTTTTGTCGGCGTCTTTGAACCAGTCGCCTGCTACGAGCGGAGTTTTATCGTTAAAATGGCCGTCGGGTTCGATGGGATTAAGCACCAACAGCCCATTTTGACGACCCACTTCGTAGTCCTCGGCGCCGAAGGCCGGTGCTATGTGCACGATGCCCGTGCCGTCTTCGGTCGAGACGAAATCGGCCTCGACGACGCGCCAGAGGACGTTTTCACGGAGATGGCGTTCGACCGCCTCATCCTCCGATAAGCCGTGATCATTCGGACGCCCTAGATACTCTCGAACAAAATGGTCAAGTCCATGATTTGCGATAGAACGATAGGCCCCCATAACAGCACCGCCCGGTTGCCTCCCCGGTTGGCTGGTAAGATCCGGGAAGTCAAACAGCGGCTCGTACCTCATCCCGAGCAGATCACGGCCTTTGTAGGTCTCGACGACCACGTAGTCTTCCTTGACGATCTCCAGGCGTGCTTGGGCGAGAATGAGGTATTCGAAGGTTTCTCCTTCCCCGCTTTTGATCTTGACATAGTCAAGATCAGGCCCGGCGGCGAGCGCGGCGTTCGAGATGAGGGTCCAGGGGGTCGTCGTCCACGCCAGGAAATACGTGTTTTCAGCGCCGTGCAGCGTGAAGCGGACGTACACGCTCGGATCTTGCACTTCTTCATAGCCCAGGCTGACTTCGTGCGAGGACAGCACCGTGCCCGTGCCGGGGCTGTACCACTGAATCTTGTAGCCTTTGTAGAGCAGCCCTTTGTCGTAGATCTGCTTGAGCAGCCACCAGACGCTCTCGATGTAGGTGCTTTGAAACGTGATGTAGGGGTGGTCGAGGTCGACCCAGTAGCCCATGCGCCGCGTCAGGTCGTCCCACTGCTTTTTGTAGCGGAGGACGCTTTCGCGGCAGGCTGCGTTGTATCGTTCGATGCCGTAGGCTTCGACCTGGGCGCGGCTCTCCAGGCCCAGCGCTTTCTCCACCTCGATCTCGACGGGCAGGCCATGTGTATCCCACCCGCCTTTTCGATCCACGCGGAAGCCCTTCATGGTATGATAGCGGCAGAAGACGTCTTTGATGGTCCGCGCCATGACGTGGTGGATGCCGGGGCGCCCGTTGGCCGTCGGCGGGCCTTCGTAAAACGTATAGGTGGGCGCCCCTTCCCGCCGGGTGACGCTCTTCGTGAAGATCTCGTGCGCCTCCCACCAGGCAAGAACCCGGCGTTCCAACGCCGGATGATCGAACTGTTTGACCTCCTCAAAGCGCTCCATGTAAACCAGACGTGCACGGGTTGGGGGATCGGGAAAAGCATAGGATACGAGCCTCGCCCGCAGTTGTTCGTTCGAGAGCCCCATCGCCCCCGACGAGCAAGCGCTACGCCGTTAATCTACCCCGAGGTCGAAGCGGTCGCGCAGGTCCTGGAGGTAGAGCGCCAGCGCGTTGCGCACCTCGTAGGCTTGTTCGTAGAGACGCCGGTAGGTAGCCGGGTCCATGTAGAGCGCCGGCTTCATGCGCGCGAGCAGGTCGAGGGCCGCGTTGGCGTCGGAGAGGCCGCGTTTGACGCAGGCGATGTTACCGCCCAGGGTGTCGCGTTCATGCCCGATGCCGTACCCTCGGGCGACGTGCGCGGGAATCTGGGCGACGTGTGCGCAGAAATGAACCAGCCGGCTGTCTTTGTCGTCGCCCGAGAGGGCGTACGCCCAGTCCAGCACCTCCACAGAGAGGTCGCAGGCGCCCTGATACACGGGCAGATGCTGCAACGCGTCCAGGTTCTCGTCCTCCGGGTCGATGAACGACGTAGCTCCGCCGAAGGGAAAAACATCGTCCAGGTCTTCCTCCAGATGCTCCTCGGCGAACCAGAAAAAGGGTAGGATGAGATCATCGCAGCGCCAGCCTTTGTCGCGCATCCACGCCCGGAGCGATGCCCGCCACGTGGCGAACGCCGCCTCGTCCTCCGGATCGGGCATCGGGTGCTTCCGCATAAAGCGAAAAATGACCTCCATGTAATGGTCGACCCGTTTATCGTGATCGCGCAGAAACGCCTCCCAGCGTTCTTCGTCCCAGGCTTCGTCGTCAAATGGAAAGGTGCCGGACATAAGGCTGCACTACCTCAATGATCAGGAGAATGACCCGGAGCTCCGTACCAACGAAAGGGGCCTTCGCCCACCCTTCTGATGCCCACCCCACGGACCCGGCTTTCCTACGCCGTCATCGTCTCACCCACCGCTGCTACGACGGCGGCCATGACGGCCGTCAGTTTCGGCTCGGCTTCCGCGGCGGCGGCCAGGACCGCTTCGAGGGTCACGGGCTTCAGGGCGTCGGGGAAACACTCGTCGGTGACTACCGAGATCGCCATGACGCGCAGGTCCATATGCCGGGCGACGATCACCTCCGGCACGGTACTCATCCCTACGACATCGGCTCCGATGGCCCGCAGGAAACGGTACTCGGCTTTCGTCTCAAGGTTCGGCCCGACTACGGCGACATACACGCCCTGCTGCATCCGGATCCCCAGGTCGAGGGCTTTTTGCTCGGCGAGCCGGCGGAGTTCGACGTCGTACGGCTCGCTCATGTCCGGGAACCGAGGACCCCAGGCATCGACGTTCGGCCCGACCAGCGGGTTGAGTCCCTGCAGGTTGATGTGATCCGTGATCAGCATTAAGTCGCCCCGCCGGTAGCGTGGATTCATGCCGCCGGCGGCATTGGAGATCAATAGCGTCTCGACGCCGAGTATAGCCAGCACCCGCACGGGAAACGTCACCTGCTGCGGCGTATACCCCTCGTAGAGATGAAAGCGTCCTTGCAGGGCTACCACCGGGACGCCCTGTACGTGCCCGAAGAGCAGACGCCCGTGGTGTGATTCTACCGTCGAGACGGGAAAATGGGGCAGGGCATCGTACGGAATAGCGACCTGGACGTCGATCTCTTCAGCCAGCTTGCCGAGCCCGGTGCCTAAAATCATGCCGAGACGCGGCCTCATGGCCGTGGCCGCTCGCACGGCCTCCACCGCCGCGTCGACCTGGGCCTGTGCCGTAGCGGCATCCAACAACCCTGTAGAAAAATCACCCATGCGAACGGTCTTTCAAAACACCTTATGATACCCAGTCCACTGGATTTGGTATGACGGGAGGCAACAAGGGATGAACGGGACCGGCGACCCACGAACCACCGGAGTTTCTACATTCGCGACCTGACTTGCAAATCCTTTTTTTGACCCTCGGGGAAAACCCCCAAAAAAAAGACCCGACAGGGTATACCAACCCTTCGGGTCCATGCTCCATCGTAAGGCTGTGCGGCGGTCTAATCCAAATCGCTCAGAATCCGCCGGATCTTTTCGATCTCGTCCGACAACGCAACCGGGCTGTCGTCCGAGAGAGGATCTTCGCCCGAACCCTGCGAAACCGAGACGGGCCGAACCACCCAGTTGCCGTCCGCCGGCGAGCGCTCTTCGGGCCGGATCGGTGCCCGGGCACGCTTACGCGACGACTCTTCGGACGGCGCAAACCGGGCCGGGGCTTCGCCGCCACGGGCGAACTTAGCCGCCTTTGCCGGCTCTCCTTCGCCGGACTCGAAGAACTTGAACCCGGCAGGCGACTCTTCGCCCGCAAACGACTCCGGGACATTTTCTTTAAAGAAGGACAACAGCTCGGGCTCTCTGCCGGCCAGCGACTCCGGTTCGGCTTCCGCCAGCGGCTCCTCGGCCCCGATGACTTCTACTTCGATCTCGGGGCCGGTCGTCTGCTCCATGACTTCGACTTCGATCTCAGGCCCGGCCAGTGCTTCGGCGGCCTCATCGAGAATCTCCAGCGCTACCGGTTCGTCTTCCGAAAACATCTCGGTGACCGGCTCTTCCTCCAAGAAAGCATCGGCCTCCAGGACCTCTTCGGCGACCGGCTCAAGGATCTCGTCAGCGACCGGAGCAACTTCCTCCTCCTCAACGATCTCTTCCTCAGCGGCTTCGACGAACGGCGTAACCTTCTCTTCCTCGGGTACCTCCGGGAGGCTCGGTTCTTCGTCCAGGATTGCCTCGACAGCCGATTCCGCGTCCGACGCTTCCTCGGGCATCAGCACCTCGTCCCACACGGCCCGGATGACCGGCTCGGCCTCCAGCGCTTCTGCCGGAAAAGCATCCTCCTCAAAATCCCTTTCTTCCTCGGCGACGGCCACTACGATATCTTCGAGCGCCTGATCCCCAAACGCCTGGGCCCTCAGGGCGATCTCATCCGGAATCTTTTCATCGGGAAGCTCTTCGTGCGTGATGGCATCCAGCTCCGACCACAGGGATTCCGGTGTCTCGACCAGCGACGCGGCCTCCGACTCCTCCGCGCGTTCATAGGCGGCGGCTACGATCTCAGCCGCGTCTTCCGCGGCCGCCTCGGCCTCGTCTTCATCGCGCGCCTTGCGTTCGTTTTTTTTCGGGGCCGGCGTCTCCGACTCACGCGGGGCAAGGCTTCCCAGCCCGCGTCCGTCAAACCGCGCCAGCAGTTCCGCTTCCGACATCAGGAAGGCACGCAGCCGGGCGACGATCTCGTCGCGCCGTCCCAGCAGTTCTCCGACCTCCAGTTCCAGCTGATCCCGGCGTTTGGCGGCACCCCGGGTGATGTCGTCCCCCTGGGCCGTCGCTTTTCGGATGATCAGGTCGGCTTCCTGCTTTGCGTTCTCCAGGGCTTGCTGCGAGCTCTGCCGGGCCGTCCTCAGCGCCTCTTGCAAGGCTTCCTCAACCCGCTCGTAGTGCTCCATCTTGGCCTTGAGTTCATGCACCCGATCCTCGGTACGGCGCTGCTGGGCCAGCATGTCTTCCCACTGGCCGGCAAGCATATCAAGGAAAGCCTGCACCTCATCCGCGTCAATGCCGCGCAGCGTCCGCGCGAACTCTTGTTTCTTAATATCAAGCGGAGAAAGTTTCATGCTTCTGGGGGGTTGATGGGTTGTTCTCGCTCGGGCGTCCGGCCTTCAGCGTGGTAGCAGGGCGAGGGCTGCTTTCCCTCTAGGTCTATCGGATCAAAAAGTTTCAGGGGGATGCCTGTATCTTGTGCAGGATGATCAGGGACGCGCCCCGAAGAGGGCCGTGCCCACCCGCACATGCGTCGCGCCCTCTTCGATGGCAACCTCAAAGTCACCGCTCATCCCCATCGAGAGGGACTGCATCTGTACGTGCGCGAGGTCCGGGCGGTCGCCTTGCTCGAACAGGGTGCGCAACAGCCGAAACTGCGGCCGCACGTCCTCGGGATCGTCGACCGGAGCCGCCAGCGTCATCAAGCCTACCACCTGCAGGTGCGTGTACGACGCCATCCGGTCGATCACGTCGAGCACGGCATCGGGGTCGAGGCCGAACTTGCTCGCTTCGCCCGAGACGTTGACCTGTACGAAGCAGGGCAACACCCGGCCCTCCTGCGCGGCACGCTGATCGAGCGCGTCGGCCAGGCGAAGGCTGTCGAGCGCGTGGAACACGTCGGCATGGGTGGCAGCGTCTCGGGCTTTGTTGCGTTGCAAATGGCCGATCATATGCCAGCGAACGTCGCCGCCCCGGACTCGGCCGGGCAGCACGTCGGCTTTTTCGACCAGCTCTTGCACACGGTTCTCGCCGAAGTCGCGCAGCCCGGCTTCGCGCGCGGCCGTCACCATCGCCACCGGGAACGTCTTCGTCACACCGACGAGCGTCACGTCGCGAGGGGAACGGCCGGCACGCTGGCATGCCTGCACGATGCGCTCCTGGATCTCCTCCAGCCGCTCTGCAATGGCCTGCGCCTCAACCTGCACGTCAATCATCATGTCAAGCCTTAAGTTTCGGCGTTTTGATTCGTTGCCTTAAACACCCGGTAGGTGTGCGGAAATCGGGGACGCCGAGTATGCAGGGCTGTCAGCGTTCAGCGATCAGCCATCCGCCTCAAAAAAATGGGCTGACCGCTGAACACTGACGGCTGAATGCCGCGCCGGACGACCCTTCGCCGTGCCGCGCCTACCTACCACACCCTCACTCGGCTTCCCGGTCCGCTTCGAAGAAAACGACCGCGTCGTCCTCGACGGCGTAGTGCACGGCGAGGGGCCGGCAGCATACCTCACAGTCTTCCACGTAGGCCTGTTCCTCGACGGAAAGATCGAGCAGCATCGAGATGGGTTGCCAGCAATACGGGCAGGTAAAAAAATACTCTTCGAGCATCTACCCGAACAAGTACGGTTGTCCTGGCTCCGTGTTCACACTTCGGCGCGGAGCACCTCCAGCGGCGGACGTGCATAGATACCCCGGCTGTTGAACAACCCGATGGTGACGGTCAGGCCGGTGACGACGAAGAGCGCCGCGAGCATCGACCACGGAGCCGCGACGAACGGCGCCTCGAAGACGAACGCCGCCAGCGCCCAGCTTCCGGCATAGGCGAGAACCAGACCCGTCGTCGTTGCAAAGATACCCAGAAAAAGGTATTCGATCAGCATGATCTTGAACACCTGCGCCTGCGACGCGCCGAGCGTCTTGAGCAGCACGCTTTCTTCGATGCGCTGGAACCGGCTCACCAACACGGCCCCGGCCAGCACGAAAAGACCCGTCAGCACGCTGAACAGGGCCATGAAGCGAATGACGAAGTTGACCCGGTCGAAGATCGCGTCGAAGACGTTCAGGACGAGCGAGAGGCTGATGGATGAAACGTTCGGGTAGGACCGTACGATGGCGGCCTGGACGCCCGCTACGGCTTCGTCGGTCTCGGCTCGCGTCATCAGCACGTGCATCTGCGGGGCGTCTTCGAGCACGCCGGTGGGAAAGACGACGAAGAAGTTCGTCTGCATCCGCTGCCAGTCCACCTCGCGGATGCTGCCGACGACGGCGGGCACCAGCACACCCTGCACGTCGAAGACGATGGTGTCGCCGAGACTCACACGAAGCCGTTCTTCGGCCATTTCGCGTTCGAGCGAGACCGGGACGGCGCCGGTCTCGGGCGCGACGCCTTCGAACGTACCGTCGAGCAAGGTCTCCGAGTCGACGAGATGATCGCGGTAGGTGGAGCGATACTCGCGCCGGTGCGCCCAGTTGGTCCGCACGGTCGAGTCGGCCCGCATGTCTTCAATGGTCCGGCCTTTGATGGCGTGGATGCGCATGGTGACGATCGGAGACCGCTCGATGAGAGGAAGCTGCTGCTCCTGCACGATCCGCTCGACGCCCTCGATCTGGCTGGGTTGAATGTCGAAGAAGACCAGGTCGGGACGCCCGTCGCCGCCGGCCACCTGAATCTGAGACACCAGCGTGCGTTCGACGAGCACCAGGGTCATGATCAGGAACGTGCCCAGCCCGAGCGCCAGCATCAACAACAGCGTCTGGTTGTTGGGCCGGTAGAGGTTGGCCAGGCCCTGCCGCCACGGATAGGCCCAGGAGGAAGGAAAGTATTTGCGCGCCAGCACCGTCAGCGCCCGCGCGACGAGGGTCAGCAGGCCGAAGACGACGGCGATGCCCACGGCATACCCTACGCCGATCTCTACCTCAGGCGCCTGTACGACCGCAAAGGCCAACAGCCCGAGGGCGATCATCCCGTACACCACCCACCGAAGCGGATCGCGATGCGGCTTCTTGTCGTCGAAGACGGAGCGGAGTGCCAGCAGCGGCGAGACCTTACGCACCGTCAGCAACGGCAGCAGCGCGAAGAGCAACGTCACCCCGAGCCCAACGCCGAACCCGACGACGAGCGCCAGCCAGGAAATGCCGAACGAGACGTCTACGGGCAGGAAGTCCGCCACCACGCGAGGCAACACGAGTTGCACGACGACGCCGAGCACGCAGCCGAGCAGGCCGCCGATGGCGCCCATCACGGCTGCCTGCGCGAGGTAGATATTGACCGTGCTGGCTACCTTGGCGCCCACGCAGCGCAACACGGCGACGGTCTCCAGGCGTTGCTTGACGTAGACGTGTACCGCGCTCGCCACGCCGAGCCCACCGAGCAGCAGGGCGATGAAACCCACCAGGCCGAGGAAGCGGTACAGGTTGCCCAGCCCTTCACTCCAGTTCTCCCGCTCCTCCTCCACCGTGTCCATGCCCAGGTCGAACGCGCTCCGATGCGCTTCGAGTTCGTCGCGCAGCACCTCCGGGTCGACGTCGCGTTCCGGCTCGAACTTGAAAAAGACCTCGTACTCGACGCGGCTCCCGAAGCTGGTCAGCGTCGTGTCGAGATGCGCCAGCGGGATGTAGATGCGCGGGCTGAAAAGCATCACGGCGGCCGACTCGCGCGGCGTCTTGAGGAGTTCGCCCGCCACCCGGTAGCGGACGGTTCCGATCTGCACTGAGTCTCCGACGACGACGCCGAACTCCGTCATGAGGGTCCCATCGACGAGTGCGTTGCGGCCGTCGCGGTAGGTCGCCGAAGCCTCCGGCGGGTTCGTCTCAACGATCCCGTAGTACGGATAGTCGCCCTCCTGCGCGCGTACCATCGCGAGGCGCGTCTGGCCGCTTTTCGGGAAGTAGGCCATCGAACTGAACGACACGCGGCGGGACTGCTCCCCGCCGAGCGAGTCGATCAACGCCTCCGTCTCGGGTCCAAAGGGTTCGTCGCGCTCCAGGCTCAAGTCCGCCCCGAGGAGCGCCCGCGCCTGCTCGTCTACCGCCTGTTCGAGGTTCTCCCCGAACGAGTTGATGGCAACCAATGCCGCCACGCCGACGACCATCGAGGAGAGAAAAAGCAGGAGGCGCTTCCGGCTGCCCCGGCTGTCCCGCCAGGCCATCTTCCAGGTCCAGGGATCGAGCATGGTCTGTCGTCCGTTGTCGGTTGTCGGTTGTCGATTGTCCGTTGTCCATGGCCCGTAGTCCGGCTTGAACGGGTCCGATGAGCCATCAAGGGACCACGACTACGAACCACGGACTACGAAGCCACCGCCCGGTAGGAAGCCCTGTCCGGGGCTCCGTCCGAGATGATCTTGCCGCTCTTCAGGCGGAGGACGCGTTCGGTCTGCGCGGCCAGGCCGAGGTCGTGGGTGACGATTACGAGGGTAGTGCCGGCGCTTCGGTTGAGGTCGAAGATGAGGCGCTGGATCGTCTGGCCGGTCTCGGTGTCGAGGTTGCCGGTAGGCTCGTCGGCGAAAAGGATCTTGGGCCGGTTGGTGAAGGCGCGTGCCAGGGCCACCCGCTGCTGCTCGCCGCCGGAGAGCTGCGTCGGGTAGTGGTGCGTCCGATCGTCGAGACCCACCTGCTCCAGCAGGTCCAGGGCCCGGTCCCGCGCTTTGCGCTCGCCCCGCAACTCGGCGGGCACCATCACGTTCTCCAGCGCCGTAAGCGTCGGGATGAGTTGAAACGTCTGAAAGACGAAGCCGACGTACTGATTGCGCACGGTTGCCCGCTCGTCTTCAGAGAGGGTGCCGAGGTCGATCCCGCTGAGGTGGACCGTGCCGGACGAAGGCGCATCGAGGCCGGCGCACAGGCCGAGGAGCGTCGTCTTGCCGCTACCCGACGGTCCGACGATCGCAAGCGTTTCTCCCTCCCGCACCAAAAAGGTTACGTCGTGCACGACCGTCAAGGTGCGGGACCCACTGCGATATGTTTTCGTTAGTTGTTGTACTTCGAGGATGACCGGGTCGGGCATAAGGTATTCGTTTTAAGGGGTTATGCTGAACATGAAACGTGAAACATCCACCGTGCGGTTGCTCGACGCGCCCTTTTGTCTCCCCAGGATTGACGTTTCACGGCACCGGTACGGCAGGCCCCGGCTTGACTTCAAAGCGGCTTAGGCGTATGAGATTCCGAACGCTATACCCCTGTATCGGCCTCTGTGTTCTGTTCCTTGTGGGTTGCGGCGCCCAACACGCGGAAAAAGACCCTGAAGCGCCGTCCCAGGCCCAGCCCTCGGCGCCGGCTCCAGCCGTGTCGCCGGCTGCGTCTGAAGCGACGGACGCGCCCCTACGGGTGGTGGTGTTGGGCAACAGCCTCGCCGCCGGCTACGGCCTCGATCCCGAACAGGCGTTCCCGGCACTCCTTCAGCAAAAGGTAGACTCCCTCGCCTGGAATGTCGTCGTTGTCAACGCGGGCGTCAGCGGCGAGACGACGGCCGGCGGCCTGAGCCGGATCGACTGGCTGCTGCGGGAACGCGTGGATGTCCTCATCCTCGAACTGGGCGGTAACGACGGACTACGCGGTATCGCTACGGAGGTTACGCAGCAGAACCTCCAGGCCATCATCAACAAGACCAGGGACCGGTATGCCGAGGCGCGCGTCGTGCTGGCCGGCATGCAGGTGCCGACCAACCTCGGGCCCATCTACACGGAGCGTTTCCGCAACCTCTACCCGGAACTGGCCCGCGAGAACGACGTCGCGCTCATCCCTTTCCTCCTCGAAGGCGTCGGCGGCATCAGCGCCCTCAACCAGTCCGACGGCATCCACCCCACCGCCGAAGGCCACCGCATCGTGGCGGAAAACGTCTGGGAGACGCTCCGCCCCGTGCTTGCTTCGCTGATTCAGGAGGTGTAGTACATCGGCGGGCGGGGAGCGAAGGGCGATCTTGGATACCCTCAACGGCTCCCCAGGATCACGGGCTGGTAGTATTCGCCGTCTACACGACGGACATGGTGGAATCCGGCCTCCTGAAGTAGTTCCACCAGTCGGTTCGGGCTCACGGCGTAATACCGCGTGCGAAAGATGTGGGCGACGCCCTCGGAGCCCCCGTCATCCCGAACGAAATACATCGAGAGGTCGTACAGCGCACCCTCGAAGACCCATACCTGGAAAACGAGATAGGTCGATCCGTCTTGCTCGCGGATACCGTAGGGTTTGACCTGCACCCCGGTACGTACTTCCCGGTCGTAATCCCGCACCGTGATCAAGCACCCGCCGCCCGGCTTCACGCAGCGATAGAACGCACGGAACGCGTCGAGGATGTCCGCATCGGACAAGAGATGGGGCACGGCGTTATCGCAGGCGATGAGTACGTCGAACGCCTGTCCGTGGTGCGCAAATGCCCGGCGCATATCGGCGGCCGAGACGTCGATGGCAAGACCGCGCCGGCGCGCCTCTTACCAGAAGACTTCTTGAAACGGCACTACGGATCCACGCGCCAGCCGAGGGCCTCCAGGTCGGCCCCCACGCGGAGGTCGACGGGCAAGTCGGCCAGCGTCAGCGACGCCTCGGTAGCGACGGTCCCGTCGGGCAGGATGATCTCACCGTCGGCCCGGCCGAGCCGCCCCCGCAGCCGCACCACGCGCCCGACGACGCGCAGCGGCGTCTCGACCGGCACGGGGTGGCGATACTTCACCTCCAGGCGGACGGACATCATAAAATGGTGATGATCCTCGATCATCGAGACGCGCCCGACGATCTCGTCGAGGACAGCGGCCTGCACGCCGCCGTGGACGATGCCCGGATACCCCTGGTAGGCCGCCGGGATGGTATGCTCGGCGTAGACCTCATCCCGTCCGTTGTCGTAAAAAATCATGTACAGCCCGTAGGGATTCTTCCGGCCGCAGACGAAGCAATGATCGGAGTTGGGCTGTTTGTTCATTAGCGCGTTTTGGTTGCATCGCTATCACCGCCCACGGTAGGGGACCCGAGCGGCGCCCTGCGAAGGCTTGATTCTTTTCCGGGTCGCCTACCCCGATGCTTGCATTGGAAAGCAACCGCTTCCTTCGACGGATACCTCGGAGCGTGCTCCCAGGAGGGTCATAAAAAAACGCGCTACAGGGCCTTCACCTCATTGATGAGCGCCGTCACGGAGTCTTTGGCGTCGCCGAAGAGCATGCGCGTGTTGGAGGCATAAAAAAGTTCGTTCTGCACGCCGGAGTAGCCGGGCCGGAGGCTGCGTTTGAGAAAGATGACCGTCTGCGAATGGTCGACGTTGAGAATGGGCATGCCGTAGATCGGGCTGGACTTGTCGTGCCGGGCCGCCGGGTTGACCACGTCGTTCGCGCCGATGACCAGCGATACGTCGCACGTGTCGAACTCGTGATTGATCTCATCCATCTCGAAGAGTTGGTCATAGGGCACGTTGGCTTCGGCCAGCAGCACGTTCATGTGGCCCGGCATACGTCCGGCGACGGGATGGACTGCGTATTTGACCGAGACGCCGCGTTTCTGGAGCAGTTCGGCCAGCTCGCGCACCTGGTGCTGGGCCTGCGCCACCGCCAGCCCGTAGCCCGGCACGATGATGACCGTCTCGGCATAGCTAAGCAGGATGGCCGTGTCGTCCGGCGTCGTGGCGGTGAACGTCAGGTCTTGAGCGGCTCCGGCGACCGGCGCTGCGTCCGCCGCGTCGCCCCCGAAGCCGCCCAGCAGTACGTTGAAGAGCGAGCGATTCATCGCGTCGCACATGATCTTGGTCAGGATCAGGCCCGAAGCCCCCACGAGCGCCCCGCTGACGATCAGGGCCGTGTTGCTGAGCACAAACCCGGTGGCCGCAGCGGCCAGCCCCGAATACGAATTCAACAACGCAACGACGACGGGCATGTCCGCCCCACCGATGGGAAGGACCAGCAGGATACCCAGGACGAAAGCCAGCCCGGCGAGGGCGAGCACGCCCCAGACTACCGGCTCCGACACACGGGGAAAGTCGGGCGCGCCTATCAGGGCCCAGACCATCGCCGCCAGGCTGCCCAGGGTCAACAGCAACGTCAGCGCCCGCATGCCGGGAAAATTCACCGGGTTGCCGGAGATCTTCTCGCTCAGCTTGCCGAAAGCCACGAAGCTCCCGGAAAACGTGACCATTCCGATCAGCACGCTCAGCAGAATCGTCAGCGTCGTCGTGAAGTCGAGGGGCACGCCCGCAGCAACTTGAGCCGCCGGGACGACGGAGGCCGTCATGCCGTCCGAGTCGGTCAGAAAACGCGCCACTTCGGCGCCGGCGACCAGCACCGAGGCGAGCCCGCCAAAGCCGTTGAAGGCGGCGACCAGCTCCGGCATGGACGTCATCTGGACGCGTTTTGCGAGGATCATGCCGATCAGTCCCCCGACGACCAGGCCCGCGATCATCTCGACGGGCGTGAGGATACGCTGCCAGAAGAGGGTCGCCACCACGGCGATCAACATACCGAGGGCAGCAAGTTGATTCCCTCCCCGCGCAGTGGCCGGCGACTGCAGCCGCTTCAGCCCAAAGATGAAGAGCGCAGCAGCGAGGAGATAGGCAAGGTTGATGACGACCGTTAGCATGCGATTACACGTTCAGTTCAGCGGCAGACAGGAAAGCGCCCCGAAACCTCGTCACGACCGGGCAGCTACGGCCTCGGGCACGTGCCCGCCCACGGAGGCGCCCTCTTGCTTCGCGTCGAGCGCCCGGGGCTCCTTCTTCTTGAACATTCGCAGCATCCGGTCCGTCACCATGAAGCCGCCGACGACGTTGATCGTAGCGGCGATCAACGCGCCTACCCCCAGCCACTTGGCCCAGACGCCGCCGACCATCCCGCCGGCCACCAGCGCCCCGACGATGGTGATACCGCTGATGGCGTTCGAGCCGGACATCAACGGCGTGTGCAGCGTCTGTGGAACCTTGCTGATGACTTCCCGCCCGACGAACATCGCCAGCACGAAATAGGTTAGGTTTTCAAGCATGACGTTTCACGTTTGGTTGGCCCTATGTATGTATGTCCGTCCTCTTCCGTTGTGAGCACGGCCCCGTGCCCTTTTCAAGCGGCGAGCAGACCCTTCACGCGGTCGTGGACGACCGCACCGCCGTGCGCCACACAGGATCCTTTGAAGATCTCATCCTCAAAGTTTGCGGTAAACCCGGCCTCGCCGGCAAACTCTTTGACCATGGCCAACACCGTGCGGGCGTAGAGTTGGCTCGCGTGTACGGGCATGGTGGCGGGTAAATTCAGGGGGCCGAAGAGCTGCACGCCCTGGTGCGTCACCGTTTCGCCCGGCCGGGTAAGCGCACAGTTGCCGCCGTTGGGCGCCGCCAGATCGACGATGACGGAGCCCGGCTGCATCGCCTCGACGGCGGCGGCGGTGATCAACGTCGGGGCGGTCCGCCCCGGAATAAGCGCCGTGGTGATGACGACGTCCGCCTTGGCGATGTGCGGCACGAGCAATTCGGTCTGGCGACGCGCTTTTTCTTCGGCGAGCGCCTTGCCGTAGCCGCCGGCGTCCTGCATGTCGCCGACGTCCAACGTCAAGTCGACGAACTGCGCCCCGAGGCTCTGGATCTCTTCGCGGACGGCCTCGCGGATGTCGTACCCCCAGACGCGCGCGCCCAGCCGTCGCGCCGTGGCAATGGCCTGCAAGCCTGCTACGCCGGCTCCGAGGACCAGGACGTTGGCCGGCCGGATGGTGCCGGCCGCCGTCGTCAGCAGCGGGAAGAACTTCGGCAACGCCTCGGCAGCCACCAGCACCGCCTTGTACCCGGCGAGCGAGGACATGGCGGACAGAGCATCCATGGACTGGGCCCGCGAGATACGAGGCACCAGTTCCATCGACAGTGCCGTCACGCCGCGCCCCGCGAGCTTTTCGGCGATCTCGGGCTGGTCAAGCGGAGCCAGAAAGCCGATGAGCACGCCGGCCGGCCGCAACAACGCGATCTCGTCGTCCGAAGGCGGCTGCACTTTGACCACGACGTCTGCCTGGAAGGCGGCCGTGCGATCGGCGATGCGGGCTCCCTTCGCCTCGTAGGCTTCATCTGAATAAAAGGCGGCTTCTCCGGCTCCTTTTTCGAGGATCATCTCGATGCCGTCGCGTTGCAGCCGGCCTACCACCTCAGGGATCAGGGCCACCCGCCGCTCGCCCGAAGCAGTCTCTTTTGGAATTCCTATAGTCATAAAATGACGGCGTCATTTTAATTTCCGCAGCCATGCCACGGAAGATTTTCGATGAGGGGACGTACGCAACAACGGCCCCGCCTGTCATCCCGGCCGGAGAGCCGGGATCTCACGGGCTTGCACCCATGCATGCTGAAAGATCCCGACACGAGGCGACCCGAGCGGCAGCGACTGACGAGACGAGGGCGCAGCCCGACTGACGCAAGTAAGTTAAGCCGACGGACGCAGTACTCCCGTCCGGGATGACAAGAACGAGCCGCTACGTAATTCCTGACGATAGCAGCGGCCGGGGCGGCCTGCCCAACGATGCAACCCTCCACGGCTTCGCGGTCAATATACAACTCACCCGTTCGTCTTCTCAAAATCATCCATAAACGCGATCAATGCCTCGACCGCTTCCAGGGGGCACGCGTTGTAGATCGACGCCCGGATGCCGCCGACCAGACGATAGCCTTTGAGCGCCATCAGCCCGTGTGCTTTGGCTTCGGCGACGAACCGCTGATCCAGCGTATCCGTCGGCAGGCGGAAGGTCACGTTCATCCGCGAACGCGAGCCGGGCTGCGCCGTGCCGCTATAGAAATCCGTGCGGTCGATACGCGCATAGAGGCGGCCGGCTTTTTCTTCGTTGACCTGCCGGATCCCCTCGACGCCGCCCTGCGCATCGAGCCACCGCAGCACCTTCTCGACGAGGTAGACGGCAAAGACCGGCGGCGTGTTGAACAGCTTGGCGGTATGGGTGCCGTAGTCGAGCATCGTGGGCAACGGCTGGTTGCGCCGCTGGAGGAAGTCGTCCCGGATCAACACCACCGTCACGCCGGCCGGACCGAGATTCTTCTGCGCTCCGGCATAGATCAAGCCGTAGCGATCCAGGTCGACAGGCCGGCTGAGAAAGTCGCTCGACGCATCGCAGACGAGCGGCACGGCTACATCCGGCTCCTGCTGAAACTGGGTTCCGTAGATGGTGTTGTTCGACGTGTAATGGAGATACGACGCGTTCGGATCGAGATCCCACGTGGCCGGGTCCGGGATGACGGTAAAGTCGTCGTCTTCGCTGCTGGCTGCCGGGCGGGCCGCCCCGAGAAAGGCGGCTTCCTGGAAGGCTTTCTTCGCCCAGCTGCCCGTGACGAGGTAATCCGCCGAACCGCCTTGGGGCAGGAAGTTGAGCGGCACCTGATGAAACTGCATTGAGGCTCCGCCTTGCAGAAAAAGGACATGCCAGTCTTCCGAAAGGCCCAGGAGCTTGCGCAGCAAGTCTCGTGCGGACGCGGCGATGGCGCTGTAGGCAGGCGAGCGATGGCTGATTTCCATGACTGAGGCGCCGACGTCCTGATAGACGGGCAGTTCGTCACGCACTTCCAGGAGCACGGCTTCGGGCAACGTCCCGGGCCCGGCAGAGAAGTTGTGCGCCCGGGTGTAGGGGGGGATCACGGGCGCGTCTTTGACCTCTTCAGGGTGTATCATCATTTTTCCTCCGAAAAAATTAGAGCGGGATGAGCGTGGCCGCCAGCACGTCCGGGTGGCCGGTGATCCGCCCGACCACGGCGGCGTCCGGCTCCCCGTCGAAACGAATACGGGCACAGGCTGCCTTGGCACCGGCAAAGACCAGGTTTTCCATCTCCTGCACGTTCCAGTGGGCTTTGCGGACTTCATCGAGCACAGCGGCCAATACGCCGACCTTATCGACGTGACGTACCGTCAGCAGATGTGTGGCGGGCGAATGGGCTTCCATGTTGACGCAGTTGGGTACGTGGCCGATGTCGGCATACGTGTTGATGATGCGGACGGCTTCGGCGGCTGTGGCGTCCTGCGCCTGCTGCGTCGAGGCGCCGATGTGGTGGGTGAGGTAGACGTGGGGATGACGGGCCAGCGGCACGTCCAGCGCGCCTTCCTTGTAGGAAGGCTCGTCCTCAAAGACATCGAGCCCGGCGCGCACGCCGCGCTCGTCCAGGGCCCACCGCAGCGCCGCTTCGTCCACAACCGAACCGCGCGTCGTGTTGATGAAGAGCGTGCCGGGCTGCATGGCTTCGAAAAAAGCGCGATCCGCCAGGTGGTGCGTCGCCGGTACCGAGGCTACGTGCAGCGAGACGACATCCGCCGCCGCCGCGACGTCCAGGGGCGAGGCCATGCGCACGACGCCGAGAGAGGCTGCCGCCGCGTCGGTCAACGAACGGCTCCAGGCTACGACGCGCATCCCCAGCCCGCGTACCCGACGGATCACCTCCTCCCCGATGTTGCCCACCCCCACGACGCCGAATGTTTTCCCCTGCACGCCGCTCGCCTTGGCATACAACCCTTTGTTCCAACGCCCGGCGCGGGCGTCCGCTACGTTGTCCGGAAGGCGACGGTCCAACGCGAGCAATAAGGCTACGGTAAGCTCGGCGACGGCGGCGGCGTTCTTGCCGGGGCAGTTGGCGATGAAAATGCCGCGCTGTGAAGCTCCCTCCACGTCGATGGTGTCGTACCCTGCCCCGGCCCGGACGATCAATTCCAGGGACGGGCTGGCATCCATCATCGCGCTGTTGACCTTCATCGAGCGGACGACGAGGACCTGGGGCTGCTCCCTGCGAAGGGCCTCGACCAACGCCTCGCCCGACGCTTTGGGCGCGACGACAACGGTATGCCCTGCCTCCCGCAAGCCCAACACCCCGCGCTCGGCTAACATATCGGCGGCAAAAACTTTCATAGGTTCGGTTTGTGATTTATTGACGGGTCGCCTACCCCGATGCGTGCATCGGAAAGCAACCGCTTCCTTAGACGGATACCTCGGAGCAAGCTCCGAGGAGGGTCATTCATGATCCGTGGTGGTGCGCGTCGAGGGCCTCCCTATTCAAGGACACTACGAACAACACCGAGCATCGCGGCCACACGCCCGCTACCAAAAAAGATGCACCAGGAGGCCGCTGCGCAGCTTCGGCTCGAACCAGGTAGACTTGGGCGGCATGAGCAGACCGGCCTCCGAGACGTCCACCAGTTCTTCGATGCGCGTCGGATACAGCGCGATGGCCAGCGCCGCCGTGCCGGCATCGACGCGCCGCTCCAACGCCGCCGTGCCTCGAATCCCTCCGACGAAATCAATGTTGGGGTCCGTACGCGGGTCGGTACTATGCAAGAGGGGTTCGAGCACCCATTCGCTCAGCCGGGCTACGTCCAGCCGGTCGGCGACCGTCGGGCGGCGCGTCTCCGGCAGGGCAAAGCGATGCCACTGCCCCTGAAGGTACAGGCACACCTCGCCCGGCCGGGTGGGATGCAGGGCTGGGATGCCGGCTTCCAGGTCCCCTACCCCGGCGAGCGCTTCCAGGAAGGCGTCCGGCGAGGCCGGCAACCGATACACGATCCGGTTGTACGGCAAGAGGCGCATCTGGCTCATCGGAAAGAGCACGGCCGGGAAGAACGCAAACGCGGGCGGCTGCCCGTCCGTCCCGACATCCCGCAACGCCTCGGCGACCCGGCTGGCCGCTTTGCAGCGATGGTGTCCGTCGGCCACGTACAGCTTCTCGACGGTTGCAAAGGCATCGACGAAGGGTTGCGGATCCACCGCACGCCAGATCGTATGGCGGACGCCGTCGTCGGCCGTGAAGTCGTAGAGCGGCGCACCGTCCTGCACACGGAGGATGCGTTGGTCGACGGCCTCGACATCGCGGTACGTGAGCATGACGGGCTCGGCGTGCGCCCGTTGCGTGAGGATGTGCCGCGTGCGGTCGTCTTCTTTGTCGGGCCGCGTCTTCTCGTGCTTGCGGATCGTGCCGTCGTCGTACTCCGCCACGGCGACGCAGCCGAAGAGGCCCGTCTGCGCCCGCCCGTCCATGACCAACCGGTAGACGTAGAGCGAGGGCGTCTCCTCTTGCAGGCTGATGGCGCGCTCGGCATAGCGCCGCAGGTTCTCCGCCCCTTTTTCGTACACCGCCGCGTCATGCTCGTCGATGCCCTCGGGCAGGTCGATCTCGGGCCGGATGATGTGGAGGAAACTATCCGGCTTGCCGGTCGCCATCGCGCGGGCTTCCTGCGTACTGATCACATCGTACGGCACGGAGGCGACGGTTGCGGCCTGCTCGGGCACCGGACGTAACGCACAAAAGGGTTGGACGGTGGCCATGATAGCGGGATGGGCCTCGGGCTATGCGAACAGGTTCTAAAGTACGCTAAAGTTCGGACATCCCGGAAAGGCTTTCGCGGGACCCACAAGAACTTAACAAACCGCCTCGTCCGCGTGTGGCGTCCCTCCGAGATTCGAGGAACCTTCAAGCATCCAACGCATTGTATGGTTGCAAACGCGGATACGATACCGTATGATGTGTTTCTTACATCGCGGGGTGGAGCAGCCGGTAGCTCATCGGGCTCATAACCCGAAGGTCGCGGGTTCGAATCCCGCCCCCGCTACAGGACGGGACGCCGGCGCAAATTCTGCGCCGGCGTCTTTTGTTTTGTGCGATTTTCGGCCAAAAAGGGCGATTATCGGGGAAGGCTGGAGGGTTCGAACTTTTCCGTGTTCATAGAGCAGTTTTTCGGGGAAGATCGAACTCAGCATGCTTGATTTCACTTCGATCGGCGCGGCTCGGTAGAACACACCCAGGCGAGAGAAGAGAAAAACAAGGAAACCGAGGTGTTCTTCCAGGGATTCGTCGTGAAGGGCAAGCGATTCGAGTTCGAACTCTGCCCGTCCCCGATCGGCCAGGTATTTCATCCGCAGGCGCTGGTAGGAATCCGCGCT
>Ga0302046_10001034_pt1 | contig 26437 bp, 42 predicted proteins | sample RVTome_11_FD_200261 | JGI IMG/M metagenome (GOLD analysis project Ga0302046, IMG submission 200261) | Soil microbial communities from uranium-contaminated site in the Upper Colorado River Basin, Wyoming, United States - RVT147D111 (version 2) ... | reverse complement strand
GGATGCGGTTCCTGAACGAGTACAAGAACCGCGGCGGCCGGGTGACGACGGGCTCCGACGCGGGCTTCATCTACAAGCTCTACGGCTTCGGCTACGTGCGCGAGCTCGAGCTGCTGCAGGAGGCGGGCTTCCACCCGCTGGAGGTGATCCGCGCCGCCACGCTGGCGGGCGCCGAGGCCCTGGGCCTCGACGACCGGATCGGCAGCGTGGAGCCGGGCAAGCTCGCCGACCTGGTGGTCGTGGAGGAGAACCCGCTCGCCGACTTCAAGGTGCTCTACGGCACCGGCGCTCTGAGAGTCAACGAGGCCAACGAGGTGGTGCGGGTCGGGGGCGTGAAGTACACGATCAAGGACGGCATCGTCTACGACGCGCGCCAGCTCCTGGCCGACGTGCGCCGGATGGTGCGCGAGGCCAAGGACGCGGCGGGACGCGAGATCGTCCAGCCGGGGCTGGAGGAGCCCGACGTGCCCACGCCGTGAACCCTCACCCCCTAACCCCCTCTCCCAGAGGGAGAGGGGGAATGGGAAGGTGCTTCGACTCCCCTCTCCCCCTGGGAGAGGGGCCGGGGGTGAGGGTTCCGCCGCACCAGGATCTTGCCCGCCAGCTCCAGCGCCGGGGCTCCCGCCGCCTCCAGGAAGCTGGCGATCGACGCCGGCGAACGCGCCAGGCCGTCGGCGAGGTTCAGCGCCTCCATGAGCTCCGGATTGCCGTAGCGGATCCGGCCGACGGCTCGGCCGTCGCGGTAGAGCACAGGACCGCCGGCGTCCTCCGGGTCGACGGAGAAGCTGCGCGCTCGGTCGACGAGCGGCAGGAAGGCGGCGGCGGGGCGCCCAGCGCAAGCCGAGAACTGCCCTGATTTGCCACCTCTACCACGTGGCACACCACCTCCGGTAAGAGGTCGGCGAAGCTCAGAGAGCTTACCAGGAGAAGGACGCCATCGACCTCGGCGGTCAGGGGGACGGCGGCGCGGCGGCAGGCACGGGGGCCGCCTGCTCACGCCTCGACCATCTCGACCCGCAACTTTCTGCCCAGAGCACGCGCCGCACGCTCGATCGTGAGTAGCGTCACGGAAGGGACCATCGGATCGAGCAAACGGTCCAGGGCCGACCGGCTCGTCTGCATGCGGCGCGCCATGGCGGCCTTGGAGAGCTTCTGATCCTCCATGGCTCGGGTGATCTGGTACGCGAGCACCCGTTTCGTGGCGACCGCTTCCGCTTCCTCGAGCAGACCTTCCTCCTCCAGAAAAGCGTCGAAGTCACTTCCCAGGTGATTCTCGTTCATCCTTTGTCTCCTAGTCCGATAGAAGATCACCCGCAGCTTCAACATCTGCGGAGCGTACCAATTCTGGTACTACTGATCAAGCTCGAATCACGGAGGCGAGAACGGCCTGCCGGCGACAGGTGTTGGCCAAGGCGCCGGGAGGATAGTCGTCACAGAGGATTGTCGTCACAGACACTTCGCTTGACGCCGGGGTCCCAGCCTTGCATGCGCCCCTCGCATTCGTCTCCCAAAGCCTGGTACCAGGAATAGGTATCCGGATCGACGTGTACCCTTACTGGGAAGTGCGAAGATGCTAGTCGATGCAGAGTGCTTTGGCAAGCCACGACACCAACGCGCTGACCGAGCCCAAGCTCGGCCCGAGCATTGGGCCGCCAGCGGAGGAGCCCGAATGAGCCTGCGCGGATTGGCCATTCTGCTCTTGCTTGCCCAGAGCGGGGCGGCGGTGCAAGCCGTCGTGCAGGTCGGCCTAGAGACGCTCGAGGTCGACGCCGGAGCGCCGCTCGCCGGCAAGCGCCTGGGCCTCGTGGTCCACGCCGCGTCGGTCACCGCCGACGGCCGCCACGCCGTCGACGTGGCGCGCGCTCTTGGCCTCGACGTCGTCCGCCTGTTCGCCCCCGAGCACGGCCTGCGCGGCCGGGCGGCGGCCGGCGAGCGCGTCGACGGCGGCCGCGACGCCGCGAGCGGCCTGCCCGTCGTCAGCCTCTACGGCGAGCGCCGCAAGCCGTCGTCCCAGGATCTCGCGGGGCTCGACGCCCTCGTCTTCGACCTCCAGGGGGCCGGCGTGCGCTTCTACACCTACGTGAGCACGCTCCTCCTCTGTCTCGAGGCGGCGGCCGAAGCGGACGTGGAATTCGTCGTGCTCGACCGGCCCAACCCCCTGGGGGGCGAGCGCGTCGAGGGGCCGGTGGCGGCGCCGCGCGACGAGGTGCCCGAGAGCTTCCTCAATATGGCGCCGGGGCCCCTCGTGTACGGGCTCACCCTGGGCGAGATGGCACTTTACGTCAACGCGCGGCGCGAGCGGCCGGCGCGGCTCACCGTGGTGCCGATGCGCGGCTGGCGGCGCGAGATGACGTGGGACGACGTCGGGCGTCCCTGGGTGGCGCCGTCGCCCGACTTGCGCAGCGCCGAGGCCGCCCTCGCCTACCCGGGCACGGCCCTGCTCGAGGCCGTCAACGTCTCCGAGGGGCGGGGCACGGAGACGCCCTTCCTGCTCTTCGGAGCGCCCTGGCTCGACCCGCGACGGATCGCCGTCGACGCGCCCGGCTTCGAGCTCGTGCCGGCGCGCTTCACGCCCAACGACTCCAAGTACCTCGGCGAAGACTGTGCGGGATGGCGCCTGCGCCTGCGCGACGCGGCGACGGCGCAGCCTTATCGGTTGGGGGTGGCGCTGCTGGCGGCGCTGTCGCGTCAGGACGGCTTCGAGTGGATCGACGGCGGCGCGGCCTTGACGCGCCTCGTCGGCACGCCGCGTCTTTTCGCGGCGATCACGAGCGGCAAGAGCGTCGACGAGATCGTGGCGGCAGACGCGGCCGGCCATGACGCGTGGCGCGTCGAGCGGCAGGGGGCGTTGCTCTACTGATGCTCACCTACGCCTGAGGATCGCCGTCCTGGGATGGCCGGCGAGGTCCTTGACGATCCCCTCGAGCTCGAGGCCCTGCAGTTCGCCGACGACGCCTTCGAGCCACTCGGACTGGTCGTAGCCGATCTCGATCACCAGCGGCGTGCCGCGGCGCAGGGCCGGCGCCGCCGCGAGCAGACGCGCGATCGTCGAGCGCCCGGAGCCCGGCGCGAAGAGCGCCAGGTGAGGCTCGAAGGCCACCACCTCCGGGGAGAGCCGCACGGCTTCGTCAGGATCGACGTAAGGCGGATTGGCGACGACCAGGTCGAAACCGCCGAGATCGAGCGCCGCCGTCAGGTCCCCCAGCACGGGAAGGACCCGCTCGGCGACGCCGTGGCCGCGCGCGTTGGCGGCCAGGACCTCGAGCGTGCCCAGCGACAGGTCGCTCGCCACCACCCGCGCTCCGGGAACCTCGAGCGCCACCGTGACGGCGATCGCCCCGGAGCCCGTGCCGACGTCGAGGACGCGGGGGGCGAGAGGCAGCCCCAGGGCGAGGACCGCCTCGATCAGGTGCTCGGTCTCGGGACGCGGAATGAGGACCCGGTCGTCGACCCGGAACGGACGGCCGTAGAACTCGCGCTCGCCGAGCAGGTAAGCGACCGGCTCGCCGCGCAGCCGGCGCTCGAGGAGGGCCTCGAAGCGGCGGCGGGCGGCGGCGTCCACGGTCTCGTCGCCGCGCGCCAGGAGCGCCGCCTCGCCGCGACCGAGGACGTTCCCCAGGAGCAGCGCGGCTTCGCGCGGAGAAGGCTTGAAGGAGGCGCGGGCGAGGCGGCCGCGGGCGTCGCGGAGGACCTCGCCGACCGTCAAGGCGGGGTGCCCGCGTCGGGGTCCCCCTCGACGGTGGCCGCCGTGTCGAGGAGCTCGCGGGCCTCGTCCGCGCGCTCCGCGGGCACCCGGATCTCGACCTCGCCGGCGGAGGAATGGAAGGGGGCGCCAAGGGTCTCGGCCGGGAAGATGTCCATCAGACCCTCACCGCGGGTCCGGTAGGGGATGCCGGCGCCTTCGAGCGCCGTCTTCAAGACCGGGATGACCGAGAGGTCCGAGGTCTCGAGGATGGTGACGTACTTCGGGACCTCGGAATCGCCGGGCGCCTCGAGGACCAGGGGCACGTCGCAGTCGGCGCACCTGGCGATGCCTTCTCTGTACTCGGCTCCGCACTCGGGACAGAACATCCGCGCTCCTCCGCTGCTCGCAGCGTCTTATTTCTCTTCGGCCTCGGCCGGCGCGGCGCCGCGCTCGTAGTCCACGAACTCGATCAGGGCCATTTCGGCGCCGTCGCCCTTGCGCGGGCCGAGCTTCAAGATGCGGGTGTAACCGCCGGGCCGCTCGGCGAAACGCGGCGCGACGTCGTCGAAGAGCTTCTTGACCAGGTGGCGGTCGAGAAGGCGTTGGGCCCGGCGGCGCGCGTGGAGCGTGCCGCGCTTGCCCTGGGTGACCATCTTCTCGGCGATCGGCCGCAGCTCCTTGGCTTTCTCGAGCGTGGTGGTGATGCGCCCGTGCGCGACCAGAGACGCGAGCTGGTTGCGAAACAGGGCTCGACGGTGGGCGGTCGTGCGCCCGAGCTTTCTTCCGTGTACGGCGTGGCGCATGGCTGGTGCTCCGGAGACGTTCAGGTCGTGGCCGTTGCGGCCGGTCTCAGTTGTGGGCGGATTCCAGGGTCGCGGGCCCCTTCTCCGGCACGTCCATGCCGAAGCTGAGCCCGAGCTTGCCGAGGACGTCCTGGAGCTCCTCGAGCGACTTCTTGCCGAAGTTCTTGGTCTCCAGCATCTCGCGCTCGGTCTTGCGCACCAGGTCCCGCAGGTAGTTGATGTTGGCGTTCTTCAGGCAGTTGGCCGAGCGCACCGAGAGGTCGAGCTCGTCGATCGACTTGGACAGCAGGCGGTCGAGGCCCGAGACCTCTTCGCTGCCGCCGACGGGCAGCTCGTCGCGCATCGACTCCTCGGCGTGGGTGTAGATGCTCAGGTGGTCGCGCAGCAGCATCGACGCGAGCGACAGGGTCTCTTCCGGCGGCAGCGTGCCGTTGGTGTGGATCTCGAGCACCAGGCGCTCGTAGTCCGTGGCGCGGCCCACGCGCGCCGGCTCCACCTTGTAGTTCACGCGCCTCACCGGGCTGTGGACCGAATCGATCGGGATCCAGCCGATGCCCATGGTGTCGTCGAAGTTCTTGTCGGCGGTCACGTAGCTGCGGCCGAGCCTGATCTGCACCTGCATCTTCAGGTGCGCCTCTTCGTTCAAGGTGGCGATCGGCAGGTCGGGATCGCAGATCTCGATCGCCGGATCGCCGGTCAGGTCGCCGGCCCTCACCGTGCCCGGTCCCTTGACGTCGAGGCTCAGGAACTTGGCCTCCTCGCTGTCGAGGCGGATCGGCACCTGGCGCAGGTTGAGGATGATGTCGGTCACGTCCTCGACGACGCCCGGGATCGAGGAGAACTCGTGCAGCACGCCCTCGATATGGATGGCCGTGACGGCGGCGCCCTCGATCGACGAGAGCAGGCAACGCCGCAGGGCGTTGCCGATCGTCGTGGCGAAGCCGCGCTCGAACGGCTGCGCCGAGAAACGAGCGAAGATCGGGGTCGCCGATTCCTTTTCTATGTCCACGCGCTTGGGGCGCTGAAAACCCTTCCACTGCATTGGGAGCTCCTTCCTGCTAACGGCTGTAAAGCTCGACGATGAGCTGCTCCTGGATCGGGACCTTGATCTCTTCCCGCGTCGGCAGCTTCAGCACGCGGCCGCTGAAGCTCTCGGGGTCGAGCTCGAGCCAATCCGGCACGCCACGGCCACGCGCCGTCTCGACGCTGGCCCGCACCAGGTCGTTCTTGCGGCTCGCCTCCTTGACCGAGACGACCTGATCGACCTTGACCTGGGCGGACGGGATCGTGACCTTCTTGCCGTCGACCAGGACGTGCCCGTGTCGTACGAGCTGCCGGGCCTGCGAGCGCGAGGCGCCGAAGCCCAGGCTGTAGGCGACGTTGTCGAGCCGCCTTTCGAGCATCACCAGCAAGTTCTCGCCGGTGATGCCTTTCTTGCGGTCGGCTTTGGTGAAGTAGTTGCGGAACTGGCGCTCCAGCACGCCGTAGATCCGCTTGACCTTCTGCTTCTCGCGAAGCTGGATGCCGTAGCCCATCATCCGCCGGCCGCGGCGCTGGCCGTGCTGGCCGGGCGGGTAGGCGCGGCGCTCGATCGCGCACTTCTCCTTGAAGCAGCGGTCGCCCTTGAGGAAAAGTTTCATCCGTTCGCGGCGGCAGAGCCGGCAAACGGGTCCCGTGTATCTCGCCAACGTCTTGCTCCTTCGGTTCTATCCGTGTGCTACACCCGGCGCCGCTTGCGCGGCCGGCAGCCGTTGTGGGGGATGGGCGTCACGTCCTTGATCGACTTGACCGTCAGCCCCGTGGCTTGCAGGGCGCGGATCGCCGACTCGCGGCCGCCGCCCGGCCCCTTGACCATGACGTCGATCGTCCGCACGCCCATGTCGCGCGCCAGGTTGCCGGCCTCGCGGCCGGCCATCTGGGCCGCGAACGGCGTGCCCTTGCGCGATCCCTTGAAACCGACCTTGCCGGCGGTGGCCCACGACAGGATGCCGCCTTCCGGATCGGTGATCGAGATCATCGTGTTGTTGAACGTCGCCTTGATGTGGGCCAGCGCGTGGGGCACCACGCGCTTTTCCTTCTTCTTGACCTTCTTCTCTTTTTTTCCAGCCTTGGCCATGGCTCGAGTCCTCGCAATTCTTTCGGGGCTGACGGGCTCCGCCGTCCGCGACGCTCCCGGTTATTTCTTCGCCTTCTTCTTGCCGGCGACGGTCATCCGCTTCGGCCCCTTGCGGGTCCGGGCGTTGGTGTGGGTACGCTGGCCGCGGGTGGGCAGGTTGCGCCGGTGGCGCACGCCCCGATAGCAGCCGATCTCCATCAGGCGGCGGACGTTCTGCGACACCTCTTTGCGCAGATCGCCCTCCACCCGGATCTCGTCCTGGATGACCTTGCGGATCCGGCGCGCATCCTCCTCCGTCAGGTCCTTGACCTTGACGTCGTCGGCCACCTCGGCCTTGCCGAGGATCTTGTACGCCGTGGCGCGGCCGATGCCGTGGATGTAGGTCAGCCCGATCCAGATCTGCTTGTTGGCCGGTAAGTCGATTCCAGCGATTCTCGCCATTGTTTTGTTCCTCGAAAGCGGCTTGTTCCTCGGATTCCCGAGATCAACCCTGGCGCTGCTTGTGCTTGGGGTTCTCGCAGATCACCCGCACCACGCCGTGGCGGCGGATCACCTTGCACTTGGAACAGATGCGCTTGACGGATGCACGGACTTTCATCTTCGCTACCTCGTTACTTCAGTCGATAGGTGATGCGGCCCCGGCTCAGGTCGTAGGGCGAGAGCTCCACTCGCACCCGATCTCCCGGCAGGATGCGAATGAAGTACTTGCGCATCTTGCCGGAAATGTGCGCCAGCACCTCGTGGCCGGTGTCGAGCACGACGCGGAACATCGCGTTCGGCAACGTCTCCCTGACCGTCGCTTCGACCTCGATCGCCTCTTCCTTGGCCAAGATCTCGCCCTCTCGCAGTCGCTGCCTTCTTCTCTTTCTCGCCGGTCTTCTCTCTGGCCTGCCGCTAAACGGCTACGGCCTGTTTCATCGCTGTCTGGCCGAGCTCCAGGTCGGCCAGGTAAGTGCGGTCGCGGCCCAGGATCCGCGGGCCCCGCGGCGTCACCGCCACCGAGTACTCGAAGTGCGCCGAGAGCTTGCCGTCCTGCGTGCGCGCCGTCCAACCGTCGGCGTCCATCTCCACGGACTCGCTGCCGGCGTTGATCATCGGCTCGATGGCCAGCACCAGGCCGGGCTTGAGCCGCAGCCGCTTCGAGGAGTCGCCGAAGTTCGGCACCTGGGGCTCCTCGTGGAGCGAGGTCCCCACGCCGTGGCCGACGAACTCCTTGACCACCGAGAAGCCGTACCTGGTCACGTGCGCCTCGATGGCCCGGCCGATGTCGCGCAGTCGGCCCCCGGGCCGCATGCACTCGACCGCCAGGTCGAGCGCCTCCTGCGTGACGCGCAGCAGCCGGGCCGTTTCCCCGTCGACCTCGCCGACGGCATAGGTCCGGGCCGCATCGCCATAGTACCCCTTGTACAGCACGCCGCAGTCGATGCCCACGATGTCGCCGGACGCGAGCGGCCGCTCGTCGGGGATGCCGTGGACGATGACGTCGTTCAAAGCCGTACATAGGGTCGCCGGGAAGCCTTTGTAGTTGAGGAAAGCCGGCACGCCGCCGGCGGCGCGAATCGTCGCCTCGGCCCAGCGGTCGAGCTCTCCGGTCGTCACGCCCGGACCGATCCGCTCCGCGATGCCGTCGAGCACCCGGTGGACGATGCGGTTGGCGTCGTCCATCAAATCGAGCTCTCCGGGCGTCTTCAAAACCACCATCCTACCTCTGTTTCATCTCGAAGTCACGCGGCCACTCGCGGTCACGGCAGCGCCCACGACGGCCAGGATCTCGCGCTCGACCTCCTCGATCGGACGGTCGCCGTCGATGCGCCGCAGCAGGGCGCGGCCGGCGTAGACGTCGACGAGCGGCGCGGTCTGCCGCCGGTAGACGTCGAGCCGCTGGCGGATCACCTCGGCGCGGTCGTCCTCGCGGCCGCGCCCCGTCGCGCGCTCCACGAGCACGTCGGTCGGCGCGTCGATCAGCACCACGTGGTCGAGCTCGTCGCCGCGCTCGTCGAGGATCTGATCCAGCGTCGCCACTTGCGGCAGGGTGCGGGGATAGCCGTCGAGCAGGAAGCCGGCAGCCGCGTCGTCGACGGCGAGGCGGTCGCGAATCACTTCCGCCATCAGCTCGTCGTCCACCAGCCGGCCGCTCGCCAGCACGTCCTTGACCCGGGCGCCGAGCCGCGATCCCGAGGCCACGGCGGCGCGCAGCATGTCGCCGGTCGAGATCGCCGGGATGCCCAGCTTCTCGGCGAGCCGCGCCGCCTGGGTGCCCTTGCCGGAGCTCGGCGGCCCGAGGAAGACGATGCGATGGCCGGACATCGGCGTCTCATCCACGGCGGCCGCGGATCCTCCCCTTCTTCAGGAAGCCGTCGTAGTTGCGCATCACGAGCTGGCTCTCCACCTGCTGGACGAAGTCCATGGCGACGCCGACGACGATCAGCAGCGAGGTGCCGCCGAAGTAGAAGTTGATGCCGAGGCCGTTGGTGATCCAGTCGGGCAAGGCGTCGTCGACGGCGGCGCCGACGAACGGCAGGCCCTCGGCCTTGAAGCCGAAGAGCAGCAGCTCCGGCAGGATCGACACCGCCGCCAGGTAGATGGCGCCGATCAGCGTCAGCCGCGTCAGGATCCGGTCGATGTACTCCGCCGTCCGGCGGCCGGAGCGGATGCCGGGGATGAAGCCCCCGTACTTGCGCATGTTCTCCGCCGTGTCCTGCGGGTTGAAGATGATCGAGACGTAGAAGTACGAGAAGAAGACGATCGCGGCGAAGTAGATGGTGTAGTAGATCGGCTGGCCGAAGCTGATGGCGTCGGCGATCCGTTGCACCCATTCGACCTGGATCAGCCCCGCCACGGTCGACGGCACGACCACCACCGAGCTGGCGAAGATCACCGGGATGACGCCGCCGGTGTTGACCCGCAGCGGCAGGTAGGTGCTCTGGCCGCCGTAGACCCGGCGGCCCACCACCCGCTTGGCGTATTGCACCGGGATGCGGCGCTGCGAGCGCTCCATGTAGACGATGAAGCCGGTCACCAGCACCATGAAGACCACCAGGATGGCCACGCCCACCGGGTGCAGGGCGCCGGTCTGCATCTGGACGAAGGTGTCGGCGATGGCGCTCGGCAGGCCGATCACGATGCCGGCGAAGATGATCAGCGAGATGCCGTTGCCGATGCCGCGCTCGGAGATCTGCTCGCCGAGCCACATCACGAAGGCGCAGCCGGTGGTCAGGGTCAGGATCGTCATCAGCCGGAATCCCCAGCCCGGATTGGGCACCAGCGGCGCCCCGCCGGAGGCCTGGGTGCTCTCGACGGCGAAGGAGATGCCGGAGGACTGGATGATCGAGACCAGCAGCGTGCCGTAGCGCGTGTACTGCGTGATCTTGCGGCGCCCGAGCTCGCCCTCCTTCGACAGCTTCTCCAGGTAGGGCACCACGACGGTCAGGAGCTGCAGGATGATCGACGCCGTGATGTAGGGCATGATGCCCAGGGCGAAGATCGCCGCCCGCTCGATGGCGCCGCCGGTGAAGACGTTGAGGAAGCCGAGCATCGACCCGCGCATCTGGCTCATGAGCTCGACGAGGACCTGGATGTCGACGCCGGGGGTGGGGATGTTGCAACCCACCCGGTAGACGGCGAGGAGCGCGAACGTGAAGAACAGCCGCTTGCGCAGGTCCGGGATCGCGAAGACGTTGCGGAAACTGTCGATCACGAGCCCAGCTCCTCGCAGATGCCGCCGGCCGCCTCGATCTTCTCGCGGGCGGCGCGGCTGAACCGGTGCGCCTTGACCTTGAGGGCCGCCTTGAGCTCGCCCTCGCCGAGGACCTTCACCCGCCTGCCGCGCCGCACGAGACCCTTCGCGAGCAGGACCTCGGGCGTGACCTCGCCTTCGAGCTCGGCGAGCTGTCCGACGTTGACCACGGAGTACTCGGTGCGGAAGACGTTGGTGAATCCGCGCTTGGGAACGCGCCGGATGAGCGGCATCTGGCCGCCTTCGAAGCCCGGGCGCTGCGAATAGCCGGAGCGCGAGCGCTGGCCCTTGTGGCCCCGCCCCGCGGTCTTGCCCGTGCCGGAGCCCGGGCCGCGGCCGAGGCGCTTCTTCTTGTGGACCGACCCGGGCGCCGGCGAGAGCTCGTGCAGCTTCATGACGCCTCCTCGACGATGCGGACGAGATGGGGGATCTTGCGTACCATGCCGCGCACCGCGGGCGTGTCCTGGCGCACGACGACGTGCCGGATGCGCCGCAGGCCGAGGCTCCTGAGCACCTCGCGCTGATTGCGGGGAAAGCCGATGGGGCTCTTCACCTGCTCGATCTGAATCGTCTTCTCAGTCTTCTTCTTGGCCATCGCTTGTCACGTCCTCGTCGTACTGTCTCATGAGCCTCCGGCTCAGGCGCTCGCCGCGGCCTCGGCCGCCGACGCCCCGGCCGGCTCGACGGCATCCGCGGCGGCCAGCGGAGCCAGCCCCCGCAGCCGCCGTACGGTGGCCTCGGTGCGCAGCCGGTTCAGACCGTCGAAGGTGGCCTTGATGACGTTCTGGGGATTGGTCGAGCCGAGCGACTTGGTGAGGATGTCCTGGATGCCGGCGCACTCGACGACGGCCCGTACCGGGCCGCCGGCGATCACTCCCGTGCCCGGGGACGCCGGCTTGAGCAACACGCGGCCGGCGCTGAAGACGCCGACGACCTGGTGCGGGATGGTGCCCCCCTCGAGGGGGACCTCGATCAGGTTCTTCTTGGCGTTCTCGATGCCCTTGCGGATCGCCGTCGGGACTTCCTTGGCCTTGCCGGCGCCGTAGCCCACCCGGCCCTGACCGTCGCCGATGACCACCAGGGCGGAGAAGGAAAAGTTCTTGCCGCCCTTGACCACCTTGGTCACGCGGTTGATGTGGACCACCTGCTCGATGAATTCGGGCTCGCGTTCGAAATCTCTGGCCACCGTGCTGCTCCTTCACTGCGATCCTGCCCCGGGGACGTGCCCGCGGGGACCTAGAATTTCAGACCCTTCTCGCGCGCGGCGTCGGCCAGGGCCTTCACCCTGCCGTGGTAGACGTAGCCGCCGCGGTCGAAGACCACGCTCTCGACGCCCTGGTCGCGGGCTCGCTGCGCCACCGCCTGCCCCACCGCGCGCGCCGCCTCGACGCTCGCCGGCGAGGCGGCGAGGCCGGAGCGCACGTCGGCTTCGGCGGAGTTGGCCTGAGCCAGGGTGCGGCCATTCAAGTCGTCGATCACCTGCGCGTAGACGTAGCGCAGGCTCTTGTAGACCGACAGGCGCGGCCGCTCGGGCGTGCCCTGGATGCGGTTGCGCACCCGGCGGTGCGCCCGCGCCAGGCGATGACGCTTGGCTTTGATCTTCCTGGCGTGTGAGCTTCTCATCTGCGCTGACTCCTGGAGGGCCTCAACGGGCGCCGGCCTTGCCCACCTTGCGGCGGATCGTCTCGCCCGCGTAGCGAATGCCCTTCGCCTTGTAGGGATCGGGGGGCCGCAGGCCGCGGATCTCCGCCGCCACCTGGCCGACCTTTTGCCGGTCGGCGCCGTGGATCGAGACCTTGTTGGACTTGTCGATCTCCATCGTGATGCCTTCGGGGATCGGGTAGACCACGGGGTGCGAGAACCCGAGGGCGAAGTGCGCTTCCTTGCCCTTGACCTCGCCGCGGTAGCCCACGCCGACGATCTCCAGCTCCTTGGTGAAGCCGGAGGTGACGCCGCGGACGGCATTGGCCAGCAACGCCCGGACCAGGCCGTGCTTGGCGCGGACCGGACCGGCGTCGTGGGTGCGGGTGACCTGGATGACGCCGTCCTCGACCGCCACCGGGCACTCCGGGAAGAGCCGCTCCGTGACCTTGCCCTTGGGGCCCTCGGCCACGAAGTATCCGCCCTCGACCTTGATAATGGCCCCCTCGGGGATCGGGATCGGTTGTTTGCCTATTCGCGACATCGTCTTGTCTCCACCACGGCCTCGCTCACCAGATCTCGCACAACACCTCGCCGCCGACGCGCCGCTCGCGCGCCTCGCGGTCGGTCACCAGGCCCCCGGAGGTCGACACCAGCGCCACCCCGAGCCCGTTCAGGACCGGCTTGATGTCGTCGGAGCGGCGATAGACCCGGCGCCCGGGCCGCGACACCCGCTGCAGGCGGCGGATGGCGGGCACGCCCTCCTCGCTGTAGCGCAGGTAGATGCGGAGCTGGTCGACGGGCCGGCTCTCGACGATCTCGAAATCGTCGATGTAGCCCTCCCGCTTCAAGAGGGCGCAGACGCTCGTCTTGAGCTTCGAGGTGGGCACGTCGAGGCGGTCGTGCTTGGCCATCAGCGCGTTGCGAATCCGCGTCAGGAGATCCGCGATCGGATCGGTCATGCTCATCGGTTGGTCACTCCTACCAGCTCGCCTTGATCACGCCGGGCAGGTAGCCCTGGAGCGCGAGCTGGCGAAAACAGATGCGGCACAACCCGAACTTGCGCAGGAAGCTGCGCGGACGGCCGCACACCTTGCAGCGGTTGCGCTGGCGCACCGCGAACTTGGGTTTTCTCTCGGTCTTGGCGATTTTCGCTTTCGTTGCCACGAGGAACCTCCGTCGTCGAGCCTAGCGGGAGCCGGGGCGGGCGAACGGCATGCCGAGCTCGCGGAGCAGGAAACGGGCCTGCTCGTCGTTGTCGCTGGTGGTGATGATGGTGACGTTCAGACCCTTCGGGAAGTCGACCCGGTTGGTGTCGACCTCGGGGAAGATCACGTGCTCGCGGATGCCGAGGGTGAAGTTGCCGCGGCCGTCGAAGCTGCGGTTGGGCACGCCGCGGAAGTCGCGCACCCGCGGCAGCGCCATGGAGATCAGCCGGTCGAGGAAATCCCACATCCGCTCGCCCCGCAGCGTCACCCGGCAGCCGATCGGCATGCCCTCGCGCAGCTTGAAGGCGGCGATCGACTTCTTGGCCCGGGTGATGGTGGCGGCCTGGCCGGCGATCGCCGCCAGCTCCTGCTGGGCGGTCTCGAGCAGCTTGTAGTTGCGGCTCGCCTCGCCCAGACCGATGTTGATCGAGACCTTCTCGATCCTGGGCACCGCCATCACGTTCTCGATGCCGAACTCCTTGCGGAGCTTGGGCACGATCTCCTCGCGGTAACGCTGCTGCAGGCGCGGCACGTAGCCGTTGCCCTGCTTCGCCCGTCCGCTGCCGGGGCTTGCCGTGCTTGCCGTGCTTGCCGCCTCGGTCTCGGCTTTCTTCTTCTTTGCCATTGCTGAACCGCCTCTTCTTCAGATCCCGCCTGCGAGCTAGGCGGCCGTGGCGCCGCACTGCTTGCAAACGCGCACGCCGCGTCCGTCTTCGAGACGCTTCCAGCCCATCCGCGCCGGCTCGCCGCACTCCGGGCAGATCACCTTGAGGTTGGAGAGCCGGATCGGCGCCTCACGCTCGAGGATGCCGCCCTGGATCTGCTTCTGCGGGTTGGGCTTGGTGTGTTTCTTGACCAGGTTGACGCGCTCGACGATGGCCTTGCCGGTGGCCGGGATGACGCGCAGCACCTTGCCGCGCGCGTTCTTGTCCCGGCCGGCGATGACCACCACCTGGTCGTTCTTCTTGATCTTGAGCTTCTGCACTTAAAGGACCTCCGGAGCCAGCGAAACGATCTTCATGAACCGCTTCTCGCGCAGCTCACGGGCGATCGGACCGAAGACGCGCGTGCCGATCGGCTCGCGCTGGGCGTCGATCAGCACCGCGGAGTTGGTGTCGAACCGGATGTAGCTGCCGTCCTGCCGGCGCTGGGCGCGGCGGGTCCGGACGATGACCGCCTTGACCACCTGCCCCTTCTTGACCGTGCCGTCGGGCAGCGCCTCCTTCACCGAGGCGGTGATGACGTCGCCCAAGGCGCCGTACTTGCCCGACGAGCCGCCGAGGAGCTGGATACAGGCGATCTTCTTGGCGCCCGAGTTGTCGGCCACGTCGAGGATGGTTCCCATCTGGATCATCGCTCACACCTCTTCCCGCGCCGGGCTACTTGGCACGCTCCACGATCTCGCCCACGCGCCAGCGCTTGCGCTTGGAAAGCGGCCGGCTCTGAACGATCGTCACGCGATCGCCCAGGCGACATTCGTTCTTCTCGTCGTGCGCCGTGAACTTCGAGGTGCGCTTCATGTAGCGCTGGTAGAGCCGGTGCACCACCGTGCGCTCGACCTTCACGACGACCGTCTTGTCCATCTTGTCCGACACCACGGTCCCGGTCAGGACCTGGCGCCGTCCCCGTTCCTGCGCCGCCGCGGGGGTCTTGTCCGTTTGGTCTGCCATCTCGCCCTCTTTCACGAAGCCTTCTTGTCGCGCAGGACGGTCAGCACCCGCGCCAGGTCCCGCTTGGTCTGTTGCACTTTCGCCGGGCTCTCGAGCTGCCCGGTGACCTTCTGGAGGCGCAGGGCGAAGAGCTGCTGGGAGAGCTCGCGCTCGCGCTCCAAGAGCTCGTCGCGATCCAGCTCGCGCAGGTCCGCTGCCTTCAACATCGCCTCGCCTCCTCTAGCCGTGCGCTCCGTGGCGCATGACGAATCGGGTCTTGACGGAGAGCTTGTGCGCCGCCAGGCGCATCGCCTGCTGCGCCAGCTCGGAGCTGACGCCTTCGAGCTCGTAGAGCACCCGCCCCGGACGCACCACGGCCACCCATTCCTCGGGATTGCCCTTGCCCTTGCCCATCCGGGTCTCGAGCGGCTTCTTGGTGACCGGCTTGTCGGGGAAGACGCGGATCCACACCTTGCCGCCGCGCTTGATCCGGCGGCTGATGGCGATCCGGGCCGCCTCGATCTGCCGCGCCGTGAGCCAGCCCGGCTCGAGCGCCTGCAGACCGTAGTCGCCGAAGCACACGGTGTCGCCGCCCTTGGCGCGCCCCGTCATGCGCCCGCGGTGGTGCTTGCGGTACTTGACCTTCTTGGGCATCAACATGATGAATGACTCCGTCCAGGTCTAGGCGCCCGCGCGGCGGGCCCGTTCCTTGAGCAGGTCTCCCTTGTAGACCCACACCTTGACGCCGATCACGCCGTAGGTCGTCTGGGCCTCGGCCAGGCCGTAATCGATGTCCGCTTTCAGGGTGTGCAGCGGCAGGCGTCCTTCCTGGTACCACTCCGTGCGCGCGATCTCGGCGCCGCCGAGGCGGCCGGAAACCATGATCTTGACACCTTTGGCCCCGAAACGGAAGGCCGATTCCATGGCTTTCTTCATCGCCCGGCGGAACGAGACCCGGCGCACGAGCTGGCCGGCGATCGACTGCGCCACGAGCTGCGCGTCGAGCTCGGGGCGCTGGATCTCCTGGATGTTGATGTGGACCTCGCGGCCGGTGAACTTGCGCAGCTCGTCGCGCAGCTTGTCGACCTCGGCGCCCTTGCGGCCGATGATGATGCCGGGGCGCGAGGTGTAGATCGTCACCCGCAGCCGGTCGGCGGCGCGCTCGATGTCGACCTCCGAGACCCCGGCGTGCGAGAGCCGGTCCTTGAGCCGCCGCCGCAGGCGCAGGTCCTGGTGCAGGGTCGAGGCGTAGTCGCCCGCGGCGTACCAGCGCGAATGCCAGGTCTTGTTGTAGGACAGGCGAAAGCCGTACGGATGCGTCTTCTGACCCACTACGATCTCCCTTCCTCGGCGGCGGCTTCGCCGTCCTCGCCGCCGCGCGCCTCGAGCTTCATGGTCACGTGGCTGCGGCGTTTGAGCTTGCGGAAAGCGCGGCCCATGGTGGTGAACCACACCCGTTTCAGGACCGGCCCGCCGTCGACGAAGATCTCCTTCACGAAGAGCTCGTCCACGTCGACCGCGTCGTTGCGGTTCTCGGCGTTGGCGATCGCCGACTTCAGGAGCTTCTCGAGCGGCCGTGCGGCGCGCTTCTTGGTGTGCCGGAGGATCCGCGACGCGTCCTCGACGGCCTTGCCGCGGATCAGGTCCGCCACCAGGCGGACCTTCTGCGGCGAAGATTGCAGGTGGCGCAGCCGTGCTACGTATTCCATCGCTCGCTCTCCGTGTTCCATCGCGCTAGCGCCGCGGCCCGGCCACCCGTTCCTTCTTGCCGCCGGAGTGGCCGCGGAAGGTGCGGGTCATCGCGAACTCGCCCAGCTTGTGGCCCACCATGTTCTCCGAGACGTAGACCGGGATGAACTTGGTGCCGTTGTGCACCGCCAGCGTGTGCCCGACCATGTCGGGGGTCACCGTGGAGCGCCGCGACCAGGTCTTGACGACCCGCTTCTGACCGCCCTCGTTCATCGCCGCGATCTTCGCCAGCACGTGCTCGTCTACGAACGGACCTTTCTTGATCGACCTCGCCATCGACCTCTCCCTACTTCTGGTAACGCCGCCGCACGATCATGCGGTCGGTGCGCTTGTTGTTGCGCGTCCGGTAGCCCTTGGTGGGCACGCCCCACGGGGTACAGGGATGACGCCCGCCGGAGGAGCGGCCCTCGCCGCCGCCCATCGGATGGTCGACCGGATTCATGGTGACGCCGCGGTTGTGCGGCCGGCGGCCGAGCCAGCGCTTGCGGCCGGCCTTGCCGATCTTCTGGATCTCGTGGTCGGCGTTGCCGACCTGGCCCACCGTGGCCCAGCAATCGAGGTGGACGCGCCGCACCTCTCCCGAGGGCAGCTTGACCTGGGCGTAGTCGCCGTCCTTGGCCATGAGCTGGGCGGCGACGCCGGCCGAGCGCACGAGCTGGCCGCCCTTGCCGATCCTGAGCTCGAGGTTGTGGACGAGGGTGCCGAGGGGGATCGAGCGCAGCGGCAGGGCGTTGCCCGGGTTGATGTCGGCATTGGCCCCCGCGGTCACCGTCGCGCCCTCGGCGAGCTTTTCGGGCCACAGGATGTAGCGCTTCTCGCCGTCGGCGTAGTGGAGCAGGGCGATCCGCGCCGAGCGGTTCGGATCATACTCGATCGCCGCCACCTTCGCCGGCACGCCGGCCTTGTCGTGGCGCTTGAAATCGATGGTGCGGTAGCGCCGCTTGTGACCTCCGCCGCGCCACCAGATCGTGATCTCGCCCTGGTTGTTGCGGCCGCCCGTGCTCTTCTTGCCCTTGGTGAGCGACTTCTCGGGCTTCTTCCCCGTGGCGGAGAGCTCGTCGAACGTCGGCGAGGTCTTGAAGCGGATTCCGGGACTGGTCGGTCGGTACGTCTTGATGCCCATGGATCAGGTCCCCTCGAAGAACTCGATCGGTTTCTCGCCCGCGGCCAGGCGCACGTAGGCCTTCTTCCAATCGGGGCGCTTGCCGAAGTAGCGGCCCTGGCGGCGGATCTTGCCGTGCACGTTGGCGATGCGCACCTCGGCCACCTTGACCTTGAAGTGGCTCTCGACGGCGCGGCGCACCTGGACTTTGTTGGCCCCCGTCGCCACCTCGAAGGCGTAGATGCCCACGCTTTCGCGTTGCACGGTCGATTTCTCGGTCAGCAGCGGCCGGCGGATGACGTCCTCGATTCTCATGCCAGCACCTCCACCAGGGCCGCGAGCGCCGCCTCGGTGAGCACGACGTGATCGCGGTCGATCACGTCGTAGACGTTCACCGCGCGCGGGTCGACCGTTTTCAGACGCGGGTTGTTGCGCGCCGCGAGGAGCAGGTTGTCGTTGGAGCGGGCGTCGACCAGGAGGGCCTTGCGGCCGATGCCGAGCCCGGTCAGGGCGGCCTTGAGCGCCGCCGTCTTGTGGCTCTCGAGCTCGAGGCTGTCGAGGACCAGGATGCCCTCCTCGGCGAGCTTGCGCGAGAGCACCGACTTCAGGGCGTTCTTCTTCTCGCGCACCGAGAGGCCGAGCGCGTAAGAGCGCGGCTGTGGCCCGTGCACGGTGCCGCCCTTGCGCCGCGTGGGGCTGCGGGCGTCGCCCACGCGGGAGCGACCGGTGCCCTTCTGGCGCCACAGCTTGCGGCCGGAGCCCGCGACCTCGCCGCGGGTCTTGGTCTTGTGCGTGCCGCGGCGCACCGCCGCCTGGCACGAGCGCACCGCCGTGTGGACGAGGTGCTCCTTGAACGGATACTCGAAGACCTCGGGCGGCAGGTCGATCTCCCTGAGGTCCTCGTTCGCGAGGTTCTTGACTGTGATCTTCATCGTGCGTCCTCACCCGGGCTCGGCGTGGCGCCGTCATCCTCGTTTCGCTTCGCGAAGGGCGACGAAGCTGTTGCGGGGCCCCGGCACCGCGCCCTTCAGGTAGATGAGGTTCTCGTCCGCGTCGATCTCCACGATCTGGAGGTTCTTCACCGTGATCCGCTTGCCGCCCATGCGGCCCGGCAGCCGCTGGCCCGGAAAGACCCGCGACGGATATGCCGACGAGCCGATCGAGCCCGGGCGGCGGTGGAACATCGAGCCGTGGGTGGCGCGGCCGCCGGCGAACCCGTGGCGCTTGACGACGCCCTGGAACCCCTTGCCCTTCGAGGTGCCGATGACGTCGACGTAGTCGTCTTTCTGGAAGATCGAGGCCTTGACCTGGTCGCCCGCCTGCGCCGGGTCGCCCTCTTCGACGCGGATCTCCACGAGCCGCCGCGACGGCGCCACGCCGGCCTTGTCGAAATGGCCCTGCAGGGGCTGGCTGACCTTCTTCGGCGCCCGCTCTTCGACCAGGGAGAGCTGCACCGCGTCGTAGCCGTCCGTATCGGCGGTCTTGCGCTGCACCACGAAGCACGGCCCCGCCTGGACCACCGTCACCGGAACGATCCGCCCGTCTTCCGCGAAGATCTGGGTCATTCCTAGCTTCTTGCCGAGGATGCCTTTCATTCGGGTCACTCCTCTCCAGCGTCGTCTCTAAAGCTTGATCTCGACGTCCACGCCCGCCGGCAACTCGAGCTTCATCAGCGCGTCGACGGTCTGGCTCGTGGGCTCGTAGATGTCGAGAAGCCGCTTGTGGGTGCGGATCTCGAACTGCTCGCGCGACTTCTTGTCGACGTGCGGCGAGCGGTTCACGGTGTAGCGAGAGATGTGGGTGGGCAAGGGAATCGGACCCACCACCCGCGCTCCGGTACGTCGAGCGGTATCGACGATCTCGTTCGTCGACGTGTCCAGGATGCGGTAGTCGAAGGCCTTGAGCCGGATGCGAATCTTCTCGTTGACCATCATGTATCCTCTTGCCTTGCCCCTGTTCTTGCCTCGTCCTGCGGCGATCGCTTCACTGGACGATGTCGGTGACGGTGCCGGCGCCCACCGTGCGCCCGCCCTCGCGGATGGCGAAGCGCACCCCCTTCTCCATCGCGATCGGCGCGATCAGCTCCACCGTCAGGTTCACGTTGTCGCCCGGCATCACCATCTCCGTGCCCTCGGGCAACGTCGAGGAGCCCGTCACGTCCGTCGTCCGGAAGTAGAACTGCGGGCGGTAGCCGTTGAAGAACGGCGTGTGACGGCCGCCCTCTTCCTTCGTCAGCACGTAGACCTCGCCCTTGAACTTCGTGTGCGGCGTGATCGAGCCCGGCTTGGCCAGCACCTGGCCGCGCTCCACGTCGTCCTTCTTGGTGCCCCGCAGCAGCACCCCGATGTTGTCGCCCGCCTGGCCCTGGTCCAGCAGCTTGCGGAACATCTCCACCCCCGTCACGATCGTCTTCGTCGTGTCGCGGATGCCGATGATCTCCACCTCGTCGCCCACCTTCACGATCCCCCGCTCCACCCGGCCGGTGACCACCGTGCCGCGGCCCTGGATCGAGAAGATGTCCTCGATCGGCATCAGGAAGTCCTTGTCCACCGCCCGCTCCGGCAGCGGGATGTACTCGTCCACCGTCGACACCAGCTCGAGGATCTTCGCCCCCCACTCGTCCTCCGGATCGCCCGTCTCCAGCGCCTTCAGCGCCGAGCCGCGGATGATCGGAATGTCGTCGCCCGGAAACTCGTACTGGGAGAGCAGCTCGCGCAGCTCCAGCTCCACCAGGTCCAGCAGCTCCTCGTCGTCGACCATGTCGCACTTGTTCATGAACACCACCATCGACGGCACCCCCACCTGGCGCGCCAGCAGGATGTGCTCGCGCGTCTGCGGCATCGGACCGTCCGCCGCCGACACCACCAGGATCGCCCCGTCCATCTGCGCCGCCCCCGTGATCATGTTCTTCACGTAGTCGGCATGGCCCGGACAGTCCACGTGCGCGTAGTGGCGCTTCTCCGAGGAGTACTCCACGTGCGCCGTCGCGATCGTGATGCCCCGCTCCCGCTCCTCCGGCGCCTTGTCGATGTCGTCGAAGGCGGTGAACTGCGCCAGACCCTTGGCCGCCAGCACCCGCGTGATCGCCGCCGTCAACGTGGTCTTGCCGTGGTCCACGTGACCGATCGTGCCGACGTTGACGTGGGGCTTCGTACGTTCGAACTTCTCCTTGGCCATGACTTCTCCTCAGAGTCTTTCTTGATCGCCGTCGCTGTCTTTCTCGATCGCCGTCGCTTTTGATCTCTAGCCGGCGGCGCGGGCCACGACGGTCTCGCTGACCTCGCGCGGTGCCGGCTCGTAGCTGTCGAACTGCATCGTGTGGTTGGCCCGACCCTGGGTGATCGACCGCAGGTCGGTGGCGTAGCCGAACATCTCGGCGAGCGGCACGCGCCCGGTGACGACCTGGGCGCCGCCGCGCGCCTCGAGGTGCTGCACGTGGCCGCGCCGCGAGTTGAGGTCGCCGATCACGTCGCCCATGTACTCCTCGGGCGTCACGATCTCGACCGCCATCACCGGCTCGAGCAGGATCGGCCTGGCCCTCTCGGTGGCGTCGCGGAAGGCCATCGAGCCGGCGATCTTGAAGGCGATCTCCGAGGAGTCCACCTCGTGGTAGCTGCCGTCGAAAAGATCGACCTCGACGCCGGAGACCGGGAAGCCGGCGAGCGGCCCGGTCTCCGTGGCCTCGCGGATGCCGCGCTCGACCGACTTGACGAACTCGCGGGGAATCGCGCCGCCGACGACCTTGTCGTTGAAGACGAAGTCGATCGCGGCCGTGGGCCGGATCCGGATCTTGCAGTGGCCGTACTGGCCGCGGCCGCCGCTCTGGCGCACGAAGCGCCCTTCGCCCTCGGCCTCGACGGCGATCGTCTCCCTGTAGGCCACCTGCGGCCGGCCGATCGTGGCCCCGACGTGGAACTCGCGCACCAGACGGTCGGTGATGATCTCCAGGTGGAGCTCGCCCATGCCCGAGATCAGCGTCTGCCCGGTATCGGGGTCGGTGTGGACGCGGAAGGTCGGGTCTTCCTGTTGCAGCTTGCCGAGCGCCTGCGAGAGCTTCTCCTGGTCGGCCTTGGTCTTGGGCTCGATGGACACCGCGATCACCGGCTCCGGGAAGCTCATCGCCTCGAGGATCACCGGCGAGGCCGGGTCGCAGATCGTGTTGCCCGTGGTCACGTCCCGCAGCCCCACCGCGGCGGCGATGTCGCCGGCCCACACCTCCCGGATCTCCTCGCGCTTGTTGGCGTGCATCTTGAGCAGACGGCCGATGCGGCTCTTGCGCCCGCGGTTGGCGTTGAGCACGCTGTCGCCCGAGGAGAGGTGCCCGGAGTAGACGCGGAGGAAGGCGAGCTGCCCCACGAAGGGGTCGGTCATGATCTTGAAGATCAGCGCCGCGAAGGGCTCGTCGTCGGCGGCGCGGCGCGTGACCACCGATCTCGCCTCGAGGTCGGTGCCCTCGATGGCCGGCACGTCGAGGGGCGAGGGCAGGTAGTCGATCACCGCGTCGAGCAGCGGCTGCACGCCCTTGTTGCGAAACGCCGAGCCGCAGATCACCGGCTGCAGCACCTGGCGCACGGTGGCCCGGCGCAGCGCCGCCTTGATCTGCTCGGTGGTGATCTCGGCGCCGCCGAGGTAGCGCTCGAGCAGGCCGTCGTCGGTCTCGGCGACCACCTCGACGAGCTTCTCGCGCGCTTCCATCGCCTCGTCCATGAGCTCGGCGGGAACCTCGGCGACCTCGTAATGGGCGCCCAGGGTCTCGCTCTCGTAGGTGATGCCGCGCATCTCGACCAGGTCGAGCACGCCCCGGAAGGCGCCTTCGGCGCCCCAGGGAAGCTGGATGACGACGGGCGAGGCGTGCAGGCGCGTGCGCATCATGTCGACGCAGCGCCGGAAGTCGGCGCCCACCCGGTCCATCTTGTTGACGAAGGCGATGCGGGGCACGCGGTACTTGTCGGCCTGGCGCCACACGGTCTCCGTCTGCGGCTCGACGCCGGCGACGGCGTCGAAGACCGCCACCGCGCCGTCGAGCACCCGCAGCGAGCGCTCCACCTCGGCGGTGAAGTCCACGTGGCCCGGGGTGTCGATGATGTTGATCCGGTGCTCGCGCCAGAAGCAGGTGGTGGCGGCGGAGGTGATGGTGATGCCGCGCTCCTGCTCCTGGACCATCCAGTCCATGGTCGCCGTCCCGTCGTGGACCTCGCCGAGCTTGTAGTTGATCCCGGTGTAGAACAGGATCCGCTCGGTAGTCGTGGTCTTACCGGCATCGATGTGGGCCATGATGCCGATATTCCGGGTTTTTTCGAGGGCGACCTTGCGTGGCATGACTGCAGTCTCTGTTGGCGGTGGTCTCTGTGGGCGGTCTCTATGGGGTCTCTATGGACGAGAACGCACTCCCTCGGGAGTGCGGCGACGTTCTCTCTGGGTGATCGGGACACCGGCCGGCGAGCCCGCGCGGGCTGCTTCGCCACCCGCCGTTACCAGCGGTAGTGGGCGAAGGCCTTGTTGGCCTCGGCCATACGGTGGGTGTCCTCCTTCTTCTTGATCGCGGTGCCGCGGTTCTGGGCCGCCTCCATGAGCTCGTTCGCGAGGCGCAGGTTCATCGTCTTCTCGCTGCGGTTGCTGGCGCTGGCGATGATCCAGCGCATCGACAGCGCCAGGCGGCGCGCCGGCCGCACCTCCACGGGCACCTGGTAGGTCGAGCCGCCGACGCGGCGCGACTTGACCTCGACCGCGGGCTTGACGTTGTCGATCGCCTTCTTGAAAACCTTCACCGGGTCTTCCTCCGTCTTCTCGCGGATGACGCTGAGCGCGTCGTAGAGGATGCGCTCGGCCACCGTCTTCTTGCCGTCCTTCAACACGACGTTGACGAACTTGGAGACGAGCTGCGAGTTGTAGAGGGGATCCGGCAGGATCTCGCGCTTGGGGACTTCACGGCGCCTCGGCATCTTGGTTTCGCCTCACGTGCTCTTGAGTTGTGACTCTGTGGATCCTCGACTACGACTTGGGACGCTTGGTGCCGTACTTGGAGCGCCCGCGGCGCCGGCCGTCGACGCCGACGGCGTCCAGGGTGCCGCGGATCACGTGGTAGCGCACTCCGGGCAGGTCCTTGACGCGGCCGCCGCGGATGAGCACGATCGAGTGCTCCTGCAGGTTGTGGCCCACGCCCGGGATGTAGGTCGTCACCTCGATGCCGTTGGTCAGGCGCACGCGAGCCACCTTGCGCAGGGCCGAGTTGGGCTTCTTCGGCGTCTGGGTGTAGACGCGCACGCACACGCCGCGCTTCTGCGGCGACGCCTGCAGCGCCGGGCTCTTGGTCTTGTGCTTCTGCTTGACGCGCCCTTTGCGCACCAACTGGTGAATCGTCGGCATCCGTAGTGCCTCCTGTCCGCGCCCGCCCGACGCCGCCGAGGGCGGCATCTGTCCGGGCAACCTGTTCCGTGTCCTCTGTCGCAGAAATCGCGGACCCCGCTACGGATCCACGCTACGGTCGATGTGGACGTTCCGGCAAGGCTCTGTTGGGGGAAGTTCCTTCGGAGGCCATCATCGAGAGCGGTTCCCGACTGAACCCCGCCAGCAAGCCGCGGACGGCGAACCTTAACAGACCATGGCCTGGCCGTCAACACCCATCACGAGAAATCTCGGTCAGGAGGTCGCTCGCCAGCCGGCGGGCCCGTACCATCCGCTCGCCGAACGGAGAGCCTAGCACGGCACGTCCGGCAAGGCAAGCCCCCGCAACCCTCACCCCCCGGCCCCCTCTCCCAGGGGGAGAGGGGAGCCAGAGCGAAGCGGGGACTCTACTCCCCCTCTCCTCCTGGGAGAGGGGGCCGGGGGGTGAGGGTTCCGGAGTCGGGTAGAATGCCGGGACATGGACAAGATCCACGTCGGCATCCTGATCTTCGACGACGTCGAGGTGCTCGACTTCGCGGGCCCTTTCGAGGTCTTCTCGCGCACCCGTCTCGAGCCCGGGCCCGAGTCGCGGCGGGGCGAGGACGGGGCGCCGTTCCACGTCTTCACGGTGGCGCGGACGCGCGAGGAGGTCGTCGCCACCGGCGGCCTGCGGGTGATCCCCGAGCACGACTTCGCGAGCGTGCCGCACGTCGACGTCCTGGTGGTGCCAGGGGGCTTCGGCACCCGGGCGCTCCTCGACGACAACGAGACCCTCGCCTGGATCCGCTCGGTGGCCGCCGGGGCGCGGCGCACGACCTCGGTGTGCACCGGCGCGCTGCTGCTCGCCAAGGCCGGCCTCCTCAAGGGACGGCGGGCCACCACCCACTGGGCCGCCCTCGACCTGCTCGAGTCGCTCGACGCCGGCGCCCTTGTCGAGCGCGAGCTGCGCTGGGTCGACGAGGGCAGCGTGGTGACCTCGGCGGGGGTCGCGGCCGGCATCGACATGGCCTTCCACCTCGTGGAGACGCTCTGCGGCCGCGAGGTGGCCGACGAGACGGCGCGCTACGTCGAGTACGAGCGGCGTCGCCAAGGGCGTTGGACGACATGATTGACCAAGTGCAGCCCGGATTCTACAGGTCTACGGGCTCCCTTGGTCGGAGTGGCAACTTAGTTGCCCTGTAACAGACTGATTCCAATCAGCTTATAAGCGTCAGCACTTCATGGGCAGAGGCGACCTCGTGATTCTCCGCTGAAACCCCCGTAGTCACCGGGTGAGGCGTCGATTCGTGCGCTGGAACCTACGTAGTCACCATGTGAGGTCTCGATTCTCCACGAAATCTCATGGGCTTCCCAGGGGAAGCCCTCGATCTCCACCCAGGATCGAGAGGTCACCCGGGAAGGTCGCGACTTTCAGCGGAGACTCGGCTCTTGCCCGGTCAAAAACGCGCCATTTCGCGAATCGAACCTTAGAAGAGCGCTTGAAACGCCTTGATTCATTGGTCTGCTTCTTAGAAGAGCCCTTTCGGCAGGCCGCGCCGGCAGCGGGCCGCGTAGTAAAGACCTTGCAAAGCGCCGTGACGCCGGCGCGACGCCTAGATGAGGTCTTGAAACGCGCGCTGCGAGGCTTTGGCCCGGTAGTAAGCCCTCATTGGGCTTTCACGACTTCCCGGGCCGCCGACGAACGTGCTCTACTTCCTGGTGCACCTGGGCCGCTGGGGCGCGCCTCCGGAGCAGCTCTACGACGAAAACCCGAGGACCGACCGCGGCAAGGCGAGGAAGTGGGGAACCCGACTCCCCATCCGTTGCGGTAGACTCGCCGTAATGAGCAGCGACAAGCCCCTGGGCTTCTTCAGCGGATACCTCGAGAGCCTCAAGTCGTCGCAGCTCGTGATGTTCTTGACGGCTCTCTTCGTCCTCGACCTCTTCATCCCCGACATGCTGCCGTTCGTCGACGAGGCCGTCCTCTTCCTGCTGACGCTGCTGGCGTCGCGCTGGCAGCAACGGTCCAAGCCCGCGCCGGCCCCCAAGCCGCCGCCCAAGAACGTGACGCCGGCGGGCGGGCGATAGCGCGCCACCCGCCCGCGAAGAGGCTCACGACCGGTCTTCGTAGGTGATGAAGGCCACGGACGCGCCGAACGGATCCCGGACGACGGCGATTCTGCCGACGCCCGGCGCCGAGGTCGGCTCGGACAGGACCTCGGCGCCCGCGTCGACCGCGGCGCGGGTACGGGCGTCGACGTCGTCGACGGTGACGTAGGCCAGCCAGGACGCCGACTCCGCGGGCTTCGGCGAGAAGCCGCCGATCGGCTGCTCGCCGAGCATGATTCCCGCGTAGCTGGTCCCGTTCTGCATGGGCATGTCGGC
>Ga0302046_10001033_pt1 | contig 26466 bp, 12 predicted proteins | sample RVTome_11_FD_200261 | JGI IMG/M metagenome (GOLD analysis project Ga0302046, IMG submission 200261) | Soil microbial communities from uranium-contaminated site in the Upper Colorado River Basin, Wyoming, United States - RVT147D111 (version 2) ... | reverse complement strand
AAGCCGGCGGCGCCGAAGTCGAAGCCGCCGGCGGCGCCGTCGAAGGCGGCGTGGCCGAAGCGGTCGTAGCGCTGGCGCTGCTCGGGATCGGAGAGGATCTTGTAGGCGGCCGACGCCTCCTTGAAGCGCTCCTCGGCCTCCTTGTCGCCCGGGTTGCGGTCGGGATGGTACTTGAGCGCGAGCTTCCGGTAGGCGCGCTTGAGATCGTCCTCGGAGGCGTCGTGGGAGACGCCGAGGACGTCATACAGGTCGGAGCGCGCGCCGGGCATACGCATGCCTTATAGCCGAAGGTCGGAGGTCGTTCTATCGGCAAAGCCCGCGCGCGTCCGCGCGCGGGCCATCCCGCTCGTCACCGCGGCCCGCCGCCCTACTCCTTGACCTCCTCGAAGTCGGCGTCGACCGCGTCGTCGCCCTTCCCCGCGCCGCGCGCACCGCCGTCCGCGCCCGCCGCGCCGCCGCCGTCTCCGGCCGCGCCCGCGGCGCTCGCCTTGGCGGCGTTCGCCTGCGCGTAGATCGCCTCGGCGAACTTGTGCGCGGCCTCCTCGAGCGTCGTGCGCGCCGACTTCATGCCCTCGGCGTCGCCGGCCTCGAGCGCCTTCTTGGCGTCGTCGATCGCCGACTGGAGCGCCGCCTTGGCGGCCGCGTCGGTCTCCGCCGGCGCGTCGGCGAGCGTCTTCTCGGCGCGGTACACGACCTGGTCGAGCTGGATCCGGACCTCGACCTCCCCGCGGCGCTTCTTGTCCTCCTCCGCGTGGAGCTCGGCCTCCTTCACCATGCGCTTGATCTCCTCATCGGACAGGCCGCTCGAGGCGGTGATCTGGATCGACTGTTCCTTGCCGGTGCCGAGGTCCTTCGCGTGGACGTGCACGATGCCGTTGGCGTCGATGTCGAACGTGACCTCGATCTGCGGCATGCCGCGCGGCGCCGCCGGGATGCCCACCAGGTCGAACTGCGCCAGCAGCTTGTTGTTGGCCGCCATCTCGCGCTCGCCCTGGAAGACGCGGATCGTCACCGCGCTCTGGTTGTCCTGGGCGGTCGAGAACACCTGGCTCTTGCGCGTCGGGATCGTGGTGTTCTTCTCGATCAGCTTGGTGAACACGCCGCCGAGGGTCTCGATGCCAAGCGAGAGCGGGGTGACGTCGAGCAGGAGGACGTCCTTCACCTCCCCCTTCAGCACCGCGCCCTGGATGCCGGCGCCGATGGCCACGACCTCGTCCGGGTTGACGCCCTTGTGGGGCTCGCGCCCGAAGAGCTTCTTCACGCGCTCCTGCACCGCCGGCATGCGGGTCATGCCGCCGACGAGGATGACCTCCTTCACGTCGCTCGCCGCCAGGCCCGCGTCCTTGAGGGCGGTCACGCACGGCCCGTCGAGCCGGTCGAGCAGGTCGCCCACCAGCATCTCGAGCTTCGCGCGGCTGAGCTTCATGTTGAGGTGCTTCGGCCCGCTCTGATCGGCGGTGACGAACGGCAGGTTGATGTCGGTCTCCATCGCGGTCGAGAGCTCGCACTTCGCCTTCTCGGCCGCCTCCTTCAGGCGCTGGAGGGCCATGCGGTCCTTGCGGAGATCGATGCCCTGATCCTTCTTGAACTCGTCCGCCAGGTAGTCGATGACGCGCTGGTCGAAGTCCTCGCCGCCGAGGAAGGTGTCGCCGTTGGTGGCCTTCACCTCGAAGACGCCGTCGCCGATCTCGAGGATCGAGACGTCGAAGGTGCCGCCGCCGAGGTCGAAGACGACGATCTTCTCGTCCTTCTTCTTGTCGAGCCCGTAGGCGAGCGCGGCCGCGGTCGGCTCGTTGATGATGCGCAGCACCTCGAGGCCGGCGATGCGGCCGGCGTCCTTGGTGGCCTGGCGCTGGTTATCGTTGAAGTACGCCGGGACGGTGATCACCGCCTCCGTGACCTTCTCGCCGAGATGGTCCTCGGCGGTCTGCTTCATCTTCTGCAGGATGAACGCCGAGACCTCCGCCGGACTGTAGGTGCGGCCGCGGGCCTCGACCCAGGCGTCGCCGTTGCCGGCCTTGACGATCTTGTACGGGGAGATCTTGAGCGCCTTCTGGACCTCCGGGTCGTCGAACCGCCGGCCGATCAGGCGCTTGACGGCGAAGATGGTGTTCTCGGGGTTGGTGATGGCCTGCCGGCGCGCGATCTGCCCGACCAGGCGCTCACCGCTCTCCGGGAAGGCCACGACCGACGGCGTCGTGCGCGCCCCCTCGGCGTTGGTGATCACCACCGGATCCCCGGCCTCCATGATCGAGACGCAGGAATTCGTGGTTCCGAGATCGATGCCGATGACTTTCGCCATGATGTGTCGCTCCTTGTCCTAACCCTTGATGTCGCCTGAACGGTTAACCATCGTCGTCGGTGGTTTCAACGTCCCGCTCGCCGCCGCCGCGCCCCTTGCCGACGGAGACCAGCGCCGGGCGGAGCAAGCGGTCGTGGAGCGCGTAGCCGCGCTGGTGCTCGCCGACGATGGTGTTGGGCGGATGCTCGCTCTCGACGTGCTCGATCGCCTGGTGCACGTTGGGATCGAACGCCGTTCCATGCGCCTCGACCGGCCGGACGCCGTGGCGCTCCAGGGTCTCGATCATTCCGCGGCGCACGAGCTCGAGCCCCTCGACGAGCGCGCCGGCCGCCGGCAGCGAGCGCGCGTGCTCGAGCGCGCGCTCGAGGTTGTCGATCACCGGCAGCAGCTCGCGCAGCAGGCCCTCGCTGCCGTAGCGCAGGGCCTCCTGCCGCTCGCGCTGCGCGCGCTTCTTGTAGTTCTCGAGATCGGCCTGCGCTCTCAGCCAGCGCTCCTTCGCGGCCTCGAGCTCGCTCGCGAGCGCGGCGCGGTCGTCGACGCCGGACGGCGTCTCGGCGGCGGGATCGCCGTCGGCGCCGTTGCCCCGCGGCGCTCCCGAGACCGGATCCTTCTCGTCATCGACCATGCGTACCGTACACCCCCGTGCTCGGAATCGTTGAGGAAAGCGCGAGACGGCGGGAAGCTAAGGACGATCGGGGGGATGTCAACCCGACGGCGCGGGTTTGAGCCCGGGACGCGGGGCGGCTAGGAAGGGCCCCACGTGAGCCCGAGCGCCCTGCCGCACGAAGAGACCACCACCCCGGCCGTCGTGGTGCGCGCGCGCGCCTTCGGCGAGTCCGACAAGATCGTCACGTTCCTCACCCGCGACCTCGGCAAGGTAGCGGGCATCGCCAAGGGCGCCAAGCGCTCCAAGCGCCGCTTCGTCAACGTCCTCGAGCCCTTCACGGCGGTGAGCGTCACGTTGCGCCTGCGTCCGCACAGCGATCTGGCGTTCGTCTCGTCGTGCGAGCTGGTCGAGGCGCACCACGGCTTCGCGCGCGACCTCGGCAAGTTCGCGCACGCGAGCTACGTGCTCGAGCTCACCGACCGCATGGTCCGCGAGCGCGAGGCCGGGGCCGAGACCTACGAGCTGGTGCGCGACACGCTCGGCCTGCTGAACCGCCACGCGCCCGAGAGCGGCATGCTGCGCGCCTTCGAGCTCCGCCTGCTCCGCCTGACCGGCTACGAGCCGGTCCTCCACGCCTGCCACGGCTGCGGCGCCGCGCTCGCGACGGTCAGCGCGATGTACGTGCAGCCGCTGCGCGGCGGCGTGCGCTGCCCCGCCTGCCGCGGCGAGGGCCGCGCCACCGTCGCCTCGCGCGAGACCCTCGAGCGCCTGGTCGCGCTCCAGACCGGGACCTTCGACGACGCCGACGTCGCCCGCTTCACGCTCCCCGCCGGCGCCGCCGCCGAGGCGCGCACCCTCGTTCGCAGCTTCTTCGCCGCCAGCCTCACCAAGCCCCTCGCGTCCGAGCGCCTTCTCGAAGGCCTGTAAATTGACTCGGTTCCGAGGGGAGTGATAGACGCGGCCCTTCGTACTCGCCGATGAATGCCCCGCGCGCGGTCACGATGGACAAGCTCACGAGCCTCTGCAAGCGGCGCGGGTTCGTCTATCAATCGAGCGAGATCTACGGCGGCCTGGCGAGCTGCTGGGATTACGGGCCGCTCGGCATCGAGCTGAAGCGCAACATCACCGAGGCGTGGTGGCGCGACAACATCACCGCGCGCGACGACATGGTCGGGCTCGACAGCTCGATCCTCATGCACCCGCGGGTGTGGGAGGCCTCCGGCCACATCGAGGGCTTCACCGACCCGCTGGTCGACTGCAAGGCGTGCAAGCAGCGCTTCCGGGCCGATCAGCTCGAGGGCGACCGCTGCCCCGCGTGCGGCGGCGAGCTCACCGAGGCGCGCCAGTTCAACCTCATGTTCCGGACCTTCATGGGCCCGGTCGAGGACTCGGCCAGCACGGTCTACCTCCGGCCCGAGACCGCGCAGGGCATCTTCGTCAACTTCCAGAACACGCTGAACGCGTCGCGCCTCAAGATCCCCTTCGGCGTCGGCCAGATCGGCAAGTCGTTCCGGAACGAGATCACCCCCGGCAACTTCCTCTTCCGGACGCGCGAGTTCGAGCAGATGGAGATCGAGTTCTTCGTCAAGCCGGGCACCGACGAGGAATGGCACGCGCGCTGGAAGCAGGCGCGCTTCGCCTGGTACCAGGAGTACGGCATCGACCGGGCGCGCCTCCGCCTGCGCGAGCACGGCCCGGACGAGCTGGCGCACTACGCCAAGGGGTGCGCCGACGTCGAGTACGAGTTCCCGTTCGGGTGGTCGGAGCTCGAGGGCATCGCCAACCGGGCCGACTTCGACCTCCGCCGCCACAGCCAGTTCAGCGGCAAGGACCTCTCGTACTTCGACGACGAGACTCGCGAGCGCTACGTCCCGTACGTCATCGAGCCGTCGGCGGGCGTCGGCCGGCCGCTCCTGGCGTTCCTCGTCGACGCCTACGACGAGGACGTCGCCGACGGCGAGACCCGCGTCGTGTTGCGGCTCGACCCGCGCCTGGCGCCGGTGAAGGCCGCCATCTTCCCGCTCCTCCGCAAGGCCGGCCAGCCGGAAAAGGCGCTCGCCATCCGCGACCTCCTGAAGCGCCACTTCGCCGTCGCCTACGACCAGGCCGGCGCCATCGGCCGCCGCTACCGCCGCCAGGACGAGATCGGGACGCCGTTCGCGATCACCGTCGATCACCAAACCATGGACGATGACACGATCACGCTCCGCGAGCGCGACTCGATGCAGCAGGTCCGCCTGCCGATCGACCGCCTGATCGAGGAGCTGCGCGGACGCCTGGCCGGACCGACGACGGCCGCGGGCGGACGCTGAGAGGGAGAGGGCAGTGGCACGTCGCACGCAGAGCACGAAGCGGAAGTCCCCGACCCGCGCCAAGCGCACGAGCGCGAAGCGGGCACGCCCCGGCGCGAAGCGCGCGCGCGCGGCCAAGCCCGCCGCCCGGCGCGGGACCAAGTACGTCTACTTCTTCGGCGCCGGCAAGGCCGACGGCAAGGCCGCGATGAAGAACCTGCTCGGCGGCAAGGGCGCCAACCTGGCGGAGATGGCGGGCCTCGGCCTGCCGGTGCCGCCGGGCTTCACGATCTCGACCGACGTCTGCACCTACTACTACGCCAACCACGAGAAGTACCCGCCCACGCTCCGCAAGGACGTCGCCGCGTACCTGGCGCGCATCGAGCGGATCGTCGGCCGCACGTTCGGCGACCGCCAGAACCCGCTTCTGGTCTCGGTCCGCTCCGGCGCGCGCGCCTCGATGCCCGGCATGATGGACACCGTGCTGAACCTCGGGCTCAACGACGACACCGTGCAGGGCCTGATCGCGGCGTCGGGCAACCCGCGCTTCGCGTGGGACTCCTACCGGCGCTTCGTGCAGATGTACGGCGACGTCGTGCTCGGTCTCAAGCCCGAGGACGACCAGCAGGCCGATCCCTTCGAGGAGGTCCTCGAGGCGAAGAAGCACGCGCGCGGCGTCACCAACGACGTCGACCTCTCGGCCGGGGACCTGCAGGAGCTGGTGCAGGAGTTCAAGGACCTGATCCGCCGCCGGCTGAACAAGTCCTTTCCGACCGACCCGGAGGAGCAGCTCTGGGGGGCGATCGGCGCCGTCTTCGGCTCGTGGCAGAACGCGCGCGCCAAGACCTACCGCCGGCTGTACGCCATCCCCGACGAGTGGGGCACGGCGGTGAACGTCCAGGCGATGGTCTTCGGCAACCTCGGCGACGACTGCGCCACCGGCGTCGCGTTCTCCCGCGACCCCGCGACCGGCGAGAAGATCCTCTACGGCGACTTCCTGGTGAACGCGCAGGGCGAGGACGTCGTCGCCGGCATCCGCACTCCGCAGCCGATCACCCGGGCCGCGTCCGAGGAGCAGGCGCGCCAGCAGCAGATCGCCGACGCTGCGCGCCTGCCGTCGCTCGAGGAGGTGATGCCGCGCTGCGTGCGCGAGCTGCGCGCGATCGCGACCCGGCTCGAGCGCCACTACCGCGACATGCAGGACCTCGAGTTCACGATCGAGCGCGGCCGCCTCTGGATGCTGCAGACCCGGAACGGCAAGCGCACCGCGCCGGCGGCGGTGAAGATCGCCGTCGACATGGCGCGCGAGAAGCTCATCGACCGCGCGACGGCGCTCCTGCGCGTCGACGCGGGCTCGATCGACCAGCTCCTGCACCCGACCATCGACCCCAAAGCCGAGAAGCAGCTCATCGCCAAAGGTGTCCCCGCGTCACCGGGGGCGGCGGCCGGCGAGGTGGTCTTCAGCGCCGACGAGGCGGAGGCCGCCGCCGGCGAGGGCCGCAAGGTCATCCTGGTGCGCGTCGAGACCTCGCCCGAGGACATCCACGGGATGACGGTCGCGCAGGGCATCCTGACGTCGCGCGGCGGCAAGGCGTCGCACGCGGCGGTGGTCGCGCGCGGCATGGGCAAGTGCTGCGTCGCCGGCTGCGGCGACCTCGACATCCGCTACGACGGCGGCTACTTCACCGCGCGCGGCCAGCGCGTCGCCCGCGGCGACTGGATCACCCTGAACGGCTCCACCGGCGAGGTCTTCCTCGGCCAGGTGCCCACGGTGCGCCCCGAGGGCGAGACCGGCGAGTTCGCGATCCTCATGCGCTGGGCCGACCAGGCGCGGCGCCTCGAGGTCCGCACCAACGCCGACACGCCGAAGGACGCCGAGGTGGCGCGCCGCTTCGGGGCCGAGGGCATCGGGCTCTGCCGCACCGAGCACATGTTCTTCGAGGAGGGCCGCATCGACGCCGTGCGCGAGATGATCCTCGCCCGCGACCGCGCCGGCCGCGAGCGCGCCCTCGCCCAGCTCCAGCCGATGCAGCGCGGCGACTTCATCGGCATCCTGCGCGCGATGCAGGGCCTGCCAGTCACCATCCGCCTGCTCGACCCGCCGCTGCACGAGTTCCTGCCCCACACCGACGACGAGATCGCCGACCTGGCCGCGAAGATCGGCGTCTCGGCCGCCGACCTGCACGCACGCCGCGACGCGCTCAAGGAGCTGAACCCGATGCTCGGGTTCCGCGGCTGCCGGCTCGGCGTCGTCTATCCCGAGATCTACCTGATGCAGGTGCGCGCCATCATGGAGGCCGCCTGCGCGCTCGCCGCCGAGCGCGTGAAGGTGACGCCGGAGATCATGATCCCGCTGGTCGGGCACGTGAACGAGCTCCGGCGCCTGCGGGCCGACGCCGACGCCGCGTGCCGGGAGATCATCAAGGCCACGGGCCAGAAGGTCGCCTACACCATCGGCACCATGATCGAGGTCCCGCGCGCCGCGGTGACGGCCGACGAGATCGCCCGCGAGGCGGACTTCTTCTCGTTCGGCACCAACGACCTGACCCAGATGGGCTTCGGCCTCTCGCGCGACGACGCCTTCAGCTTCCTCCCCTACTACGTCGAGCACGGCATCCTCGCCGTCGACCCGTTCGCGAGCCTCGACGAGGTGGGGATCGGCGAGCTGCTGCGCATCGCCGTCGCCAAGGGACGACGGACGAAGCCGAGCCTCAAGGTGGGGATCTGCGGCGAGCACGGCGGCGACCCGAGCTCGGTCGTCTTCTGCCACCGCATCGGCCTCGACTACGTGTCGTGCTCCCCCTACCGGGTGCCGATCGCGCGCCTCGCCGCCGCCCAGGCCGCGCTCGCGAAGTAGGAGCGCGCGGTGGCTCGGGACGGCATCTCCGGTCGGTCCCGCGTCTACGGCATCCTCGGCGACCCGGTCGACCACAGCGCCTCGCCCGCGATGCAGAACGCGGCCCTCGCCGCGGCCGGGCTCGACGCGGTCTACGTGCCGTTCCACGTCCGGCCGGCGGACCTGCCCGCGGCCGTCGAGGGCCTGCGCGCCGCGGGCGTCGCCGGCCTGAACGTGACCGTCCCCCACAAAGAGGCGGTCGTGGCGCTGCTCGACGAGCTCCGGCCGCGCGCGCGCGCGTGCGGGGCGGTGAACACCATCGTCCGCACCCGCCGCGGCCTCGCCGGCGACAACACCGACGGCGCGGGGTTCCTCGCCGCCCTCGCCGAGGCCGGGTACCGGGTGCGCGGGGCGGACGTGCTGCTGATCGGCGCCGGCGGCTCGGCCCGCAGCCTGGCGCACGCGCTGGTCCGGGCGGGGTGCGGGAGCCTCCTGATCGCGAACCGCACCCCGGCGCGCGCCCGCGCCCTGGTGCGGACGCTGGCGAGCGGACGGGCGGCAGCGGACGGCCTCGAGGCCCTCCGGGACCGGCCGGGCCTCGGCGGCTTCGGCCTGATCGTCAACTGCACCAGCACCGGCCTCCGCAAGACCGCGCCCCCCCTCCTCTTCACCGCCACCCGCCCGGACGCGCTGTGCTGCGACCTTCTCTATGGAAGGACACCGGCCCCGTTCCTCCGCCGCGCCCGCGCCGCCGGACGGCGGACCATGGACGGGCGGGGCATGCTGCTGCACCAGGGGGCCCTGGCGTTCGAGCTGTGGACCGGGCGCCCGGCGCCGCTCGCCGCCATGCGACGGGCGCTCGGGCGGGTGCTCCGGCGGTAGGCGTTTCGGCGGACCTCCCCAAGTGTAGTACCACCGCGCCGTGACCAGGGACCGACGCGGAGGAGCTTCTGAGACCTTGCCGTCGCGGCGGTGGTCGAGCCTGGGCGGCGGCGGCGCGCTCACCCTCACGTCGGCCTTCCTCTTCGGACTCTGCTTCCCGCTCTGGCGCCTCCACTTGCTGGCGTGGATCGCGCTGGCGCCCTTCCTCGCCGGCGTCCGGAACGCGGCCCCCGGCCGAGCGCTCGTGCTCGGCTGGCTCTGGACGATCGCGGCGGCCGCGGCCGTCGGCAACTGGTTCCCCGGCTCCCTGGCCGCGTACTACCAGCAGCCGCTCATCGTCGGGTTCGGGTTCTTCCTGGGCGTCTCCTGCCTCATGGCGGCGCCGTACTATATGGCGTTCGCCGTCTGCTACGGGTGGCTCGCGCGCTCGCCAGGCCCCGCACTGCCCCTGGTGACCGCCGCGGCCTGGGTCGCCGCGGAGCTGGCCCGCAGCCGGCTGCTCACCGGCAACCCATGGGCGCTGTTCGGGTACTCCCAGGTGGGTGTCGATCCGATGGTCCAGGTCGCCGACCTGACGGGCGTCTACGGCGTGAGCTTCACGCTGGTCGCGGTGAACGTCCTCCTCGTCGAGCTGTGGGCGCGCCGCGGAGACGGATGGCGTCCGTTGCTCCCGAGCATCGGGCTCGTCGGGGTCGTCGTCGCCGGCGTGCTCGCGTACGGTCAGTGGCGACTCGCCACCCTCGATCGGATGCCGGAAGGCGCGCGCCCGATCGACGTCGCCATGGTGCAAGGGAACGTCGACATCGGCACGCAGTGGCACAGCGATTTCTACGGCCGCAACCTCGACGTCTACCTCGATCTCACCTCCAGGGTCCTCGAGGAGACCGCCCCGGAGCTCGTGTTCTGGCCCGAGAACGCCTTCACGTTCTTTCTCGACGAGGAGCCGACCTATCGCCATGCCATCGCACGCGTGCTCGCCGCGTCCGGCGCGCAGCTCATCGCCGGCGGGCCGCGCTTCGAGGCCGCTGACGGGCGTCGCTTCTACAACTCGGTCTTTCTGCTGTCCGCCGACGGGTCGGTGCTCGCCCACTACGACAAAGTACGTCTCGTCCCCTTCGCCGAGTACTTCCCGGTCCCGGCTCTGGATCTCCTGCGGCGGCGCTTCGGCCGCGTCCGCGAGATCACGCCCGGCACCTCGCAGGCACCCCTCCCGACCCGCGGAGGGCCGGCCGGCGTGATGATCTGCAACGAGGCGATGTTTCCGGAGATCGCCCGGGCGCGGGTGCGTGACGGAGCGGTCTTTCTCGTCGATCCCGCGCACGATACCTGGCTCACGGCGAAGTTCTCGGCGCAGCAATTCGACATCGTCACGCTGCGCGCCGTCGAGCAGCGTCGCTACCTGATCCGGGCCTCGACCTCGGGACCGTCTGCGATCGTCGATCCGCTCGGCAGGGTTCCGGTGCGGACGGACGTCTTCCAGCGGACCGTCGCCACGGGAACGGTCGTCCCGCGGACCGGGATGACACCGTACGGCAGGCTCGGGGACCTCTTCGCGTACGGCTGCGTAGTGGTGGTGCTGACCGCCTTGCTCTGGCGACGAGCGGCGCCTGTCCCGCGCGCGACCGACACCAACGGTCGGCGGGTGAGGCCCCCGAGTCCGAGCCTCCTCCCTCGGTGGAGGGCCTCGTAGGTGCGCGTGGGCGTGCTCGACCTCCTGGCGACCCCCGCCCGCGGCTGGAGCGAGGCCCTCTACCATCTCGTCATGACCAAGCAGTATGCCAGCGTGACACCACAGGCGGTGGCCGTGTGGTGCCGCCAGCTCGGGCATGCGACGTACTACGGGACGTACTACGGGCTCGGGGATCCGCGGCGGCGGCTGCCGCGCGACCTCGACGTCGTCTTCGTGTCGACCTACACCCAGGCGAGTGCGCTCGCCTACGCCTTGGCGAAGCTCTACCGGCGCGACGGCGTGACGACGGTGGTCGGCGGGCCGCACGCGACGGCGTTCCCCGCCGACTGTCTCCGCTTCTTCGACCTGGTCGTCGGCGAGTGCAGCAAGGCGCTGGTCGCCGACATCCTGCGCGGCGCGTTTCCGCCCGGGACGGCGGTCTCGAGCGCGACCCCGCTCGAGGCGATTCCTACGGTCGAGGAGCGGATGCCCGAGATCCGGGCCTCGGCCTTTGCGTGGGGCCGCCATCCCTTCACGGCCACCACGATCCCCCTCCTCGCCAGCACGGGCTGCCCCTACACGTGCGACTTCTGCGTCGACGCCGCCCGGCCGTATCGCCAGCTCCCGTTGGATCGGCTCGCGGCCGACCTCGCGTACGTCGCCCGTCGCCTCCCCGGCGTCATGGTCGCGTTCCACGATCCCAACTTCGCGGTCAAGTTCGATTCCGTGCTCGACGTCCTGGAGTCCGTCCCGGCCGGCACCCGCAGCCCGTACATCGTCGAGACCTCGCTCTCGATCCTCGGTGGCGGACGCGCGCGGCGCCTGCGCACGACCAACTGCGTGTCGTTGGCGCCCGGGGTCGAGTCCTGGTTCGGCTACGGGAGCAAGGCCGGCGTCGGGCGGCTGACCGGAAGCGCCAAGGTGGAGGCGGTGGTCGAGCGCTTCACCGCGCTGTCCCGTGAGGTTCCGTACCTACAGGCGAACTTCCTGCTCGGGCTCGACCTCGCGGACGCCGACGACGAGGTGGCGCTCACGAAGGCCTTCATGACGCGGACGCCGTTCGTCTGGCCGGTCGTGAACATCCCCCATCCCTTCGGAGGAACCGCCCTCTTCGATCGTTGCCGGGCCGAGGGTCGGTTGCTCGAGGGGTTGCCGTTCAGCTTCTACTACTCGCCGTACCTCGCGACCGTGCCGGCGGGGTGCGCCCCGGAGACGTACTACGCGCGCCTCATCGACCTCTTCGCTCACTTCACGTCGGCCTCCATGCTGGCGCGGCGGCTCGCAACCACCGCGAGCCCATTCGCCCGCATGCTGCACGTCGTGCGCACGGCCGTGAAGCGGCGCCGCCTGCGAGCGTTCCGCCGGATCCACGGGCTCCTCGGGTCCGATCGGCAGCTCCGACGCTTCCACGAGGCAGCGGCGACGGAGCTTCCGGAGCTCTACCACCGCGAGTACGAGCGCGTGCTCGGTTCCTTTGCGCCTCTGATGTCGCGGCGCGACCGCGTGCCCGTGCCGGAGCGGGGCGTGGCGGTATGACGCGATGGCCGGATCGGACGAGCAGGCGCCCCGTCCGGCACGCAGCACGGCCACCGTATGCGCGATGTGCGCGCGTTCACACCCGCCACGTGCGGGGGTGCACGACGCCGACGTATGGACGCACGGACCGCGGGATCGCAATCGCCCCTCGCGTGATTTCCTGCGCCGTTGGCCCGCGACGCCGAGGGCAGAAGCGTGGGCACGCTCGCTGCTAGGTCACGCTACGTGCGTCTTCTGATCGTGATCGCATGGGCAGCGGCGGTCTTCACCGTGACGGCACTCGGCCGCTGGGCGTGGCGTGAAACCGGGCGCACCAAGCGGACGGGGTACCCCATACGCGGAGCACGGCATTAAATAGCGCGCAAGCCTCGCTCGCCAGGCGCCCGTGCCATCTGACGCGATCGCCACGCGCCGTCCGCCGCGCGTCGCCGGCGCATCAGGCAGTCGTCCAACCGGCCGAGCAGCTCCTACGCGCGATCACGCGCCGCCTCGATCCGAGTCCGGAGCGCCGTGGCGCATGCCGTCACGATCGCTGCTCGGGGTAGTCGTTGGCAGGCGGCAGCGCCCTAGAGTGATCTCCATTGAACGCAGGATCGCGCGGTCGATGATGTGCTCGAACTCGCGGACGTTCCCCGGGTAGCCCGTCCGATCTGCATCACGGTCTCGTGATCACGCCGCTCGACATCCGACGTCGCCAACCATCCGACGCGGCACCGCCCGCAACGCTCAGCGGACGCAGCGGAAGCCTACCGTGGATGTCACCGTGGTAGGTGGATCGAGCGCCCAGACGGTGAGCGGACCTGCCTGCACACCATTGCTGATTTGATAGTAGCCGCCGCCGCGCGCCAGGGCGCTCGGACCTGGAGCGCTCGTGCTCGCTCCTGCCATGCACATGTAATCGTCGCTGAATGTCCCCCACCCCGTGCACGTGGTCGACCGAGGCATCCAGTCGACGACCCACTCCATCACGTTCCCCACCATGTCATGGGCGCCCCACGCCGACACGCAGGCGCCTCGTGAGCCGGTCTCGACGACGTTGTCGACGCTGTCGCTGTTGCAATCGTTCGTTCCGTCGTCGGGCCCGGGGTCCGGCGTTCCCACGACCGCGACCTGCCATTCCGCGTTCGTCGGCAAACGCTTCCCGGAGTTGGCACACGCCATCTGCGCCTGAAACCACGTACCGAACGCGGACGGCCTTACGCCTGGAATGCTGACCGCGAAGATCCGGTCTTTGCAGTCCTGTGCATTCGCGGCGCAGGGAAACGGAACGTTGCCGACGACCCCGACCTGGCTCGCCTGGCCGGCGACGAGATCCGCAAGCGAGACCTTGCCGGACTTCACGCGCCGAACCAGGCTCGCGTTGCTCCCGCCGCTCGGAATGTACCAGACGCTCGCCTCGTAGGTGTCGATGCATACCGTCCCCGCCGCGACGGAATCTGCGGGGCAACGCTTCAGTGGCTTCGCGCTCTGTGCTGCGGCCGGCCCCGTCAGTAGCGCCAGTGCGGTCACGATCGTGATTGCTCGCAATACTGCACGCATACGTTTCGTCCTCCCGATCACCGGACAAGCAGCATCCGTGCCGCTGGCGGGTGGCGCGCCGCCGTCGAGCGGAGGCCCGGTTCGAGTGGACCCAGCGTACCGACGATCGCCTACGTGACTCGGCGTGAGAAACGGAACGCTCTCGTCGTTCATACTCGGTCCCGACGTCCACGGCCCTGCCGTTCACAGTCCGGGTGTCCGCGCGGCGCGTACGAGGTCCGCTGCAGCCGTCGCGGCACGACAACTGCTCGTTACTGCCCGCCGAGAAGCCGGACCCTTTGCCGGCAGGACTCCCGGGCATGCGTCGACCGGCCCCGTGTCCGCTGCGAACGCGCGTTCACCATTGCCGGCATCGGGAGTGCACGACCGAGACGCACAGGCGCGCGGAGAGGGGCACCGCGATCGCCTCTCGCAAGCGTTTTCGCGGCGTTGGTCCGCCGGAGGCCGAGGGCCGGATGCGGGCACGCTCGCTGCTACGTCACGCGACGTGAGCCTCCTGGTAGTGATCGGATGGGCGGCGGCCGTCTTCGCCGTCATGGCAATCGGTCGCTGGGCACGGCGGGAAATGGGCCGCAGCGAGCGACCGACTCGACCCGAACGCGGGGCGCGGTGCGGATGGCGCGCCAGCGGTCGCTCGCTACCCGCCCGCCATCATCCGACGATGATCCTCACGTGTCGTCCGCCGTGCATCGCCAGCGCCTCACGGCACGGTGCAGTCGTCCAACCCGCCGAGCAGATCCTCTGCGCGACCACGCGCCGCCTCGATCCGACCCCGGAGCGCCGTGGCGCACGCGGGCACGATCGAGCCCCGCCGCTCGGCCGTGTCGACCCGCTTCCCAGCCGAGCCCAGCACCTTCGCGGCGCGCCGGACGAAGTTCCGGCTCGTCTTGGTGTTGGCCGCGTGACGGGCCTCGGCGCGCTCGATCATGTCACGCGCCCGGCTCCAAGCGCGCCCGACGGCCCGCGGCACCGCTTGGCCAGCGCACTCGGGAGGCGCGAGATCCTGCATCAGCTCACAGCGCACGCCGTCGAAACACGGCCGACCGGCGCATCCGCCTCCGGCGTCGACGTCACACGCATCCCCGACCCCATCATCGTCGCCGTCCGCCTGATCGGGATTTGGCACGTCGGGACAGTTGTCGAGTGCATCCAGGATCTCGTCGCCGTCGGCATCGTTGGCAGTCACGAGGATTAGGTCCTGCACGCAATCCGAGTCGGGCGGGCAGTCGGTGTCGTTCCGGCACGGCCCGTGCTCGCGTTCCTCCCCGTCACGTTGCGGCCCGACGCAGCGGCCGGCGCTCGTGAACAACCGACCTCCGCCCGCGGGAGCGCTCAGGGGGCCTACGAGGCGCTGTAACCGCTGCGCAACGTCGCTGCATACTGCCGGAAACGGGCAGTCCGCGTCGCTCGCGCAGGTTTTCGTGATCGCGACCTTGCACGTGTCGGTGCTTAGATCACAGAAGCATCCGGGGCACGCTGCATCATCGCCGCAAGGGTGAGGATTCTCCGAGGTCGGCGGAAGGCACGGCGTCTCGAGGTCGCGGATACACCCGCCCGGCGGCACGAAGCAGGTCGCGGGAGCCCCGTCCAGGTCGCACTCCTCGTCGGTCGCGCACGGCATGCCTGTGTTGGTGCAAACGCCCGCGCTGACGGCGGCGAGCGTTCGGCGAGCGCCCGCCGTCGGATCGAGCATCTCTGCATCGGCGACCGTCGACGTACGCTCGTCCGCCGCCGCAAGCGACGGGCACGTTGGGGGCTCCGCGGTGGTCTGTACGACCTGGCGGACGTTGAAGACCTGGAGCACCAAATCGTCCGCATCGCCGTCCTTGTCGAGATCCTGGCCCTCCTGCCCTGGCAGGCAGCCTCCCGCCCCGGCGCATCCTTGCTCGCGCTCGAGGGTCAGGAAGGTGACCGTGTGCCGGCCCACCCGGTACGGAACGCGTGGATCGCAGGCCTCGAGTCGACACGGTGTCACGGCCGCCCGCGTGTTGAGCAGCCGCCGCTTCTCGACGTCGTACACGTGGAGGACGTAGTCCTTTTTGTCTCCGTCGCAGTTCAAGTCCTTGCCCTCGGTCTTCTCGCTGGTGCGAAACGCGATCAGCTCGTGGCCCGGGCCGCCGCCCATGACGAAGTCCTCCGCGCCCCGAGCTCGCAGCGGGCCGCGGTTCCCGAGGAGGAACGCGCCGCCATCTGCATCGTACACCTGCAGGACGTGGTGCCGCGGGGACCTCCGTTGGGCTGGATCGGGTGTGAGGAACGCAACGATCGACCCCGACACCTCGACGAGGTCCGCCCTCTCACCGTCGAGGTCCTTCCAACCACCCCCGTCCACGTCATGGATCTGGACGACTGGATCGGTGGTGCCCTCTGCTCCCGGAACGAGGGCGGCAACGAGCGTAGCCGACATCGCGACGACCACGGCTGGGAGGTGGAGGCTCTCCGCGTCATTTCCCCCTCGCCACAGGTACACTACCTCCCGCCCAGCGCCCGCGGCGCCGGCCTCCTCGGGCCGCAGGAACGCCGCCATGCCACCGGCAACCGCAACCTGGCCGGCAGGCTCGAGCGGCACCGGTATCGCGGCCGGATCGGATGAGTCCAACACATGTAGGACCGTTTGCGGGCCGGCCGAAGCGACTCCGCGCACGAAGATGTCGAGCGTGGAACCAGCAGCGCTGCTGAAGGCAACCTGGTGGCCGTCGGCCGAGATCGCCGGGTCGTAGCCCGCCCACAGGGTCCGTGCCCTCACCTCCCCGCCACCCGAGGTAACGCTCACTCGCGAGGTGATCCCCGCAATCACATCGCGGACGAAAACGTCGGCACAGTTCGCGTGGAGACATGTGCCGCCCTCGCAGTCCGACGCAGAGTCGCACGGTTGTCCAGAGGCGCTGCCGCCTCTGCACCGCGGCGAGCAGATCCTCCCGCTCGGGCAAACGCCATTCGAGTCGCATGGGCCCGCGCACGTTTCCCCGTCGGTACAGCAGCCGCTGGCCCCCACCGCGAGAAGGCATCCCGAGTTCGTGTCGCCGGTGACGAGGTTCACGGCGTTGCTGGCGAACGCGACCAACCGTCCGTCGGCCGACATGACCACGCCGCCGGCAAAGTAGGGCGGGTCGCCGGTCTGCGAGAGGGAACCGGAGAACGATCCGTTCGGCTGCTCGCCGGCCGACGACACGCTGGCGCGCGTCGTCGTCGCCGTTCGGCGATCGTGCACGAAGACATCGACGACGCCGTTCGTATCGCCCGCCACGAGGTTGCTGGCGGCGCTCGAGAACGCGACGAACCGACCATCGTCGGAGAGCGCCGGCCACGCGCCGCCGGCGATACAGGCATCGACGCGTGCTTGCGCTGAGCTCTGCCCGATCTGCGACCCGCAGAGATCGCGGCTAAGGGACACTATGATCGGCTCACCGCTGTGACCGTTGCTCTCTTCCTCGCCACCCGACGGCACGCTCACCCGCGTCGTCGAGATCGCTCCGGGCTCGTCGAAGATGCCGTCCTCATCGGCGTCCCTGTCGTGGACGAACACGTCGGTAACCTGGTTCGTGTCCGCGCCGGGGCCGAGCAAGTTCGTGGCCGCGCTCGCGAACGCAACGTAGCGTCCGTCAGCCGAGATGGTCGCGTTTCCGCTCGACCCGTTCGCCTCTCCGCCGTTAGAGGCAACGCTTGCCCGGATCGTCATCAGCGTCTGGCGGTCGTGGACGAAGACGTCCATGACGCTATTCTCGTCTCCCGGCACCGGGTTGCTGGCAAGGCTCTCGAAGGCGACGAAGCGGCCCGTGGCCGAGAGGCTAGCGCTCCTGCTCTCGCCATTGCCCTCGATCCCGCTCGAGTCGACGCTCACCCGCGTAGTAGAGAAGCCACCGTCCTCATCGAAGATGCCGTTCGCGTCCGCGTCCCGATCGTGTACGAACACGTCGGGAGAGTCGTTGTTGTCTCCCGGGACCAGGTTTTTGGCGCCGCTCGCGAACGCGACAATGCGGCCGTCACGTGAGATGCCGCCGCTGCGGACGCTGCTCCCGCCCTTCGCCTGGATGCCCGTCGATTTCACGCTCACGCGCACCGTCGTGGTCGAGCCGCCACCCTCCTCGTCCTCGTCGAAGACGCCGTTCGCGTCGAGATCGCGATCGCGGACGAAGACGTCGCGGGCATCGTTGCCGTCCCGCACGACGAGCGAGCTGTCGGCGCTGGCGAAGGCGACGAAGCGACCGTCGGCGGAGAGAGCGGGCCACCGACTGTGCCCCGGGCCTCCGCCGCTCGCAAGCGTCGTTGCTTTTTTCGCGGCGCCCGCTTTCAAGGCGCGAACGAAGAGAAGATGCTTCGCCTTCGCGCCGCCCCCCGTTTGCAGATCGGAGAACGCCAGGCTTCGACGATTCACCAGCGGCGCTGCATCGACGGCCATTGCCGCTTCGTTCACCGCGAAAGGCACCGCCCCGAGATTGGTCAGGCGGAACGCACGGAGAATCGTATCGGCGATATCCCCATCCCCGTTCTTGTCGAGCACCGGCAGCCCCTGCGCCGGCTCGGGCTCGAGAAAGGCCACGACGTCTCCGTCGACGGCGAGCGCCGGAAACGCGAAGGCTCCCTCGCGGACGCGCGCGACCGCGCGCCCCTCGGCGCGCGGCTGGTTCGGCCCGCCCGGCTCGCCGATCTTGAGCGGCGAGCCGGTGAGACGGTCGTAGAGTCTGACCACGTCGTCGGTTGGGTCGCCGTCGCCGTTCAGGTCCCGGGCGAGCAGCGCCTCCGAGACCACGAACGCATTCAGGTTCTCGCTCTGGTTCAAGCCATCGAGGGCGACCGGGTCGCTGGCGGAGGCCGTCACTTGGCACACCCCCTCCGCGCAGGTGCCGGGTTCGACGGTGCAGACCTCGTGGTCGCCTTCGGTGCACTCGCGCAGCAGCACCGCCGGACCGACTCCCCAAACCAAGGCGTCGCTGAAGTCGAAGAGGGGCGGGTCGCACGCGCTGCCCGAGCAGACCCCATCGCTCGGGCAGCAATCCGCGTCGCTCGTGCACGCGTCGCCGAGCACGCCATCCGTAACGCAGAACGCGTTGCACGTGCCCTGGGGACATTGCAGGGCGCTACGGCACAACCCATCCTGATTGATCCCTCCCTGGCACCGGCGCGGCACGTGCCGCGCGACGCGCAGGATCCCGTAGGGAGCATCCGCCGAGCCGAAGAGAACGACGCGGCTCGGATCGGTCGGGTCGACCTGCGGGTCGAACAGCGGAGGAAGCTTGCTGCCCTCCGGCGAGTACGAGCCGAGAACGGCGGGATCGGGGACGCGCACGGGCATGCCAATCCCCGCGAACGCCTCGGCGAAGAAGGTCGCCCGGAGCAAGCGGGGGACCGGGACCTCGTCCTTGCGAACGAGCACCCCCCGCCAGTCCACCGGGATCAGCAGGTTGCCGTCGGTATCCACCGTGAAACGGAGGTCCAGCTCCTGGGCGGTGCACGGGGGCAGCGGCGGAGTCGGATCGGTACACAACGCCTGGTAGTCGTTCGGCGGCGGCAGCGCGGTGAAGTGGTTGAAGACGCCGTGCGGCGCGGCGCCGCAGGTGCCGTCCTCCGCGAAGAGCTCGTCCACGCAGGCGAGCAGTCGGCCCGATCCCACCTGCTCGGAGCAGGTCGAGTCGGCGAGCGCCCACGGCGGCTCCTCGTCCGATGCCGTCACCGCGATCGTGACGGGGCCGGTGAGCGTCAGGTTGTCGTCAGCTTCCTCGAGCAAGTGGTCCGTGTCCGGGAACCGGAATCGCAAGCGGCTGCCGTTCGACACCACGTCGAGCTCGACATCCCCGCTGTGGGTCTCCATGCAGCAGGGCCCCGTGCCGGGCGGCACCTCGCAGGGCGCTATCCACGGACTCAGGCGTGCGCAGTCGGAGGCAACGACGATCCGTGGACCGTCGCGGGGCGGCTTGAAGATGAACGTTACGACGTTCGCCGTCTCCGGCAGGGCGAAGCCCCGTACGGGGGTCACCGCGGCGCGCGCACACTGGTCGAGCCCGATGTCGACCCAATCGCCCGGTCCCGCGAAAGGACGGTCGGTCGTGCCGAGCGCACCTCGAAATGCGTTGGCCACACCTGGGATCACGTTGCACGTCGCGAGCGCCTGGCGCTCCGCCATGGCGAGGACGGCCGCAAGGCCCACCAATGCGACGACCACGCGACGAGCCGGCACGCCGACGCCTGAACGGGCGGGAGTCGGCACCGTCACCCCTCCCCCTTGGCGCCCGTCGCCAGCAGCCCGAAACGCTGCATCTTCTTCAAGAGCCCGCGATACGTCAGGCCGAGCTCGCGCGCGGCGTGGGTCTTGTTGTCACCGCAGCGCTCGATTGCCAGGAGGATGCGCTCGCGCTCGAAGCGATCGACGTCGTCGCGGAGCGAGCTCGGCCCGGCCACGCGCGCGACCGCGCCTGCGGCGTCCGGATCGTCGAAGAGCTCGTCCACGCCGACCGTGCCCCCCGGCTCGCAGAGCAGCACCGCCCGCTCGAGCATGTGATCGAGCTCGCGCACGTTGCCGGGAAACTCGAGGCGGGTGAGGGCGTCCATCGCCTCGGGGGCGATCCCGGCGACCGGGTGCCCGATCTCGCGGCTGTGCCGCTCGAGGAAGTGCGTCGCGAGGAGCGGGATGTCCTCGCGGCGGTCGCGGAGCGGCGGCAGCCGAATCCGGAAGACGTTCAGGCGAAAGTACAGGTCCTCGCGGAAGCGGCCCTTCTGTACCTCGGCGGCGAGATCACGGTTGGTCGCGGCGATGACGCGCACGTCGACGTGGACGGGGCGACCCGACCCGACCGGCTTGACCTCGCCCTCCTGCAGCACCCGGAGCAGGTGGACCTGGACGGCGGGACTGGTCTCGGCGATCTCGTCGAGAAACAGCGTGCCCCCGTCCGCGATCTCGAACAGCCCCTTCTTATCCGAGACCGCGCCGGTGAACGACCCGCGGCGATGCCCGAAGAGCTCGCTCGCCAGCAGCGTGTCGCTCACCGCCCCACAGTTCTGCGGCACGAAGAGCTTGTCCCGTCGCACGCCTTCGTGGTGGATCGCCCGCGCGATCAGCTCCTTGCCCGTGCCGGTCGGTCCCTCGAGCAGCACCGTGGTCGGCGTCGCGAGGACGCGACGCGCGAGCGCGATCACGTGGCGGATCGCCTGGCTCCGGCCGACGATGGTCTGGAACCCGCTCTCCGCCGCCTCGCGTGTCCTGAGGTTGTTGATCGCGCACGCCGCGCCGGCGACGATGGGGCCGAGCGAGGCCATCTTCTCGGTGGTCAGGAGCTGGGCCTGCGTCGCCTGGAGGTCATCGTCGCCGCGCGCGAGCTGGGCGTTGGGGAACTGGAGCTCGCCCATGCTCCGAGCCATCCGCTTCACAGCGCCCTCCTTCGGATCGCCCATCTGCCGATCCGTCTTTCATAGGAAGACGGTGACGACTCGGCGTCACACTGTGACGCGTGTTGCTCTCAGGCTGTTGGACTGGAAGGGAGCAGATGACGCGATGTGACAGCCATACGGCGACCTGGCGGACTCCGCCACCGCCCGTCTCGTAGTCCGATCCTTCATCGCGTCGCGCTCGGTGGATCCGCCCACGAATCCTTGACAAGCCATGAGACACGGGCGTACGTATCGTCTCGACACGACCGCGAAGCCGTAGCGTATGGCTCGCGCGTCGTCGAACGGAGGGCGCGACATGTGCCGTGTGCGTGCGTTCCCGCTGTCGTGGTCCGGCTCGCGCTGGAAGCCTCGGCCCAACATCAAGTGCTCTGTGGGGAAGTTGCAATGGAGCACCTGCCACTGATTCGTGAGGCCATTGCGGAGCGGCATGCCTGCACCGCCCCACACCACGTGGTCCGTCCCGTGTTCATCGGTCGCGACGTGGAGCTTCGCGTGCTCGACGAAGAGCTGGCTCGGGCGATGGCAGGCGAGGGTCGCGTCGCACTCGTGGTCGGCGATGAGGGGATCGGCAAGACGAGCCTCGCCCTTGAGATGAGCCGCCTCGCGCGCGACCGCGGGTGCACGGTCCTGTGGGGACAGTGCCACGAAACCGGCGGTACGCCTGCCTACTGGCCCTGGGTCCAGATCCTTCGGCGTCACGCCAAGATGGCGGACCTCCCCACGTTGCGCGACGATCTCGGCGCAAGCGCTGCGGCGCTCGGATGGATCAGCCCGACGATTCGCGAACGCTGCCCTGAGCTTCCGACGGCCGACACGAGCGAGCTCACGCGCTTTCACGTGGTTGACGCCGTGACCCAATTCCTCCGACGCGTCGCAGCTCGCCGGCCGCTCGTCCTCGTACTCGACGATCTGCAGCGCGCGGACGGCGATTCCCTCCATCTCCTCCGTTTCTTCGCAACGGAAACCACCGACGCGCCCATTCTGGTGCTGGGCGCCTACCGTGGCGGCGCGACGGACGGCACCGCCTCCGAACAGCTCGCCGGTGTCGCGGGCCAGCCATGGACGACCGTGCTGCGCTTGGGCGGCTTCGATGTCGCAGAGGTGCGTCGCTACGTCGAGGCGGCGACGACGGTGCGGCCGCCAGGAGCGTTGGCGGAGGCGATCCATGCCAAGACTGCGGGACACCCGCTCTTCGTCGCGGAGATCGCTCGCCTGCTGGCGACCGAGGGGCGCTTGTCGGAGGATCCAACGAACGGCGGCTTTCGAATCGCGGTCCCAGATACTCGATGGCACGCGATAGCCGACCGGCTGGCGCGCCTGTCCGAGCCGTGCCGGCGACTGCTCGGCGTCGCCGCCGTCGTCGGCTACAGCTTCGGGAGCGAGCTCGCTGCCGCTACCGGCGAGGAGCCCCACGTCGTCCGGGAGACCCTCCGTGAGGCGATCGACCAGCAGATCGTGACGACGAGCGACGACGAGCCCGGCACGTATCGATTCGCGCACGCGCTCATCTGGGACGTGCTCTACGGGAGCATTTCATCCGACGACCTCCGCAGCCTGCACGCTCGGGTCGCCAAGGCACTGATCATGATGTCGGAGGAGGGTGGCTCCGCGTCGCACGGATCCGAGGCGCTCCTCGCGGCCATCGCGCATCATTCCGTCGAGGCTGCGCGCTGCACGGCCGACCTGACCGCCGCGCTTGATTGGACCATCGCGGCGGGTGACCGGGCCGCTGCAATGATGGCGCACGAGGAGGCTGCTCGCCACTACACCGTCGCGCTGCGTGTCGCCGAGCGCGCTGGCGTCGTGGCGGCAACGGACCTGAGCACGCTGTGGGTGAGGCTCGCGGAAGCCCGCTGGCGGGCCGGCGACATGAACGGGGCTCGCGAGGCGGGGCGTCGCGCGCTCGCGCTCGCCAAGGAGAACGGAGAGCCGGCGGCGATTGCGGTTGCGGCCCTTACGTTCGCCGGCCGGCTCCCGGGGTTCGGGGCCGTCGTGTCCGACCCGGAGGTCGTGAGCGAGCTCGAGCAGGCGTTGGCGATCTTGCCGCGCACGCTGCCCGCGCTTCGTGCGCAGGTGATGGCTCGTCTCGCCGAGGAGCTTGCGTACTCACCGCGCCGCCGTACGGAGCACTCGCTCGCGCAAAAGGCGATCGAGTTGGCTCACGGGGTGGAGGATTCCGGCGTCTTGGCCGCGGTGCTTCGCACGACACAGTGGTCCGTGTGGACGCCCGATGACGTCGAGCGACGGCGGCAACTGGCGGTCGACATCGTTGCCTTGGCGGCACGAACGGGGGATCGGGTGCTTGCACTCGACGGCGAGCTGCTCCGGCTGTGGAGCGCACTCGAGCACGGCGAGACCGACCTGGCATGGCGCCAGCTCGAGCATTGCACCGACGTTGCGCGTGAGCTCCGTCTTCCCCACTACGTCTGGGTCACGGCGGCGGCACGCGCGTGCCTCCACATCGCAGCGGGTCGTCTCGACGACGCGAAGCGGCTCGCCGAGCGGGCGGCGGTCGTGGGCGAGCGCACCGGAAACTTGACGGTCATGTTGTTCGTCGGTGTCCAACGTGAGCACGTGCGGCTCCTTCGCGGCGGGTTCGACGAGGTGGCCGAATGGCTCGAGAGTGTGCTGACGACCTTCCCCGTCATTGCACCGGCCGTGGAGTGCACGTTCGTCGTCACCCACGCGTGCGCCGGACAGCACGACCGCGCGCGGGCGGAGCTTGCCACGTTCGTCGCCGACGACTTCGCGCGCGTGCCGCGGAACGCCGCCTGGCTCATGAACATGACCTCCCTTGCCACCGCATGCGTTGCGGTCGGCGACAGAGCAACCGCTCGGATGCTCTATCACCATCTGGCCCCGTTTACCCCCTACAACGTCGTCCTGCCTCCGGCGCTGGTCACCGCGCCGGTGTCCCATTACATGGGGCGGCTCGCAGGGCTCATGGGCAACGAAGTGGCCGCGCGGCGTCACTACGAGGATGCGCTCGAGCTCGAGCAGCGAACGGGCTCGCGCCAGTGGATTGCCATCACGCAGATTGCCTACGGATGCTTTCTGCGGCATGCGCGGTCGCCGACGGACGTGCAACGGGGCGTCCAACTGATCGCCTCGGGACGCGCCATCGCGGCTGAGCTTGGGTTGGAGCCCATCGTCTTCGAGGCGGACGCGGCTCTCGCCGCCCCGTCGCGTCGGGCTCCGGCGCGCGGGGCGTTTCGTCGCGTCGGCGACGTCTGGGAGATCGAGTTCCGCGGGGAGAGCAGGACTGTGCCCCATCGCGTCGGCCTGACGTACCTCCGCTGTCTCCTCGAGCGCCCAGGGGTGCCGGTGCCGGCGATCGAGCTTGCGAGCCTCGGAGGGGATCGGCTGCTGGTCGACCACAACGGTGGGTGGATGATAGACCGCAGGGCGATGGCCGACGTCCAGCGCCGCATCGCGGAGCTCGACGCCACCATCGCGGCATGCGAGCGGCGCGGCGCCGTCGCCAGCGCCGACCTGGCCCAGGAGCGGGGCGAGTGCGTCCGCTACCTCGGCGGGCGGGGCACGGAGCTGGTCTCCGCCGCGGATCGAGCGCGCTCGGGCGTGACCAAGGCGATCGGCCGAGCCATTCGTGCCATTGCGCAGGTTCACGAGTCGCTCGCGCATCACCTCGATCGACACGTCGAGACCGGCCGCCTTTGTACGTATGTGCCCGACCCCGGCGCCCCCATCACGTTCGACCTCTGACTCCCTCGTCCATCGGGCGCGGGGGATGAAGAAGGCGCGGGCACCTCCAGCGTGCCGTTCCCTCTCCCTGGTCCCTGGAAGACGCATCAGAACCCGGTCTCCACGATCGTCGTGGGCTGCTCGAGCGCGCCCGGTCCGGGGAGTCCGGCGGTGGCGTTGACCGCCGCGCTCGACGAGGCCGGGATGCAGAAGTGCGCGACGGCAGTGCGATCCGGCACGCCGGGAACGCCGATCCGCGTGTAGCCCTCGCTCACGAAGCAGTCCTTGTTCTTGGAGACGCAGGTCTCGCTGTTGTCCGACAGGCACTCCGGACACGATCCCGAAGGCCGGCACGCGGAGTCGGGGTCGAGCCCCCCGCAGCCCTTCCAGCTCGTGAAGCTGCAGAGGCCGATCGCCGGTCCGCCGGGGCAGAAGCCCTCCCCGCTCGAGTCGTCGTCGCCGCAGGTGCCGCCGCCCGGACAGTCCGTATCGGCGAGACACGGCGCGCCGATGGTGTCGCCGCCGGTGCAGACGTCCGCGGCCGCACGACACGCCGAGCTCTGGCAGAAGCCGCCCGGGCAGTCGCTGTCGACGCCGCACGGCTGGTAGTCTTCGCTGCCGCCGCGACAGGCCGCGCTGCAGTCGTTCGGCTTCGCCTGGCCCGCACAGAAGCACTGCCCCTGGCAGCTTCCGGGTCCGCCGCCGGAGCAGTCGGTGTCCGCGACGCAGGTCCTGCCGGTGTCGGTGCCGAGGATGCACTTCTTGTCGCCGAGACCGGGCGCGCTGCAGACGACGCTCGGGGTCGTGGTGAGCGTGGCGGTCGTCGACGGGGCGAATAGGATGTCGAGCCCGCCGCTCGAGATGTCGTTCCCCGGGGACGGCATGCAATCGGCGCTCGGCGTCCCGAACAGCAGGGACGTGTTGCCGTAGGGAGGATCGCGCCGGCAGGGCTGACCCTCGTTCGGACCGAAGCTGCAGACCGCCTCCGTGACGCAGGTGCTGAGGCCGGGGCAGTCGGCGTCGGTCTGGCAGAGGGTGCGCTGGCCGGGGCCCGCGCCGCCCGAGGTGCCGGAGCAGAAGTTGCCGCAGCTCGGGCAGGGCTGGTTCAGGGTGCCCGAGCCGAGGTGGGTCACCGAGCGCTGGCGCACGTTGACCTCCGAGCTGCCGGTCATCAGGTTGGTGGTGCCGACGACGTTCTCGGAGAAGATGTTGACGACGCACACCGCGACGCCGCCCGCGGAGAGCGGCAGCGGGATGCCGTGCGCGGTCTTCCGGCAGAAGTTCCCGAAGCCGGGACAGTCGCCGCTGGTGCTGCACGACTGCTGGAGGTCGAGGGAGCAGTGCGGCCCGACGTCGAGCTCGCTCCGGCGGCAGAAGTTGCCGGAGCCGGGGCACTCCGCGTCCGTCGAGCACGCCTGGTTCGGCGCCAGCGCGCAGCTCGGGCCGACCGCGCACAGCACATCCGGTCCGCCGGGGCCGTCGCAGTCGTAGAGCTCGACGACGTAGCCGCCGCCCTCGACGACCGTCGAGTCGTGGCTCGTGCCCGTCCAGCCGTTGTCGAGGTCGGAGGTGTCGTGCTCAATGACGCGCTGGCGCGGGGTGTTGGTGCACAGGCACGGGAAGTCGCCGTCCGGAGCGCCGCAGTCGCCCGGGCATGCGGCGTCATCCGCGCCGTCGCACTCCTCGGGCGGGCTGGCGCCGAGGAAGAAGTTGCCGAAG
>Ga0302046_10001031_pt1 | contig 26513 bp, 14 predicted proteins | sample RVTome_11_FD_200261 | JGI IMG/M metagenome (GOLD analysis project Ga0302046, IMG submission 200261) | Soil microbial communities from uranium-contaminated site in the Upper Colorado River Basin, Wyoming, United States - RVT147D111 (version 2) ... | reverse complement strand
CGGCAGCGTGCGCTGCATGCTCGCCGAAGTTGCGCTGCCGCTTCAGTCGACGGCCTGACGAAACACGCCGCCCCAGATCTGTTCGTAGTTGAGCTTACCCGTGTGAACGAGGCGCGCGTCCAGGTTCGTGCGGCCGTAGCCGGTGACCTCGTAGAGCATCTCGAAGGCCGGCGGTCGAACGCCGCCCGTGTCGGGCCGGCTCTGCTCCATGCTCGCGATGTACATGGGATCGGCGAGCGCATGCGCCGCCTGCATGAGCCCCGCGTCGCGCGTGCCGCTGACGATCACGAGCTGGTTGCCGCCGGGCCCGGGAAACGTTGCGATGAGAGCGTAGTCGCGATAATTGCGGTTGATCTCGGGCATGCCCGCCTCGCTCGTGTAGAGCTCGCCGGTCTCGATGTTACGTAGCTCGTCGTACGTGTATCCGATGGCCAAGCTCGACGACGCGAACACGAAGTCTTCGAGCTTGTCGAGCGCGCTGATGTAGCCGAGATAGACCACGTGGCTCGACTTGAGATCCGCTTCGCTCATCTCCGACATCGAAACCACACGCACCGGCTTGTCCGACGTGTAGAGCACGCGCAGCACGTCAAGCAGCGCAAATGCGGTGCCCGTCGGCAAATAGGTGAGATCGAGATCGAGATACCGGCTCACGAGGTCCGGATCGTTCATCATGAGCTCGTCGAGCTCTCTGCTGGAGCCCACCTCGAAGTCGCGCACGAGGCGTTCGACGTCGCCGTGCGCATCGAGCTCGCCGAAAATGTAGTAGTCGCCGACGACGATGAGGATCGGCAGATCGTCGTCGAGCAAGCCCGACCAGATCGGCGCCGTGGCGATGGCCTGCGCGTCCGACGGGCGTGGCGCGCCCACCATGCCGACACCAAGGCCTAGCGCGATACCGACGGCGAGCAGCACGAGCCCTGCCGCGGCGAGACGCCAACGCCCCGCTGCCCTGCGACGCTCGAGACGAGGCACGCCGACCGCAGGCGAAACCGTGGGAGCTTCGACCTTCGGAACGTCGGCCGGCGCCGCGGCGGCACGGTCGCCGGCTTCGCCATTGGCCGCCAACGACACGCGATATTCGCCGCGCGCGAGCGTGAGCTGCGTGCGCTCGCCGCGACCCGCGGTGGCGTAGTAGTGCTCCAGCTTCTGCCGGAGGTTGTGCGCATACACGCGCACCATCGAATCCTGGCTCGGGTCGAAGTCGGCGCCGCGACCGAACGCTTCCATGGCGATCTCGAGCTCCTTCGGCGTCCTCCCGTTGACCGCGCAATCGACGAGGAACTCGAGCAGGCGCGTGTACGAGCGCGAGCGGCCGAGCGCGCCGCTCTGAATGATCTTGTTCGCTTGCTCCCGCAGGAGCTCGGCTTCGGGCTGCATCTTCGCTCGGGTGCGCTCTGAAGGAGGCCCAAGGTAGCCCATCCTTAACCGTTAATAAACCCGCCTTAACCTATGGTTTTCTTTCGGGAAACCGCCCCACGCCGGCGTGAGCACCGCGCGGAGGGACCGCCCGCCGACCGCCCGCATGGCGAGGCCGCCGGGAGATGCGCCCCGACGCGGCTTGCGGGTTCTTTCGGAGCCCCGCGGTTTTTGCGTATGCTTGGCCGTCTTGCGCCAACGCGAAAAACGGGAGAAGAACAGGTGACTACCGGTCTTGGGGGAGCACGCCCGACCCTGATTGGGGCGGCATTGATCACGATCTTGGCGGTAGCGGGGTGTGCCCCCGAACCGGAACCCGCCCCGGCCACGCCCGAGCCGGCCGCAGCACCGGCGCCGGCCCCCGCGGCCGCCGACGCCGCAATCCGCGATAGCAGCGATCCGCTCGCGCACGGCCGTTATCTCGTCGAGACGGTCGCCGGCTGCGGCAACTGCCACACACCGCGCTTGGCGGACGGCAACCCGGACGACAGCAAGAATTTGGCCGGCGCGTTCGTCATCGAGGAACCCGTCTTCAAGGCATACGCCCCGAACATCACGCCCGACCTGGAGACCGGCATCGGCTCGTGGACCGAAGATCAGATCGTCCACGCGATCCGCAACGCGCAGCGGCCCGACGGCCAGTTCTTGGGGCCGCCGATGTCGTTCGGCTGGTATCGCAACATGTCGGACACCGACGTGCGCGCGATCGCCATGTACGTGAAGGCGGTGCCGGCCGTGCGTAACGAAGTGCCGCGCAGCACCTTCCAGATTCCGCTCAACGGCTTTGGTCCGACGGTGACGACCGTGCCCGATATGCCGAAGACCGACATCGTGAAGTACGGCGAGTACCTCGCGGGGCCGGTGGGCCACTGCATGGATTGCCACACGACGTACGTCATGGGCCAGATCGACATGGCGCAGCTCGGTCGCGGCGGCAACGTCTACGCGCGGCCGTTCATCTACGACTGGGCTGCGGTGTCCGCGAACCTCACGTCGCACCCCGAAGCGGGCCTGGGCTCGTGGACGGACGCCGAGATCAAGCGCGCGATCACGGAAGGCATCAGCCGCGACGGCCGCACGCTGTTGCCGTTCATGCCCTACTGGCTCTACAAGAAGATGGAGCCCACGGACCTCGACGCGATCGTCGCGTACTTGCGCTCGCTGCCGCCGCTCGGCCCGGCGGCGCCCGCGGCCGCCGAGTAGCGACCCTTTCGTCGACCACACCGCGGCGCGGTGCTCGAGGCACCGCGCCGAGCTGGTGCTTGGCGGCCAACCACCGCTTGCCGTTGCCACCAGACGGCTCACAAGTTAAACTAAGCTTAGTTCAGTGGAGCGACGTATGGGTAGCAATGTCGTCAACATCCACGAGGCCAAGACGCATCTCTCACGCATCGTCGACGAGGTGGCAGCCGGCGCCGAAGTCATCATTGCCAAGGCCGGCAAGCCGATGGCGCGTCTGAGCCCGATCGAGGTGCCCACCAAGGCAAAGAAGCTCGGCCAACTCAAGGGCAAGATCAAGGTGCCCTCGGACTTCAACGCGCCTCTCGGCGAGGACACGCTCGCGCGATTCGAGGGACGCTGAACGTGCGAGTGCTGCTCGACACTCATCTACTGCTGTGGGCCCTCGCCTCTCCATCCAAGCTGCCTGCGGTGGCCCGAAATCAGATCGAGGCCGCCGACGTATTCGTGAGCGCCGCGTCGATCTGGGAAATCAGCATCAAGAGCGCGCTCGGCAGGCTCGAGGCCGATCCGCGCGAAGTCCTGACCGCGATCGCGCCGGCCGGTTTCAGCCTGCTCCCGATTACTGGCGAACACGCGGTGAAGGTCCGGGAGCTCCCACCGCTTCACAAGGATCCGTTCGACCGGATGCTGGTAGCCCAGGCTTCCGTCGAACCGATGATTCTCCTCACCAACGACGAAGCGCTCCGTGGGTACGGAACGATTGTCGCCGTCGCACTGTAACCGCCCGACGGCGAGAGCCGAGGGAGTAGGTATCGCCTCCGAACGCCGGACGCAATCCGGCGGCCGATCGACCGCGCGCCCGCGTAGCTGACGAGCCTCCCCTCGTCGATCGTTCACCGCAGCCGTGGCGGCGCGCCCCTGGCCTGCCGCTCGTTGCGGGCGCGGCGTTCCCCCGAGTTCCCGGCAGCTCGACGGCGGCACGAGTCCACGTGGCGGGCAACATAACGCGTGCACCCCGCCCCGACCAGCGATTCCCGCCACGGCTAGCGCAACTTCCGGCAGGGACATCGTGTCGCCCGCAGGATCTATTGAACCGCCGGCGTTTTATGTGCCTAGGGAACAATGCTAGCATCAATGACATTACTTGCTGAATGCAACGATCAGCGCTCGCGCTTCTCATGAGGCTACCGAGATGCGATCCAAGCTCGACGAGATTGTTCTGAGCGAGGACCCGGACGCCGTCGTCCTAACGACGGCCGAGGGGCGTATCCTGCATTGGAACGGGGCGGCGGAGAGACTGTTCGGCTACCCGGCCGCGGACGCAATCGATCGATCCCTCAACGACGTTGTGTCTCCCTTCGATCCAGAGCATTTTCGGCAAGTGGTCGCCACGGTGCTCGACGGCAAACTCCTCACCTACGAATCCGCTCGCCACCATCAGGACGGGTCGCTCATCTATCTCGACGTGACGAGCAAGCTCGTGCGAAGGGACGACGGCGATTTCCTCCTCCACGTGTACAAGGACGTCACCGATCTTCGCGTGCAACGCGATGCGAAGTTCGTCGAAGCGAAATTCCTCGATCTTCTCGAGTCCACGCCCGATGCGATCGTCATGGTCAATCCATCCGGTCGCATCGTCTTGGTCAACAGCCAAGCCGAAGCGTTGTTCGGTTACGAACGCGGGGAGATGCGCGGGCAGCCCGTCGAGATTCTGCTACCCGAGACTCTACGCACGACCCACGTGGCCCATCGCGCGGGCTTCTTCAATCAGCCCCGCACCCGCGCGATGGGTGCGGGGCTTCAGCTCAACGGTGTCCGCAAGGACGGAACGGAGTTTCCCGTCGAGATCAGCTTGAGCCCTCTCGATACCGACCAAGGCACGCTGGTGATGAGCGCCATTCGTGACATCAGCGAGCGCCGGAAGGCCGAGCAGAAGTTCCGCGACCTACTCGAGTCCGCGCCGGACGCCATGGTAATCGTCGACAAGAACGGCGATATCGTACTCGTCAACTCGCAGACCGAGAGGTTGTTCGGCTATCCGCGCGAGCAACTCGTCGGGCGCAAAGTCGACATGCTCGTGCCGGAACGGGTCCGCGACGTGCATCCGCTCCACCGGGACGCGTATTTCGCCAATCCGCGCTCGCGAGTGCTTGCGGGCCTCGAGCTTTCCGGTCGGCGCCGTGACGGCAGCGAATTTCCCCTCGAGATCAGCTTGAGCCCCCTCGAGACCGAGGAGGGCACCCTCGTATCGAGCGCCATACGCGACATCACGGAGCGCAGGCGTATCGAGCGCGCGTTGCACGAGAAAAACGTGGAGCTCGAGCAAGCGGCGGAAGCGAAGAACCGGTTCCTTGCAACGATGTCGCACGAGCTGCGCACGCCGCTGAACGCGATCATCGGTTTCACGGGCACGTTGCTCATGAAGCTCCCGGGGCCGCTGAACGCGCAGCAGGAGAAACAGCTGGCGACGGTCCAGCGCAGCGCCAAGCACTTGCTCGCCCTCATCAACGACCTGCTCGACCTCGCAAAGGTAGAGTCCGGAAGGATCGACCTCACGCCGACGGAGGTCGACTGCGCGGGCCTCCTCGAGGAAGTGAACGCGGCTTTGCGGCCACTCGCCGACGCCAAGGGGTTGACGTTCGACGTGCGGCTGCCGAGCTATGCCGTGACGACCTGCACGGACCGGCGTGCGCTGAGCCAAATCGTCATCAACCTCGCGAACAACGCCATCAAATACACGGATCGGGGCGGAGTGACGATCACGCTCGAGCGTCGCGGAGCAACGGTGGTGATGGCCGTGGAAGACACGGGCTGCGGGATAAGCCCCGAGGACCAAGCGCGTCTCTTCCGGGCCTTCGTCCAGCTCGATTCGTCGACGACGCGAACGCACGAAGGCACGGGTCTCGGTCTGCACCTGTCGCAACGGCTCGCGGCTTTGATCGGCGCGGAAATCGTCTGCCGGAGCACGCAGGGCTCCGGGAGTACCTTCACGCTGACCGTGCCGCAAAACTGATCATGGCGCGCATCCTGCTCATCGAGGACAACGCCGACAACCGCGAGCTCATGACGTATCTGCTCGACGCTTTCGGTCACGAAACCGCCGTTGCGGAGGACGGCGGGGCGGGTATCGCAGCACTCGACCGCGGCACCTTCGACCTCATCGTCTGCGACATTCATCTGCCGAAGATGGACGGCTACGCGGTTCTCGCGGCAATCAGAGTGCGCCCTTCGATGCGCAGCGTGCCGGTCATTGCGGTAACTGCCCTGGCGATGGTCGGCGATCGGGAGCGCGTTCTTGCGGCGGGTTTCGACGGCTACGTCGGCAAGCCCGTCGAGCCCGAGGCCTTCGCTGCGGAGATCGCAAGCTTTCTCCCAACGCCGGGCGGCGCGGCGCGCGCGGTTCGGCTCGAGCACTCGACGGCGGCGCATGCACCGGCCTCGCCTGCGCCGGCCGCCCGGCGCGTGCTCGTCGTCGACGATATTCTCGAGAATCGCGAGTTCTTGCGCGCAGTCCTCGAGCCGAACGGGTACGCGGTCGCGACGTGCGAAAGCGCGGTAGAGGCGCTCGCGCTCGCCGGACGCGAGAGCTTCGACCTCGTGCTGTCCGATCTTCGGATGCCGGATCGCGACGGTCTCGATTTGCTGGTCTCGCTCAAAAGCGACGCTGCCCTTCGCGACGTTCCGTTTCTCATCATCACGGTGTCGCGGTGGACCGACGCCGAGCGCGAGCGCGCGTTCACGCTCGGCGCCGCGGCGTTCATGAACCGGCCGATCGAAGCGGGCGACCTCCTCGCGGAGATCGCGGCGTGCGTCCCCAAGGCGGGGAACTGACGGTGGCGACTATCCTGGTCGTCGACGACCGTGCGATCAATCGCGAGTTCCTGATCGCGTTGCTCGGCCATGCCGGCCATGAGGTCCATGAGGCGCGGGACGGGCGCGAGGCCCTCGAGGTCGCACGCGACACCGAGCCGGACCTCGTGATCACCGACGTGCTGATGCCGACCATGGATGGGCTCGAGTTCACGCGTCGGCTCGCCAAGGACCCGACGCTCGCGGGTACTCCCGTGATCTTCTACACCGCGACTTACCGGCTCCACGAAGCGCAAGCGCTCGCGGCGAGCTGCGGTGTTGCAACGATCATCGCCAAGCCCGCGGAACCGCAGCGGCTGCTCGACGCCGTTCATGGCGAGCTCGGCTTGGCCACGGAGGTCGTAGCACCTGAATACATCACCTCGTTGACGGGCCGCCACGGCGTCCTCGCCGTCGACCGCCTGTGCAGCACGTCCCTCGAAGAGCTCACGGGGCTTCAAGAACAGGTCCGGACGGCAATCGAGCTCGACGAGACGCCGAGCGCGAAGGCGAGACAGCTTCGAGCGATCTCCTTCGAGATCGACCGCACGCTGACGAATGCGCAGGCGCTCAGCATGCGCCTCGCGGCCCTCGTCGAGCTCGGCTTCGACCTCGCGGCGCTCGACGATCCGAAGCGGATGCTCGAGATGTTTTGCCACGCCGCGCGCGACATCATGAACGCGCGGTTGGCCGCGGTGTGCGTCCTGAACGAGCAAGGCGGGATCCTCGAGCATGCGGTTTGGGGCATGCCCGTGGAGGTCGCCAGCGAAGTTCGCCGTGAGCTGGTGCCCACGGACGGCCTCTTGGGCGAAAGCATGCGCGACGGCCGGGCTCGCCGCCGGAGCGGTCTTAAGGGCGATTGCACGGCGATCGGGCTCCCGCGGTGCCACCCTGCCATCGAGGAGATTCTCGTGGTTCCGATCAAATCGGCGAGTCGGACCAGCGGCTGGTTCTACGTTGCCGACTGTCTTGGCGGGAAACTCTCGGAGCACGACGAGCAGTTCGCCGAAGTGCTCGTCGCCCAACTCGCGCGCGAATACGAGAACCTCGTGCTCTACGACCGCGCGAAGCGCCAAGCGGACGTGCTGGAAGTCGAGGTCGAGGATCGCAAGGAGGCGCTCGCGCAGCTTCGCGACAGCGAAGAGCGCTTTCGCCAGCTCGCCGAGAACATCCGCGAGGTGTTCTTCCTCATCGACGCGGCTACGGGCACGATGCTCTACGTGAGCCCCGCGTACGAGCACGTGTGGCGTCGCGGCCGCGGCAGCCTCTACCACGACGCGCGATCCTGGTTCGAGGCCGTACACCCCGAGGACCGGGCAGCCGTGCGCCGCCGGCTCGCCGCGGCTCGCCGCGCGGACGCAGCGGAAGTCACGCTCAATTTTCGCATTCGCTGCGGCGAAGAGACTCGCTGGATCAGGATCCGGAGCTTTCCGATACGCGGGCCCTCGGGGTCGCTCGACCGCGTCGCGGGAATCGCCGAAGACATCACCGAAGCGGAATTGCAGGAGCGCAAGATCCGGCGCCTGTCGCGTATCCAATCGGTCTTGAGCGGAATCAACTCCGCGATCGTGCGCATCCACGAACGCGGCGCATTGCTCGACGAAGCTTGCCGAATCGCGGTCGACCACGGCGGGTTTCCGCTCGCATGGGTCGGTCTCGTCCATCCCGAGACGGGACACACGGAATTCGTGGCCTACAGCGGCAGCGATCCAGGCGTTGCCGATCGGATCTCGAGCGCGTTGGTCGACGACGCAATCACAAGAGCAGGCCCCGCACCCGCGGCGCTGCGCGCGCGAGCCCACACCGTATTCCACAGCACGGCCGATGCGGCGGCATCGAGCCGGGCGTTCGCGATCGCGCTCGAGAATAGCTACCGTTCCGCGATCGCGCTGCCGCTCATGCCCGACAGCAAACCGGCCGGCTGCATCGTCCTCTTCGCGAAGGACAGCAATTACTTCGATGCCGAGGAGGTCAGGCTTCTCGACGAGCTCGCGAGCGACGTCTCGTTTGCGCTCGAATACATCGCCCGCGAGGAACGGTTGCGTCATCTTGCGTACTACGACGCTTTGACCGATCTGCCGAACATGACGCTGTTTCAGGAGCTTCTGGCGCAGACGATCGCGTACGCGCCCGAGCGCAAGACCGCCTTGTTCCTCATCGATCTCGACCGCTTCACGCATCTCAACGACACTCTGGGTAGACATATCGGCGACCAGCTGCTGACGGCCGTCGCGCGGCGCCTGAGATCGCTGCTCGTGATTCACGCCCAGTTGGCGCGCGTTGGGTCGGACACCTTCGCCGTGGCTATCCCGCACCTGCGCGACGAGACCGAGGCCGGCGAAATCCTCCACGAGCGCATCTTCGCCGCGCTGGGGAAACCGTTCGAGATCGGAACCGCCGAGCTGCGTGTGTCGGCACGTGCCGGCGTCGCGATTTGCCCGAACGACGGCAAGGACGCCGATACGCTGTTCAAGAACGCGGAAGCCGCGCTCAAGCAAGCCAAGACCTCGGCAGCGCGCTTCCTGTTCTACTCATCCGAGCTCAACGAGCGCGTCGCCGAGGACCTCGCGCTCGAGCAGCAGTTGCTCTTGGCCGTCCAACGACAGGAATTCGTACTGCACTATCAGCCCAAGATCGAAGTAAAGACGGGGAACGTGGCCGGTCTCGAGGCGCTGATCCGCTGGAACAGCCCGGATCGCGGGCTCGTTCCTCCGGCGCACTTCATACCGATGCTCGAGACGTCCGAGCTGATCCTCGATGTCGGGCGGTGGGCCGTCGACAAAGCGCTGGCGGACTACGCAGCGTGGCGGGCCAAAGGTCTCAAACCGCCGCGGGTGGCCGTCAACGTGTCGTCGCTGCAGCTGCGCTACCCGGACTTCGCCGACATGGTCGTTGCGTCGCTCGAACGCCACGGCGTCGGTGGCGAAGCGCTCGAGCTCGAGATCACCGAGAGCGTAATCATGGCCGATATCGAGTCGAGCATCGCGCTGCTTGCGCAGATTTCGCGACACGGCGTCACGATCGCCGTCGACGATTTCGGCACCGGCTACTCCTCTTTGCGCTATCTCGCGAAACTGCCCGTTCACGCCCTCAAGGTCGATCGATCGTTCATCGTCGTCATGACGACGGACGCCGACAGCATGACGCTCGTTTCGACGATCATCGGCCTGGCGCATGCCTTTGGCCTGCTCGTCGTCGCCGAGGGCGTCGAGTCCGACGAGCAGGCGAAATTCCTGACGCTCATGAAGTGCGACGTCATGCAGGGCTATCTCTATGGCGAACCGCGGCCCGCGGCCGAAACGGAGGAGGTGCTCGCCGCCCGGCGGGAGTCTACCGGGCGACGCGGCGAGCCGTAACGCAATGGACGCCGCCGCATTCGATAGTCCGGTGAGTTGCACGCGTGCAATCGCAACTGCGGAACCCGTACGTCGATTCCGTGCGCGCCTGATCGAGCAGAGGGTCCCATGAGCACGACCAAGCGCGCGAAGTCCAAGGGAACCGGCGCCGACGCAGCGAAGCGTGATCACACGTCTCGACAAGCGGAGGATCGACTTCACGCGGTGATCGCGCTGACGTCGGACTTCTACTGGGAGCAAGACGACAACCTTCGCTTCACCGTGTACCAGCATCGGCACGTCGGAAGCCCGGCCGGAGACGTGTTTGGGAACATACTCGGTAAGACGAGCTGGGAACTATCGCGGACACCTCCCGAAGGTGACGAAAACTGGGAGAAGCACAACGCCTTGGTCGACGCCCGCCAGCCGTTCCGCAACGTCGTTCAGAAGCTGTTGGATCCCGCAGCGGGCGTTCGCTACGTCAGTTTCAGCGGCCAACCGATCTTCGATGCCAAGCGCCGGTTCCAAGGCTACCGCGGCGTCGCGCAGGACGTCACCGTCCAAACGCAGTCGGATCGCGTCCTCAAATTGGAGTACGCGGTCGCTCGAGCTTTGGCGGCGGCCGACACGTTGACCGACCCGCTGCCGTCCCTGATCCGGGCGATCTGCGACTCCGAGGGCTTCGAAGCAGGGAATTTCTGGACGGTGGACACCGGCACGGGCCGCCTGCGGCACGATGCCTCCTGGCTCGCGGGCCGCGATTCCTTCGTCGCCTCAACGCTCGAATCCGGTGCCCACTTGCCGGACTGGCTATCGCAGGGCGCCCCCGTATGGATCGCCGACGTCAGCCGCGACCCTCGAGCGCACGGTAGCAATATCGCGGAGGCCACGGGTTGGAACGCTGGGCTGTTGGTACCCGCTCGATCGGGCGAGACGACTGTTGGAGTGCTGGAGCTCTATGCGGGTCGAATTTGCGGGCCCGAGCCGCCCGTCCTGCGCGTCCTGAGTGCAACGAGCGCCCAGCTCGCCGACTATGTTCAGCGCAGATCCGCCCGCGAACATCTCCGCGAGAGCGAGGAGCGTTTCTCATCGACGATGGAGCTGGCTGCCATCGGCATCGCGCACGTCGACACGCGCGGACGGTTCATCTACGCCAACCCGCAACTGTGCGCGATGCTCGGCTATGCGCAACAGGAACTACTTGGACTGACGGTCAAGCAGATCTCCCATCCCAGCGATGTCGAAGCCACCGATGAGCTGCGAGCGAGGCTCCGGGCGGGAATGATCAAGTCGTTCAAGATCGAGAAGCGCTACTTGCGCAAGAACGGATCGGCGGTGTGGGTCGGTCTCACGGTTGCAGCCAAGCACGACCGGTTCGGACAGGAGCTTTACGACGTCTCGATCGTAGAAGACATTTCCGTCCGCAAGACGGCCGAGGAGCGTGTGCAGTACCTTGCGACTCATGACGGCCTCACGGGGCTTCCAAACCGCGTGATGTTCGTAGAGTTGCTGAACGTCGCAATCGAAACCGCCCGCCGGCACGATGGCAAGCTGGCCGTACTGTTCATCGATCTGGACCGCTTCAAGATCATCAACGACACGCTCGGTCACGACGCCGGCGACTTGTTATTGCGAGAGATGGCCTCGCGCCTGAGAGAGTGTCTTCGCGCGAGCGACGTTGTCGCACGGCTCGGCGGCGACGAGTTCGTCGTCCTCGTTCAAGAGATTGCCGACGCAAACGAGGTCTCGCAGATCGCTCGAAGCATCCTCTCGGCGGCAATGAAGCCCGTGGCGCTCATGGGAACGGAGTGCCGCGTGACCGCCAGCGTGGGCGTCTGCGTCTTCCCCGATGCCGCGGTGGATCAGCAATCTGTGATGAAAAACGCCGATATGGCGATGTACGTAGCCAAGGAGGAAGGCAAGAACAACTACCAGGTGTACGCGAGCAGCATGAAGGCGACTTCAGTCGAGCGGCTTGCCTTGGAGACCGGTTTGCGGCGCGCGCTCGAGAGGCACGAGCTGTTCATTCACTACCAGGCCAAGGTGGACTTCAAGACCGGAATGATCACGGGGGTCGAGGCGCTGCTGCGCTGGGAAAACGAAGAGCTCGGCTCGGTGTCGCCGGCAAAGTTCATCCCGGTGGCCGAGGAAATGGGCCTTATCGTTCCGATCGGCCTCTGGGTCCTGCAAACCGCCTGCGCCCAAAGCGTCGCGTGGCAGCGGGAGGGGTTACCCGCTGTCTGCATGTCGGTGAATCTATCGATACGGCAGCTCCATGACGACCACGTCGTCGAGGAGATTGGCGCGATACTCGAACAGACCGGCTTGGACCCCGGCCTACTCGAGCTCGAGATCACCGAGAGCATGATCATGCACGACAGCGAGAAGGCCGTTAGGCTGCTTACGAGAATCAAGGAGCTCGGAGTTCGGCTGGCGATCGACGACTTTGGGACCGGCTATTCGTCATTGGCGCAGCTCAAGCGGTTCCCGATCGACACCCTCAAGGTGGACCGGTCGTTCATTCGTGAGGTTCCCGGCAACCCGGAGGATCGGGCCATCACCGAAGCGATCATTGCGATGGGGAAGACGTTGAGTCTCACCATCGTTGCCGAAGGCGTCGAGACCCCGGAGCAACAGGCGTTCTTGAGCGAGCGATCTTGCGACGAGATGCAGGGTTACTACTTCAGTGTGCCGATCGCTCCAAACGATTTCGCGGCATTGCTGCGCAAGCACTCGCCGGTGCCACGCCGATAAGACGGTCAACTCGCGTCGCGCAGCCGGTGCGGTTGACCGGCGCGCAACCGCAGCGCGGTGTCAGAACGAAAGGCGCGTGTCATTTCAGTAGCCGAACAGCCTTCGTTCTTTGATCGCGGCGGCCACCTTGGGCGGCACCATCGTTTCCCAGTCCGTGCTCTCGCGGCCGATCTTGCCCAGCACCTCGTGCGAGAGGATGTCGAGATAGGCGTGGTTGATGTCCGTTAGCTGCACGATGCAGCGCCGGTCGACGAGGTAGCCGTAGAGCTGGCGCAGCGCTGCGGGCACGTCGAGCTTGTCGATGGTCACGAGCTCTTTCGTGCGCGGCTCCCGATACGGGTAGACGAATAGCTTCAAGTTGTTCTTGAACAGGCGTCCGAAGCCTTCGAGGATGCCGCCGTCGAGCCGGTGATAGGCCGCCTCGTCCAAGATCTCGACGAGATTCATCGCGCCCATCGCTAGCCCGATGCGGCGGCTCGTGTAACGGAACAGATAGGCCGCCAGCCGGTAGTACTCGGCGAAATCCGAGATCATGACCGTGTGCCCCGTGGTCGCGAGCACGTCCGCGCGACTCAAGAAATCGTGGAGATCGACCTCGCCGTCGGCGAGGAGGTTGCGCATCGTGATCTCCATGATCGACACGGTTTCGCCGGGCGCGACGTCGCCGCCCTCGGCTTCGAAGGCCTTGAGAGCTGCGGCGGCGAGATCGAGGTTCACGTAGGTCACCGGCCGGAACCGGCCGCGCTCGACGACGACCGGTTTCTTGTAGAGCACCTCGGACGGCTGGAGCACCTTGCCCGACGCCGCGAACATCGCCGCGCCCGTGAGGCCGAGCTGCACGAGCCTGAGGCTCATGACGCGATTGTCGACGCGCCGAAAATCCTCGCCCGAGAAATCGATGAGATCGATCTCGATCCGGTTCGTGCTCAAGCCGTCGAGCAACGACTCGACGAGCCGCTCGGGCTCGGCGTGCAGGAAACACGCACCGTAAACGAGATTGACGCCGACGATGCCGAGCGCTTCCTGCTGCGCCGCGTTCTCGACGTCGAGCATGCGCACGTGGATCACGAGGCGATTGCTCGGACCGCCCGGTGCTGCCTGGAACTCGATGCCCATCCAGCCGTGGCATTCATTGTTACCGCGGAAGCTGCGCGCCGAAACCGTATCGGCGAATGTGAAGAACGCGGTCTTGTCGCCGCGGTGCCCCGCGAGACGCTCGCGATTGAGACGGTGCTCGTGCTCGAGCATCGCCTCGAGGCGCTCGCGGCAGACGTAACGCTTGCAACCGCCGTAGATCGCGTCGCTGACCTGCATGTCGTAGGCCGAGATGCTCTTGGCGATCGTGCCCGCGGCGGCGCCGGCCAGAAAGAACCAGCGCACGACCTCTTGGCCCGCGCCGATCTCGGCGAACGTGCCGTAGTAACGTGGATCGAGGTTGACCTTGAGAGCTTTGTCTCGCGGCGCGACGGGATGGGCATCGGCTGGGGCCATGCCTCGTGGTCGGCGCGGCGGCCAAAAAATGAACGGCCGGGCTGCTAGAGTGTGACGCCATCCGCACGAAGAGCGGTGAGCGCCATGGATCTCAAGCTGCACGACAGAACCTGCCTCGTCACCGGGGCCAGCCGCGGCATCGGCCGCGGGATTGCCAAGGTCATGGCCGCCGAAGGCTGCCGCGTGGCCGTCGTCGCGCGGCGCGCGAACCTCCTCGCGGAGCTCGCGGACGAGATCGCGGCGGCCGGCGGCACGCGGCCGCTCGTGCTCGCCGAGGACCTGACGGCCGAGCGTGCGATGGAACGCATTCGCGACCGCGTGCTCGACGCGTTCCGCGGCAAGCTCGACGTGCTCGTCAACAACGCCGGCAGCTCGCGGCCCGTACCGTGGAACGCCACCGAGGAACAGTGGCTCGAAGGCATGCGACTCAATTTCGAGCTCGTGCGCCGGCTCACGAACCTGTTCATCCCGACGATGCGGGCGCAGGGCTTCGGCCGCATCATCAACATCACGGGCGCCAACGAGCCACCCGGCGTGAACATCGCCTCGGTCGCGAAGGCCGCGCTGCACAACTGGGCCAAAGGCCTTTCGCGCGAGCTCGCGCAGGACGGCATCACGATCAACTGCCTGCCGCCGGGCCGAATCAACAGCGAGCAGATCTTGGGCCGCCTGCACCCGACCGAGGACAACCGCCGCGCGTTCATCGACGCCAACATTCCGATCGGCTACTTCGGCGAGCCCGAGGACATGGCGTACCTCGTCGCGTTCCTCGCCTCGCCCCTCGCGCGCTACATCACGGGCGAAGTCATTCACGTCGACGGCGGCATGCACCGGTTCGCGGGGTAGGTGGCGTTCCGGCCGTACCCGCGTGCCTGCGGTGCGCCGGGGCGCGGTGACGCTAATCGGTGTGAGCGATGGTCTCGGGCGCTGGCGGGTCGACGGATTGAGCGCGGCGCATCCGGAACGGCACGCTGTTGACGATGCCTTTGACGAGCGCGCCGAAGCGATAGTCGTCGCCCTCGGCCTCGCGCACGATACGCCGCACCGTCGGCATGTCGTAGGCCTCGAGGCCGCGCCCGAGCGCGTACGTGAGCAGCCGCGCCGTGAACACGCGCGCGAATTGCTCGGGATCCGCCGTCAACGCTTCGCGCAGCTCGGCCGCGCCCGTGATCGGCGTGCCGTCGGCGAGCTGGCCGTGCGCGTCGATTTCGCCGCCGGGCTCGCGTGTGCGCCACTTGCCGACGGCATCGAAGTTCTCGAGCCCGAGCCCGATCGGGTCCATGACGTCGTGACAGGTTGCGCAGACGGGATTCGCGCGGTGCTCGGCGAGCCGCTCGCGGAGCGTGCGCGCATCGTGTCCCGCCTCGTTCTCCGGAAGCGCAGGAACGTCGGGCAGCGGCGGCGGCGGCGGCGTGCCGAGCACGTTCTCCAGCACCCACTTGCCGCGCAGCACCGGCGACGTACGATTCGGATACGACGTGACCGTGAGGATGCTCGCATGGCCGAGCAAGCCGCGGCGCGCGTCCTCGGTCACCGGCACCTTGCGGAAGTGGCTGCCGTAGATGCCGGCGATGCCGTAGTGCTTGGCGAGACGATCGTTGATGAACGTGTAGTCGGCCGTCAGCAACTCGGTGACGGAGTGGTCCTCGTGCAGGACATGCGCGAACAGGAGCTCGGTCTCGCGCCGCATCGCTTGCCGCAGGTTGTCGTCGAAGTCGGGGAACTCCTCGACATCGGGGCGCGCGCTCTGCAGGTTGCGCAAGAACAGCCACTGGCCCGCGAAGTTGTCGACGAGCGCCATCGCCTTGTCGTCGGCGAGCATGCGCGTCACTTGCTCGTCGAAGACGCCAGGCTCGCTGAGCCTGCCTTGCGCCGCGAGCTCGAGCAGCTCGTCGTCGGGCGGAGCGCTCCACAGGAAGAACGCGAGGCGCGCCGCGAGCGCGGCATCGTCGAGCGCGTAGAGCGAGCCCGGCGCAACACCCGTGGGATCGGGCTCGTCGCGGAACAGGAACTTGGGAGACGTGAGCACGACGCGCAGCGCCGTTTGAATACCGGCGTCGAAGCCCGCGCGCGCGGCGCCCTTCTCGTAGAACGACAGGAGCTGACTCAAATCCTGCTCCGTCGGTTGCCGGCGGTAGGCGCGCCGCGCGAGCGTCGACAGAATCTCCGTGGCGCAGACGCGCGCCGTCGCCTCGTCGGCCGGGCGGCACGTAAAGATCTGCCGCCGGCTCGGCGTGTCGCCGGGCCCGACGGCATCGAACGGCCCGCGCACGTTGACATAGTCGACCACGGGCAAGCCGTTCATGTCCTGCAAGTCGAGGTTGCGCGTGTGGAGCTCGAGCGGCTCGTGCGTCTCGGCGGCGCTGCGCTCGAGGAACGCGACCGTGACGTCGTGCGGGCCTGCGCTCACGAACGTGCGCGTGCGCAGGCGTGCATCGATCTCGTTGGCGGCGGCCGACATGTTCGCGTCGGACATCGCGTTGTCGGCCTCGCCGCCGACTTGCGCGAGGAACACGCGCTCGCCGTCGATGGCGATCTCGAGCTCGTGCGCCCACTCTAGGCCCGTCATGTAGCCGACGATGTTGCGCAACAGAAAGACGTCGAGCTCGTACTCGCCGTCGAGCGGAAAATAGTGGCGGATCAGAACGCCGCCGCGCGTGCCGAGCGGCAGACCTTCGATGTGGGAACCCTGCGCCAGATCCGACGGCGCGCGGTACACGGCCGTCACGGCGGGCGCGTTGGGATCGCCGACTGCAAGCGCAGCGATCTTGGCCGACGCCGCGAGATACTGCTCGAGCAGCGACGGCGAGACGCGCAGCACGTCCGCAATGTTGTCGAAGCCGTAGCCCTCGTCGTCGGCCGGCAGATACTCGGAGGCATCCACCTCGAGCGCGAGCAGATCGCGCACGGCGTTGCCGTACTCGGTGCGATTCAAGCGATGGATCGACGCTGGGCCCGGCTCGGGCGCGGCGAGCGCCGCTTCGTCGAGCCCGCGCTCGAGATAGGCGACGAAACCGTCGGTCGTCTCGCCATCGGGCCGCGGCCCGCCCGACGGCGGCATCTGCCGGCCGCGCAGCTTGCGCGCCATGTTCTCGAAGATCACGGGGTGCGCCGACAGGTCGTCGAGGTCGATGCCCTCGAGCGACAACCCGGCCTCGCGGCCGGCCGCGTCGTGACACTCGAGACAATAGGTGCGGACCACGCCCTCGTAGCGTGCCGCGAGCTCTTCGTCCGAAGGCTGACACCCCCCCACGAGCGCGGCCCCTGCGAGCAGTGAAAGCGACAAAATCCGGCGGTTCATAGCCTCGACAAACACCTCGCGACCCCAATTGGCCAAAAGCGGCCTCGCGACGGCCCCGTTGCTGGCCCGTCGCGCCGGGTTGGGGTACAGTGGCGCCCCTCCGAAAGTAGCCCCGGCGGGCGGCCAACGGCTCCCGCACATCCCGCATTTTGAACGAGACCACGAGATTATGGCCAGGCAAAAGCCCCTAAAGCTCTACCGCAACTTCGGCATTATCGCCCATATCGATGCGGGCAAGACCACGACCACCGAGCGCGTGCTCTATTACACGGGCAAGAAGCACCAGATCATCGAGGTCCACGACACCAAGGACGGCAAGACCAGCACGACCACCGACTACCTCGAACAGGAGCGCAAGCGCGGCATCACGATTCAGAGCGCGGCCGTCTCGTGCGAGTGGAAAGGCTACCAGCTCAACCTCATCGACACGCCGGGCCACGTCGACTTCACGATCGAGGTGAACCGCAGCTTGCGCGTGCTCGACGGCGCCGTTGTCGTGTTCGACGGCGTGGCCGGTGTCGAGCCGCAGACCGAGACCAACTGGCGGCTCGCGAACCAGTACAACGTGCCGCGCATGTGCTACATCAACAAAATGGATCGCATGGGCGCGAACTACACCCATTGCGTCAAAGGCATCAAGGAGCGCTTGAGCCCGAAGGCCGTCGTGTGCCACGTGCCGATCGGCAGCTACGACGAGTTCGTCGGCATGGCCGACCTCATCGCGGGCCAGGCCTACATTTGGGACTCGGACGACAAAGACAGCATCTGGGAAACCGTGCCGCTCGAGACCCTGCCCGGCCGTTTCAAGTTCGCGGCCGCGGGCGACAACGAGTGGCTCAGACGCATTCCCGAGCTCCGCAAAGAGCTGCTCGAGCACGCGCTCGCGCTCGATGAGGACGCGTTCATGGAATTCGTGGAGAACGGCAAGTTCGATCCCGCCGTGCTCAAGGCCTGCATCCGCAAGGGCACCGTCAGCGGCGAGTTCGTGCCGATCTTCTGCGGCTCGTCGTTCAAGAACAAGGGCGTGCAGCAATTGCTCGACGCAGTCATCGACTACCTGCCGTTCCCTGGCGAGAACGGCGGCATCGGCTTGGTGGACCCCGACGGTAAAGTCATCGGCACGCAGGAAGTCAAGGACGACGCGCCCGCGCGCGCGCTCGCGTTCAAGGTCATCAACGATCAGTTCGGCACGCTGACTTTCGTGCGCGTCTATTCGGGCGTCATCAAGAAAAGCGACACGCTCGCCAACGTCACGCGCGGCAAGAAGGAGCGCATCGGCCGCATCGTCGAGGTGCAAGCGTCCGCGACCAAGGACATCGACGAGTGCCGCGCCGGCGACATCTGCGCGTTCGTGTCGATGAAAGAAACCGAGACCGGCGACTCGCTGTCGGATCCTGATCACGCGGCGCTGCTCGAGCGCATGCGCTTCCCCGACCCCGTCATCAGCGTGTCGGTGGAGCCGAAGACGCGCGCCGACGTCGACAAGATGTCGACGGCGCTCTACAAGATGGTCAGGGCGGACCCGTCGCTCAAGCTCCAAGTAGACCAGGAGACGGGCCAGACCGTGCTCAAGGGCATGGGCGAGCTGCACCTCGAGGTCACGATCGACCGCATGCGCACGGAGCTCGGCGTGGAGGCCAACATGGGCCGCCCGCGCGTGAGCTTCCGCGAAGCGTTCGGCACCACCGTCGAGCTCGTCTACACGCACAAGAAGCAGTCGGGCGGCTCGGGCCAGTACGCCGAGGTCAAGATGATCTTCGAGCCGGCGGCCTCGGGCACGGGCGTCGAGTTTTCCGACGAAGTCGTCGGCGGCCGCATCCCGCGCGAGTTCATTCCGTCGGTCGAGCACGCGATCGAAACCGAGTGCAAGCGCGGCCAGGTCGCGGGCTACGAGGTCGTCGACTTCAAGGCGCGGCTCATCGACGGCAAGTACCACGACGTCGACTCGTCCGCGCTCGCGTTCGAGATCGCCGGTCGCGCCGCCTTCCGCGAAGCGCACAGGGCGAGCCGGCCGAAGCTGCTGGAGCCGATCATGAAAATCGAGGTCGTGACCGAAGGCGACTACTTGGGCACGATCATCGGCGACATCAATCGCCGCCGCGGCCAAGTCACGGAGCAAGGCCAAAAGGGCCTACAGGCCACGGTGCTGGGCTTCGTGCCGCTGTCCGAGATGTTCGGTTACATCAACTTCCTGCGCTCGGCGACGAGCGGCCGCGGCACGTTCACGATGGAGTTCGATCACTACTCCGAAGTGCCGCCGGGCCTCGTGGAGAAGCTCATGGAGGCCGAGGCCTAACGCTACTGCGCACCGGCGCAGGCCGGCGCGAAACTCGGGCCGGCACTTTGTGCCGTCAGTGCCGGATGTCTCGGCGGCGATCGCGTTTCCGGCGTCGGCTGTTCGTGAGGAACAGCGCTGCACTGAGGCCGCCATGCTCCAAACGCCGGCCTTCGGTCCGCCGATCGGAGAGCTTGCCGAAGCGGCAGGAGCACTGCGCGACTGCGCACCCCTTCAGCGGAAGCGCCGGCGCATCCTTCGCCAGGAAGCGTTGCCCCTCGAGCGCACGCGCCGCATCGCAGGCGCCGCGGCGTGTGCGAATTTCGACGGCGCCGAAGCGTCCAGCCGGCTTCGTGCTGCGCGGTGTGTCACCACGCTGCCGTCCACGTCGAGCTACCAACCAGTAACCGGCTCCGCCGGCAATGAGGATCGCGCTGACCAACGCCAGAATCATAAGGAAATAGGTCTTCTTGTTTCCCCCGTACGCGGCGGAACTTTACGCAAGGGCCGCGGCCGATGCGCGGACGGCGATCACGGTTTATCGTGAGGCCCAGGGCGCTGGAGCGCCGCCACACACGGCCGCGGCGCGCCGATCGGCGCGGCTCTGCCCGAGCCGCTTTTCGGGCAGCCTGGCTCTGCCCGGAAGAAAGGACTAAAGTCGTATCCCAAGCCCTGAATCCGCCGGAGAGCGGAAAAAAAAGGGAGACGCTATGGCCCTCCACTACGAGAAGCCGTCGAGCCCCACGCCATCGAGTACCGGCGTTCCGGCGGTGCGCGCACTGATCCCGCACAGCAACGCGCTCGATGACACGCTACCGCCGACTCCGCTCCGCGAGCTGCTCGCGTCGAGCGGCGCGAGCGCGTGCGTGTTGACCACGGACGCGGCGTTCGTGGATGTCGTCGTGCGGGCAGCCGGCGAGCAGTATCCTTTGTCAGTCGTCGAAAGCTGGTCCGAGCTGCGCGCGGCCGTCGATTCCGGCGAATGCGGCATCGCCCTTCTCGACGCCGCACTACTCGGAGATCGCGCGATCGAGTGCATCGCAGCGCTGGCTCCGTACGCTCACCGACTCGTCACGCTCATTGCAGCGGATCGCACCACGGCGGCGGAGTTCGTCGGTTTGCTCGCCGATCGCCGCATTCACCGTCTACTCATGAAGCCGGCCGCGGTCGGCGCGACGAGATTGCTCATCGAGTCGGCGGTCACGCGACGTATGGCGCTGCGCGATCTGCATCGCGACGACGAAGCGATCGGAGTCGCGGGCAGCGCAGTCGCCCCGCGCAACCGACGCTGGAGCATCGCCGTCGCGGCCGCGGTCGGCCTGCTGTTGGTCGGCGCAGCCGCCACCTGGGCATGGTTGCGGGAACCTGCCGCCGAGCCGGCTCCGGTTGCGGCGCCTGTCCAGTCGGTCGATCCCGCCGCGGAGCTGCGGCAGCGCATCGAAGGGCTCCGGACGCAAGCGGAGCTCGCGTTCACCGAAGGTCGGCTGTCGGACCCGCTCGGCACGGGCGCGCTCGAGCAATATCTAGCGATTCTCGAGTTGGCTCCGGACGATGCGCCCGCTCGCAACGGCGTCGTGCTCGTCGTCGAGAGTCTGTTCACGCGCGCCGAAGACGGATTGTTGTCCGGGGCGCTCGACGATGTGGCCGCGACGCTCGATCAGGTTCGGCGCGTGCAGCCGACGAGCACGCGCCTCGCGTTTCTCGACGCCCAGATGGTGCGCGCTCTGGCCGCGAGCGCCGCGGTGCCCGCCACGCCGTCGCCAGGGCCGGCGCCGGCTAACGTCGCGGCGGCTCCGACCGAGATCGACAGCACGCTGAGCCTGGCGGCCGCGCGCCTCCTGCGCGGGCAGCTCCTGAGCCCCTCCGGCGACAACGCGCGTGAATACCTCGATCGAGCGCGAGCGCTCGACCCGACCAACACACGGGCGGCGGCGCTGCGCGCCGATCTCGCGACGGCCCTCGTAACCGCGGCGTGGAGCGCCGCGGCGTCGGATCTCGCGGCGGCCGGCGCTCTTGCCGATGAAGCGCGTCGCCAGGCCGGTGAGACCAGCGGGCTCGCCGCGCTGGAGCGAGAGCTCGCGGCGGCGAGGGCGGCCGTCGTGCAGCAGCAAAACACGGAGAGCGTCGTCGCGGCGCGGGAACTCGTACGGCAAGGAGTGTTGTTCGCTCCACCTGGAAATCACGCGCTCGCCCTGCTGCTGCGTATTCAGAGCGATGCACCGGACACGGAAGGCTTGGCCGGCGCCTGGTCGGAGTTTCGCGTAACCACGCGCGGCGTCATCGAGGCTGCGGCGGCGAGTGGCGATTCAGCGACCGTCGAGGCGGGCCTGGCGGCGCTTCGCGAAGCGCCCGACGGGGCGGCGATCGCGGAGCAGCTGACCGGCGAGTTCGCGGCCCGCCGGCTCCAGGAGCGCTATCTCGCGGAGGTCGTCCCCGCCTCGCAACTCCGGCTGCTGGTCGCTCCGGAGGCTGCCTATCCTCAGGATGCAATCGACGCCAACCTCGAAGGCTGGGTCGATCTCGAGTTCATCGTCGATCCCACGGGCAAACCGCGCGACGGCGTCGTGGTCGACGCGAGGCCGCGCGGTCGCTTCGACGCCACCGCACTCGCTGCGGTGGCCGCGTATCGCTACGTGCCGTTCGCGCTCGACGGTCGCATCTACGAGCGCCGCGTGCGGTTGCGGCTCCGCTTCGTCATTCGCTGACGACGCGACCCTCCGCGGCGATCGGTCGCTATTTCTAGTTGCCGAGGTCGAGACGCACGCCCACCGTCGACGGCCGGAGCCGGTGGCTCGCCGTCGGCGGAGATTTTCAGGCGGTTACTCGTAGGCGTGCGGCGCTACAGCGACATCCCGAACATCGCCGTCGGCAACCGCGACGAAGTCTTCGCCGAGCTACACGTCTATTTCTAGAAGTCGCAGCTCCTAGAAGTCGACGGATACGCCGAGCACGTAACGGCGGCCGCGCTCATCGCCGGTCACCCCAAGCCCCGTGCCGGTGTTGAAGTTGCTGCTGAACGGCAACGCGAGATACTCCTCCGGGTCCTCGTCGAACAGATTGTTGATCGTGCCGAAGACGCTCATGTTGCCGTCTCCCATGCCAAAGCGATAACGGATGCTCGTATCGACGAGCACGTTGCTGTCGACCGTGTTGTCGGCGACATCCCAGCGCGTGCTCGTGCCGTTGAAGTTCCAGGCAGGATTGATGAGCTGGTCGTCGGTGTACCGAGCCGTCAGGTTGACGGACAGCGGCCCCCGCCGGTAGCCGCCGCTGATGACGGCCGTCCATTCGGGGAAGCCGAAGCGGCCCTGCACCTCGGTCTTCGCACCCTGACTGTTGGTGTTGGACCGTTCCTCCAAATAGCTTCCCAAGAAGCGCACGTTCACGTCGCCGCCGCCGAACCAGTTGACGCCCTGGTTGTACACGACCTCGAAGTCGACACCGATCGCTTCGAGGGACGCCTGATTGAAGTACGGCACGCCCACGAGAGAGATCGTGTTGATGGCGGGGTTCTGCGTGCTGGGTGGACCGCCGCGCGTGATGAAAGCGCAGAGATCGACGTCGTTGTCCACATGGCAGCCCCTGACGACGTCGGCGGCCGTGATCTGATTGATGTTGTCCGTGACCTTGACGTTGTACCAGTCGACCGAAAGGCTCAAGCCTTCCGCGTTGGCCGGCGTATACACGACGCCCAGAACCTTCGTCTTGGCGTTCTCCGGGCGAATGTCCGGGGTGCCGTTGGAGAACGTGGTGATGCCGTACGAAAAGCCGCCGCCCGGATCGAGCAGATAGTCGGTGATGTTGGCGATGCCGCCCGTGCGGTCGAATTTCTCGCCCATCGTGGCCGCGCGCACGTCTTGGGAGATCGTCGTGCGCAAACGCAGCACGTCGTTGACGGTCCAGTCGAGACCGCCTTTCCAGGAGTCGACGGAGCCCACGCCGGAGTAATCGGCCCAGCGGTACGCAGCGGAGAAATTCAGCTGCTGGACGAGCGATTTATCCGCTACCAACGGCAGCAGAACCTCCGTGAAAGCCTCTTTGACGTCTTGCGCGCCGCGCGCGAACGGGACGTTGGAGAACTGGATCTCCACGCTATTGCCGGACGCGGCGTTACCGCCGGGCACGCCGCGGATGCCGAGCGCCGCGTTGTTGGCGGCCACGGGCCGGAACCTCGGGTCGGCGTCGATGTTGCCGCCCGGCCCCACCTCCACGACCTGCACGAAGGATTCGTCGCGCTCGCCATAACCCGCGGCCATCGTGATCGGCCCGGCCCAGCCGTCGGCGATCCTGCCGTCGGCCGAGATCTCCCAGACGTCTTGCTGGATGTTGACGACCCGCTGCTTGTTCTCACTGCTGATGTAGCTGTGGGGGATCGACTCGGTGGCCGACAGGAAGCCGTTGGCATTCATCTGGACGCCCGGCTCGAACCCCGTGACCCAGTCGACGGCTGCGGCCGAGGCGTTGCCGCGGCCGAAGAGGTTCAGAGGCACGCAGTCGGGATAGAGACCCGAGACGACGGTGACGTTGCAGGCCGGTTGCCCCGTGCCGGGATCGGTGACGACGTCCGCCGCGAGATAAACGCGGTCGAGACGTATGCCGCCCCGTTGGATGGCCTCCACATCGGTGTCGCCGGTCTGGTAGTAGCCCTTGATCAGCCAGCCGCCTTCGAGCTCGTAGTCGAAACCCGCGGTGTAGGAATTCGTCTCGGTGACCTGCGAGGTCGCAGACTCCGCGGCGAGGTCCTCGGGCGCGCCGATTCGGCTGAACGGCACGGACGCGAGATTGTTGGCCGTCATCGCAGCTTGAATCGCGGGCGGCAGGAACGGGTTGCCGCTGAAGATCGTGAAGTTTCTGCGGAAGGGCGGAAGCGGCGGGAACGGGAACAGGCCGCCCACATTCCGCTGCGTGAAGTCGGCCTTGCCGTGAATCGCTTGGCCGAAGACCGAGAAACGGTCCGAAAAGTCGTGACTGATGTAGGCGAATGCGTTCTCGCGGCCCGAATCCGGCGTGACGTTCATCGATGGGATGCCGCTTTCGTGCCCCGAGCCGCCGTTCGTCGTGGAGCAACCGTGCGCGTTGCAGGGGCTCCCCAGCACGAACGGCGACGGGTTGCCGTTCGAGTCGAGGATCTGGTTGCCGCCCGCCGGCGCCGGCAGATGGAAAATGCCGTCGATGTCGAAGTTGAAGCTGCGGACGTCGTTGACGGCGATAAAGAAGGGGTTGTCCGGAGAGCTGCCGGCGCCCGCCGCAGGGTTCTCGATCAGCGCGCGGGCGCGATACCAGTCGTAGTCGAGGATGTCGCTGCCCCAGATCGGATCCTGCCGCTCGCGCTCCGCGTTGAGCAGGATGTGCGTGTTCTCGCCAACGGAAAAACCGCCGCCGATCGAGACCTTGAAGTTCTCGTTCTGGCTTTCGCCGTTCGCGCCGCCTTGCACGTTGGCTTTGATGCCCTCGAAGCCGGTGTCGAGGATGAAATTCACGACACCCGCCACCGCATCGGTGCCGTAGGCGGCGGAGGCGCCGCCGGTGACGGTCTCCACCGACCGCACCACGTTTTCGGGAAACAAATTGACGTCGGGGCCGCCGAAAATCGTGGACGACACCACGCGACGGCCATCCAAGAGCTGCAACGTGCGCTTGCTCTGCAGCCCGCGCAGGTCCAGAGAGCCCGCGCCGGTGCTCGTGAAGAACGCCGACGGATCCTGCGTGGTCGCGGAACCGTAGAACTGCGGCAACAGCGCGAGGCCTTCGATCAAGTTCGTAGGCGCCATCACCGACAACTCCGTCGGCGTGACGACCGTGACGGGATTCGGCGTCTCCATGCCGCTCGTCTGCCGGATGCGAGATCCCGTCACGACCACTTCCTCCACGGAGCCCTCGGCTTGCTGCTGAGCGAGCGCAGCCGGGGCAGCGAAGCCCATCGCGAGCATGCAGGCGAGGCTCAACGGGTGAATGATTGGACGTTGACGAGACCCGACGAACGGGCCGGATAATCGTTGCTGTCGCATTTTGGCTCCCCCCCGGGGCGTTTTTTTCTGTGTGCCGACCAGAGCCACCACGATTGCAGCGGCCAGCCGTGATTCGCGACCCCGGCCGATGCCGGTCACTACGAGCTTCTCTCTCATCGTTCCCCCCCCAAACGGATTTCTTTTCTTGCAACCGCAACGCCAGCCCACCAAGCACAAATCCCAGGTGCAGTGCTGCGGTTGTCAAAATGAGAATACTCGTTCTGTTTTTTTAGTCAACGTTTCCGCGGCGAGAGAACACAGGCTTTTTCAGCGCGCGGCACGCTCCCGCCCGAGCTGCTCGCGAAAAACCCCTTCGAGCCGCTCGACGGCGGCGAGGTACCCCTTAGGATCGACGAATCGGTTGGGATCGTACGGGTAGCCCGGCTGATACTTCTCGTGCATCCCGAACTGCGACGCATGCGACGCGAGGAACACGTCGACGGACAGCGCCTTCTGCGCCGCGAACGTGCGCGCGTAGTCGTCGCCGATCGTCGGATAGCTACGCATACCGCTCACGGTGACGCCCGGATTGATGCTGCCCATGTTCGCGATGACGACGCGGTAGTCGCGGTCGGCTTCGCGCACGGTCAACGTGAAGCTCGTCGCACCCTTCGTGTGGCCGGGATGAAGGTGCGCGGTCAGCGTCACGCCGCCGAGCGCGATCGTGTCCCGATCCGCGAGCCGCCGGTCGACCGCCACGGGCTCGAAGCTCGTGTCGGGATCGTCGCCGAACCGAAAGTCGCTCTTACCGCCGTCCTCCAGCAGCACGGCGTCGGCTTCCGACATCCACATCTGCGCACCCGTGAGCCGCTTGACCTCCGCGAGGCCGGCCACGTGATCCCAGTGCGCGTGCGTCGCGAGCAGGATCTCGACATCGTCCAAGTCGAAGCCGAGCTGCT
>Ga0302046_10001030_pt1 | contig 26526 bp, 24 predicted proteins | sample RVTome_11_FD_200261 | JGI IMG/M metagenome (GOLD analysis project Ga0302046, IMG submission 200261) | Soil microbial communities from uranium-contaminated site in the Upper Colorado River Basin, Wyoming, United States - RVT147D111 (version 2) ... | reverse complement strand
GTGCCGGAGGCGGGGATCGGCGAGCCGCTGTCGAACGCCGAGCTGCTGGCGCTCGACTGCGACGTCCTCATTCCCGCCGCGATCGGCGGCGTCTTGACCGGCGAGACGGCGCGCGCGGTGCGCGCGGGCGTGGTCGCCGAGGCGGCCAACGACCCGACCACCCCGGAGGGCGACGAGGCGCTACGCGAGCGCGGGATCGCGGTCATCCCCGACGTCCTGTGCAACGCCGGCGGGGTCACCGTCTCCTACTTCGAGTGGGTCCAGAACGTCCAGCGCTACCCCTGGGACGAGGAGACCGTCAACCGGCGCCTGATCGAGCGGATGGAGAACGCCTACCGCGCCGTCACCCGCTACGCCGCCGACCGCGAGACCGACCTGCGCACCGCAGCCCTCGCGCTGGCGGTCGAGCGGGTGATCGACGCCAACGTCCGGCTGGGGCGGCTGGAGGACCCCAACTACCTCGCCGCCCGGTAGGGCCGCTTCGCCGCGCTCCCTCACGGCGGTGGTCCACGATCGGCTCGGGGAGTCGGACGCCCGCCGGCCGCCGCGTGGCCGAAGCCTCCTGGGAGGTTGCATTGCTGTCCTGCTCCTGGTACGTTTACTCGTACATCCAGGAGGTTCCGCCGATGACACGCCTCAAGCTCGACGAAGACATCCAGCCGCTCTCGAAGTTCCGCGCCAACGCCGCCGCCATGCTCGAACGGGTGCGATCCACTCGGCGGCCGCTGGTCTTGACCCAGCGAGGCCACAGTGCCGCGGTCGTGGTGGGCGTCGCCGAGTACGAGCGACTGGTGGATGAGATCGAGCTCCTTCGGGACATCCGGATCGCGGAACAGCAGATCGCTGATGGCGACGTGATTCCCCATGACGAGTTCAAGAAGCAGGTGCTGGCGCGCCTGCGAGAATAGCGCCCGCGGTGAAGATTGCCTGGACCCGCCGCGCGCGGGAGCACGTCCTCGAGGTCATCAAGCTGATCCGATGGGATAAGCCCGGGGCGGCGTCCAAGTGGGCCGATCGAGTCTTCACCGAGGTCGAAACCCTGGCTGACCTGCCTCGCCGCGGCAGGGTGGTTCCTGAGATCGAGCGTCCTAACGTGCGTGAGTTGCTCGTCGACAACTACCGCGTGATCTACCGGATCGCAGACAACGAGGTCGTCATCCTTGCTGTTCGCCACGGACGGCGCCTGCTTGATCCCGCCGATCTTGAGTAGCGTCGAGGATCTCGCCGCCTCAGTCTCGGTATCATCCCTGCGCCCTCCCGGGTCTAACCGGCCATGACCCGCCTCGCCCTCCCCCGCGACCCGCGCTGGTTCCAGATCGCCGTGCTCTCGGCGCTGCTCGTCTACGGCGTCGCCGCGCTCGATTTCGAGGTGCGCGGCGGCATCGCCGCGGTGATTCTCGTGACCGCGCTCGGGGTGCAGGCGCTGGCGGACCGGCTCGGCGGCCGCCGGTTCGAACCGAAGAGCGCGCTGATCTCGGCGCTCTCGCTCTGCCTGCTGCTGCGCACGCCGTCGCCCATGCTGGCGGCCGCTGCCGCGGCGATCTCGATCGGGTCGAAGCCGCTGATCCGGATCGGCGGCAAGCACGTGTTCAACCCGTCGAACCTCGGGCTCGTGGCGGTGGTGCTGGCGAGCGAGCGGGCGTGGATTTCGCCCGGGCAGTGGGGCAACGCGGCTCTCGGGGCGTTCGCGTTCGTCTGCCTGGGGTCGCTGGTGGTCCGGCGGGCGGCGCGCAGCGACGTCACCTGGGCGTTTCTCGCCTTCTGGGTGGCGGCGCTCTTCGGGCGCGCGGCGTGGCTCGGCGACCCACCGGCGATCCCGCTCCACCAGCTCGCCAGCGGCTCGCTTCTGCTGTTCGCGTTCTTCATGATCTCCGACCCCAAGACCACCCCCGACTCGCGCGCCGGGCGGATCGTGTTCGCGGCGCTGGTCGCGGCCGTCGGGGCCTGGATCGTGTTCGGGCTCCATCGCCCGGCGGGACCGATTCTCGCCCTGGTCGCCTGCTCGCCGCTGGTGCCGCTGATCGACCGCCTGCTGCCCGGGCCGAAGTACCGCTGGGGCGCGCCGGGCGCGACGGCGGGAGCGAGCCCGAAACCCGCCGCCGGTCCCGTCGCAGAGGCCCGGCCGCGCACCGTGCCGGCGCTGGTTCCGAGCACCGAGACCTGACCCGTCGAGTCGGAGTAGGAATGACCATTTCCGATCACCCCTTCACCCCCTTCACCCAATGCAGTGACTCCTTCATTCACGACACCTCGCCGGTTTGACCGGCGGCACAAGGAGACTCCGATGCTCCGCCGAACGTCGATCCCGTCCCTCGCGATTCTCGCGGTTCTGACCGTCCTCGCCGCCGCCGCGCCGCCGGCGGAGGCGTTCTGCGGCTTCTACGTCGCGCGCGCCGACACCAAGCTCTACAACCGCGCCTCGCAGGTGGTGATCGTGCGCGACGGCGACCGCACCGTGCTGACCATGTCCAACGACTTCCGCGGCGCGCCCGAGGAGTTCGCGGTGGTGATCCCGGTGCCGACGGCGATCGAGCGCGAGCAGATCCACGTCGCCGAGAAGGCGCTGATCGACCACCTCGACGCCTACACCGCGCCGCGGCTGGTCGAGTATTTCGACGACGACCCGTGCGCGCCGCGGCCGGTCTACGATGCGATGCGGGTGGGCGCGGCCCAGGGGCCCACCCTCGAGGCCGAAGGCCGCGACGAGCGCGCCCGCGCCCTCGGCGTGACCATCGAGGCCGAGTACACCGTCGGCGAGTACGACATCCTGATCCTCTCGGCAACCCAGAGCGGCGGGCTGGTCGAGTGGCTGGTCGGCGAGGGCTACAAGCTGCCGCCGGGCGCCGAGCCGGTGGTCGGCAGCTACCTCAAGCAGGGGATGCGCTTCTTCGTCGCCCGGGTCAACCTCGGCGAGCAGGCGAAGCTCGGCTACAGCACCCTGCGCCCGCTCCAGGTCGCCTACGAGACGCCGAGGTTCATGCTCCCGATCCGCCTGGGCACGGTCAACGCCGACGGCCCGCAGGAGCTGTTCGTCTACACCCTGACCCGCAACGGCCGGGTCGAGACCACCAACTACCGCACCGCCCGCCTGCCCACCGGCGAGGAGATCCCGGTCTTCGTCAAGGACGACTTCGGCCGCTTCTACCGCGACATGTTCGCGCGACAAGTCGCGCAGGAGGACCACCGGGCGGTCTTCCTCGAGTACGCCTGGGACATGGCCTGGTGCGACCCGTGCGCCGCCGACCCGCTCTCCGCCGCCGAGCTGCGCGAGCTGGGGGTCTTCTGGGTCGACGGCGGCGGCCCCGAGGCGCGCCGGATCGCCCCGCCGGGCGGCGGCGCCCAGAACGTCTTCGTCACCCGCCTCCACCTCTCCTACGACGCCGACCGTTTCCCCGAGGACCTGCGCTTTCAGCAGACCGGCGACCGCACCAACTTCCAGGGCCGCTACGTCCTCCGCAACCCGTGGACCGGCCCGATGCGCTGCGAGGCCGGCGAGCGCTACCGCACCGAGCTGGCCGAGCGCCAATCGCGCGAGGCGGCGACCCTGGCCTCGCTGACCGGCTGGCCGCTCGAGCAGATCCGCGACCGCATGAAGCTCGGCTCCGGCGTTGTCCCGGCGAAGGAGGAGGAGCCGTGGTGGAAGCGGCTGTGGCCCGGGTGACGCCCTGAGCGCCGGGGGCGGCACGGGCGCCGCCTGCGGGCGCCGACGGCCGGGGGCGAACGGCGTCCAGGGGGCGACCGGCCGGCGCGCTGATAGAATCGCTCTCCGGATCGCGCGGCACCGGCCGCACCCCTGAAACGACATCCCGCTCCCGTCGAGCCGTTCGGAGAACTCTGTGATGAACCACCGCGCTCTCGCCCGTCCCGCCCTCGCCGCGGCCCTGCTCGCCCTCGCCGCCGCCACCGTCCTGCCCACGATCGCCGCCGCCCAGGACCTCCACCCCTCGCGCCGGCCGAGCCCGATGGGGATGGCCCGCATCCTGCTCGGCGACGCCTACCTGCGGGTGGTCTACAGCCGCCCCTACGAGCGCGACCGCGAGGTGATCTTCGGCAAGGAGGAGGACGGCGCGCTGGTGCCGTACGGCCAGGTGTGGCGGACCGGCGCCAACGAGGCGACCGAGATCACGGTCACCGAGGACGTGCTGATGGGCACTGAGAAGAAGCCGCTCGCCGCCGGCACCTACTCGCTGTTCACGATCCCCGGCGCCGAGAGCTGGCAGATGCTGGTGGTCGACAAGCTCGGGCTCTCGGGCAACGGCTACTTCGTGCCGGGAGAAGGGTTCACCGAGGTCGACGTCGCCGCAGACGCGATCGTCAGGGTGACCGCCAAGCCGACCGCGATCGCCGAGGACGACAAGGTCGACCAGTTCACGATCTCGTTCGACGAGACCGGCGAGGCGAGCGCCGACTTGGTGCTGCGCTGGATCCTCACCGAGGTGCGGGTGCCGATCGCGCTGGCCTCGGCGCCGCCGCCGGCCGAGGGCTAGGGGCTAGGCCGGCGTCAGCTCGCCCCGCAGGTCTTCCTGGACCAGCCGGCGCGCCTCGCCGGCGCCGAGGCCGCTGCCGAGCAGGTAGTAGAGCTTGGCGACCGCGGCCTCGGTGGTCATGTCGGCGCCGCCGACCACGCCGGAGCGGCGCAGGGCGCCGCCGGTGGCGTAGTCGCCCATGTCGACGCCGCCGCGCAGGCACTGGGTGCAGTTGACCACCACCACGCCGCGCCCGGCCGCCGCCGCGAGCGCGGCGAGCAGCTCGGGGTCCTCCGGCGCGTTGCCGACGCCGTAGGTCTGGAGCACCGCGCCGGCCACCGGCGGCGCCAGCGCGCGCTCGACGACGGCGGCCGAGATGCCCGGAAACAGCCGCAGCACCGCCAGCTCGACCGGCGCCGGCTCGGCCAGCCGCGGCGAGGTGCCGGGCTCGGGCCGCCGCACCCGGTCGAGCCGCAGCTCGACGTCGACCCCGGCTTCGCCGAGCGCCGGGTAGTTCGGCGAGTCGAAGGCGTCGAAGCCGCCGGCGCTGACCTTGGTCGCGCGGTTTCCGCGCAGCAGCCGGTTGCCGAAGAACAGGCAGACCTCGGGCACCGGCTGGCGGGCGGCGATCAGCATCGAGGTGATCAGGTTCTCGCGGCCGTCGCTGCGCACCTCGACCAGCGGGATCTGCGAGCCGGTGAAGATCACCGGCTTGCCGAGCCCCTCGAGCAGGAACGACAGCGCCGCGGCCGAGAACGCCATGGTGTCGGTGCCGTGGACGACCACGAAGCCGTCGTAGTCGTCGTAGCGGTCCATCAGGTCGCGGCCGATCGCCGCCCAGTACGCCGGGCGGACGTTGGCCGAGTCGAGCTGCTCGGCGTACTCGCGCACCGCGAACAGCGGCATCTCCTCGCGCCCCAGCTCCGGCATCGCGGCCATCCGCTCCTCGAGGAAGCCGAGCGCCGGCACGTAGCCGCGCGGCCCGCGGCGCATGCCCATGGTGCCGCCGGTGTTGGCGATGTAGACGCGGCCGCGCTTCACCAGGCCTCCGGACGATGGGGGCAGCGGCACGCGGGGGTCGGCGGGAGCGTCGAGCGCGCGGCGGTCGGTTTCATGGCGGCGGTTGGCTCTCGGGCGGACGGCGGCGATCGGGCGCCGGCGATTATAGAGAGGCGCGCCGCTGGCCCGTCTCGGCGCCGATTGCCAGCCCCGCGGGCTTGCTCTACCATGGGGCCGAGGATCGCCGCCGTGCACCGCATCACCCCGCCCGCCGCCGATGCCGTCCCCCTCGGAGAACGGTGGCCGGCGGCGCCCACCGGCCCGCCCGGCCGCGCGCTCGCAACGCCCTCGCCGCGCTGGCTCGCCGTGGTACTCGCCTTCGCCGCGCTCGGCGCCGGCTCCTGCGGGGGCGGCTGTGCCTCGCCCGCCCGCCAGGCCGCGCGCGGCGGTGCCGGCGAGGCGAGCGCGCCGGCGCCGCCCGCGGCGGCCTCGCCGGGCGAGCCCGATCCCTCGGTCGCGGTCGACGGCGACTACCTGCCGGCCGAGATCGCCACGATCGGATGGGACGGGCTCGCGCAATCTCCGATCGTGCTGGTGCGCGACCTCTCCTCGGGGCGAGTGGTGCCGATCTGGGTCGGCCTCGCCGAGGCACAGTCGATCGCCGCCGCGCTCCACGAGGTCGAGTTCCCGCGGCCGATGACCCACGACCTGATGGCGAACCTCCTGACCCGGCTCGACGCCCGGATGGAGGAGCTGTTGATCCACGCCCTGATCGACAACACCTACTTCGCGCTGATCCGGCTGCGGGTGCCGGGCAGCGAAGAGCCGCTGCTGATCGACACCCGGCCGAGCGACGGCATGGCGCTGGCGCTGCGCACGGGCGCCGCGATCCGGATGTCGCGACGGATCGTCGAGCAGTCGCCGGACTTCGAGTTCATGGCGCCCGAGGGCGAGGACCAGGTGGTGCGCGCGCTCGGCCTGACCCTGGTCGCGCCGAGCGCCGACCTGCGCGATCGCTTCGGCCTGCCCGAACGCCCTGGGTTGGTGATCACCCGCGCGGTCGGCGAGGCGGAGGAGAAGGGGCTGCGGCGGGGCGACCTGATCGTCTCGGTGGGCGGGCAGGTCGCCGCCGAGCCGGTCGAGTTCCTCGACGTCCTGCGCGACGCGCCCGTCGACCGCCCGTTGACAATCGTCTACTGGCGCGACGGCGCCGAGCACACCGTCGAGCTGGACCCGACGGCCGACGAGGCCGTGCCGAAGCCGCCGCCCCGAATGGTTTGAGCCGCCCGTCCCGCCGCCTTCCCGCACGGGCGGCCGTCCTCGCCGCGGTCGCCGCGGTGGCGGCGCTCGGGGTTTGGATCCGCATCGCCCCCGCCCGCCTGCCGGCCGACATCGCCGCCTCCTACCGCACCGCGGCCGGTGAGCCGCTCTTCTACACCCCCGACGCCTTCTACCACCTGCGGCTGGCGCGCGAGATCGCCGAGACCGGCCGGCGCGGCGAGCGGGTGGACGGCCGGGCCTGGGACTACCGGAGCTTCGCGCCTTCCGGCCGGCCGGTCCACCCCAGCCTGCTCCAGCCTCTCGAGGCCTGGCTGTGGAAGCTGTGGCCGGGCGAGGCGTCGCTCGCCGCGGTCGCGTTCCACCTGCCGGTGGCGCTCTCGGCGCTCTCGGTGCTGCTGGCGTTCTGGATCGGCCGGCGGCTCGCCGGCGTCGCCGCCGGCCTCGCCGCGGCGCTGCTCACCGCGGTGCACCCGGAGCTGGCCTCGCACACCCACGCGGGGATGGCCGACAACGCCGCGCTCCACCTCGTCGGGTTGTCGCTGGCGGCGGCTCTCGGGTGGGCCCTGGCGCGGAGGCTCTGGCGGCGCACCGCAACGCCCCACCGGCGGGCGCTCCTCGCGTCCGCGGCGCTCGCCTTCGGGGTCGCGATCGCGGCGCTCTTCGCGCTGTCCCCAGCGGGGCGCCGCCTCGTCCACTATGCCGAGCCCGGCTGGCCGGAGCCGTTCCCCGCCGGCGCGCTCCAGGTCCAGGAGCTGGCCGCGCTCGGCCCCGGCGAGACGGTCGACCGGCTCGGCGGCTGGACGGTGCTGGCGCTCGCCGCCGCCGGCCTGCTCTGGCTGGCCTGGCGCGCCCCGCGTCCGGCCGGCCCCCTGGGCGCGCTCCTGCTCGCCGCCTGGGCGCTGCCGCCGATCGCGGCCGGGTCGCAGGCGATGCGCTTCCTCGTCTACGCCGTGCCCGCGCTCGCCCTGGCCGCCGGCTGCGCGCTGGCGGCGTTCGCCGGGGCGGTGCTCGGCTGGGGCCGGTGGGGAGGGCGGCACGGGACGGCGGTGCGCACCGCACTCGCCGTGCTCGCCGCGTTCGCCCTCGCGGCGCTCTGGATCCCGCGGCTCGAGGGCATCGCGGCGCGCCGACCGGCCGCCGACCTGGCGCTCGCCGAGGCCGCGGCGGCCATCCGCGCGGAATCGCCTGCGGACGCGCTCGTCTACTCCTGGTGGGACCACGGCCACGCCCTGGCCGCGCTGTCGGGCCGCGGCGTGGTGCTCGACGGCGCCTCGTTCCAGACCCCGCGGCTCTACTGGCTGGCGCTCGCGCTCACCGTCCACGACGAGACCCTGGCGACCAACGTGCTGCGGGTGATCGGCTGCGGCGGCGAGGACGCGCTCTGGGCCGCCGTCGCCTACGACGCGCCGCCGGAGATCGCGATCGACTGGCTCCGGCGGGCGCTCCGCCACGCCGACCCCGACGCCGCCGCGGACTATCTCCTCTTGGCCGGCGCCGACGGGGAGGCGGCGCGCGAGATCCGCGACCTCCTCGCCTGCCGGCCGCCGCCGTCGTGGCTGATGGTCACCGGCGACCTGACCGCCAAGACCACGTCGTGGAGCTGGTTCGGGACCTGGCGCTTCGACCGTCCGAACCGCCGGCCGGCGCCGCGGATGACCGCGCCGGTGCGCTGCTCGCTGACCCCGGAGGGAGCGCTCGAGTGCGCCGGCGGCTTCACCGCCGACCTCGCAAGCGACGGCTTCGAGGACCGCTCGACCCCCGGCCACTTCGCCGCCACCGGCCCGCCGAGCCTTGTGAACAGCGGCGAGCGGGGCGAGCTGGCGCCGGTCCTCCACCAACACGGCGACGAGCTGCTCCTCACCCGGGTCCGCCCCTGGCTGGTCGACAGCCTGTTCTCCCGCCTCTACTTCTTCCACGGCCGCGGCCTCGAGCACTTCCGCCTCGAGGAGGTCTTCCACCACCCTCCGCACACCGGGCGGGTGCTGCTCTACCGGATCGTCTGGGACTCGTTCGAGCGCTCCGAGCCCGCTTCGGAACAGTTGACGCCTCCTGATTGACGCCTCCTGAGTAGTCGAATAGACTCATGCCATGAGTAAGCGCCTCCAGGTCCTGCTGGACGAGTCCGAGCTGGCCGACGTCCAGGAAGCCGCGCGCCGTCAGCGGATGACGACGGCGGAGTGGGTGCGGCAGGCGATCCGCGCCGCCCGGCGCAACGCTCCCGGGGGCGACGTCAAGAAGAAGCTCGAAGTCGTGCGGGCGGCCGCGCGCCACAGCTTCCCGACCGCGGACGTCGACCAGATGCTCGCGGAAATCGAGCGGGGCTACCTCGGCGGGCCGGCGGAGTGATCTTCGTCGACTCCAACATCCCGATGTACCTCGCGGGCTCGCCTCATCCGCACAAGGCCGACGCGCAGCGGCTTCTCGAGGCGGCCCTGGTGTCGGGTGAGCGCCTGGTCACCGACGCCGAGGTCCTGCAGGAGATCCTCCACCGCTACGTGGCGATCGGCCGCCGTGAAGCGATCCAGCCCGCGTTCGACGGGTTGCTCGGTGTGGTCGACGAGGTCTTCCCGATCGCCGCCGCCGACGTCGAGCGAGCCAAGGCCATCGTCCTCGGCAATCCGCGGCTGTCGGCCCGCGACGCCCTCCACGTCGCGATCATGGAGCGCGAGGGGATCGAGAGGATCATGACCTTCGACGCCGGCTTCGACGAGGTCCCCGGCCTGGTCCGGCTCGGGGAGGCGTGACCGTCGAGGCACCGGCCGGACCAGCGTCACAAGTCGATCCCGAGCTCTCGGAGCCTGCGCTCCGCCTGCCCGCTCCAGTCGCGGTTGGCGGCGGGGCTGGCGGGGCTCGGGTGGAGGACGGTGCCGATCTCGACGTCGAGGCCCTCGAGGGCGGCGCGGGCGCGCTTCTCGGCGAAGGCGCCGAGGCCGACCACCCGGCGGGGAGCGAGCAGCTCGACCGTGCGCCGCAGCGCGCGATCGCAGGCGGCGTAGAGCGGACGGTACTCGGCGGCGGGCAGCTTGTCGGGGGTGCGGTTGCGGCCGCTCGTCTCGAGAAAGGCGAGCGGGCAGTAGTTGGCGACGAAGAAGCGGGCGAAGAAGCGCTCGGGCGTGCCGAAGCGCGCGCGTGCCCAGCCCCACAGGCGCCGGCCGCTGACCTCGCTGCGGCGGCAGTCGAAGCCCTCGACCGGACGCTTGGGGTGGGCATCCGCAGGCGTGCCGACCGCGCCGTCGATCCCCATCCAGTCGCGCACCAGCGAGACCTCGCCGAACGGCACGCCGGTCTGGACCATCCCCCACGGGCCGGGGTTCATCCCCACGAGCACGACCTCTTTCGAGCCCGTGCCGAAGCGGCGCAGGTACTCCTCGTGCGGTTCCCAGGCGTAGTCGAGAGGGTTGTAGACGTGGCGGACCGGCGGGGCGAAGGCGAGGCCGGAGACCTCGTCGCGGAGGTCGCGGGCGATCGCGGACAGGTCGGAGGCGGCGGCCATGGCGCCGGCGACCCTACCGCAGGCCGGGACCGCCGGCCGCCCGCGCTGCCGGCTAGGCCGCCTCGGACTCGGCCGGCTCGGCCTCGGCACCCGGCCGCGGCGGCGGCCCGAGCGGCCGCTCGCCCAGCCGCGCCGCCAGCCACCCGCCGAGGGCGTAGGTGGCGAAGGCCCAGAGCGTGCCGAGCAGCGCCGCCAGGGCGAACCCGGCCCAGGCGGCGCCGGTGCCGGCCGCGGCGACGGCCTCGCCGACCCGGAACAGGTCGTCGCCGCGCAGCAGCTCGCGGGCCGCCTCGCCGGCCCACGGCGGCACGCGGGTCAGGACGATCGAGCCGATCTCGTAGGCGTCGCCGGTGAGCGAGAGCAGCGGCGCCAGCGCGAACGGCAGCGCCAGCCCGAACAGCTCCGGCCGGCCGGCGCGGGCGGCGCGCCGCAGCGCCCAGACCCCGGGGAACAAAACGAGCACGAACGGCCCGAGGTCGGTGGCGAGGTAGACGAGATCGCTGCCGCCGGTGTCGAAGCCGGAGAGCCGCCCGGCGTACTCGCCCCCGGCGGCCACCCACGGGATCCACCGCTCGAGCAGCGCGCCGCCGTAGAGCGGGGCGATCTCTAGCCGGCTGACCTCGCCGCCGGCGGCCATGCAGGCGAGTGCGTGGAGCAGCTCGTGCACCGGCACGTAGATCCACCAGCCGACGACCAGCCCGCCGCCGAGCAGCAGCAGCTCGCGCGCGCGCCCGACGCAGCGCGCCTCGCCGCGCAGGAGATCGAGGAACGGTCGGGTGAACAGGGCCGGGAGACTCACCGGCCGCAAGCTACCAGAGTCTCGCCGCAGGCGCCGCGGGTTGACCGCGCGGGCCGGTGCGGCGAGAATCGGCGCCGGAGTCTGGACCACCGACCGATCCGAGAGACCGCTCCCCGGAGATCGCATCATGGCGCACCGCACCGCTCCCGACCGCCTCACCGCTCCAGGCCGCGCCGCCGCGCTCGTGTTTGCGGCCGCCGTCGTGGCCCTCGCCTTCCTGCTCGCGCCGGCCCCGCCGGCCGCCGCCGCCGAGGACCAGGCAGACCGCGCGAGCGCCGCCGAGCGCGCGCCGGTGATCCTCTACATGACCGACTGGTGCGGCTGGTGCCGCAAGACCCGCGCGCTGCTCAAGGAGATCGAGGCCGACTTCGAGGAGGTCGACATCGAGAAGAGCGACGAGGGGCGCCGCGAGTACGAGGACAAGTCCGGCGGCCGCGGCGGCGTGCCGCTGCTCGACATCGGCGGCAACATCGTCCGCGGCTACGACGAGCCGCGCATCCGCAGGCTGGTCGCGGAGCTGAAGCAGAAGTCCGACCGGGCGTAGCGGCGCCGAAGCCGGGAGGCTACGGCAGCAGGTCGTCGACCGCGATCTCCGGACCCGGGAGAGGTCGGATGGACATCCCGGTAGTCTCGTGGCGTCCCCTCGACGACCGCCACGTCGGGCTCGGGCTCGAAGTCCCGGCTGAATCGGCGGAGGTCCCTGCACGCGCAATCGCCACAGTGCGGGCCCGGAACGCCTCACGCAGCGCAGCGGAGACGAACTCGACGCCGTTGACGTGCGGGCCAGCAACGTCGTCCATCGTCAGAAGCGTCCTGTCAGCTCGAACTGTCTCTTCTCGGCGCGAGCCGCCTCGATCCTCTCACCGGCGATCATTGCTCCGTGGACCGCGACATCGCGCAACGGTCCCTCAGCTTCGTTCGCCCAGGTCTCGAAGGCGTCCTTCCACTTCTTCCAGTGCTCGACTCCGAATCCGGAGATGACACCCTCGTAGCGGAACGCGACATCGGCGATCCTCCGTGGGTCGTGACCAGCTCCGAGTGCCAGGCCTGCCATCTCGATCCAGTCGCGGTCGGGGACCTTGCCCGCCAAGGGCGCGAGATGGTACCGCCGAAGCTCGGAACGGTCGAGGAGGTGACGATAGAGGGTCTGGGACTTGTCGATCAGGTAGGGGAGAAGCCCGCCGCCGAAGCCCTCGCCGGATAGAGACTCGAGTAGAGAGACCCGCTGTTCGTCGTCGAGCGCCCTGATCGCAGGCGGGAACAGCCCGTGCGGTGATACGAAGAGAGGCCGATCGTCGCCAGAAGCGTCTACCTGAGCCCGGATCCAGTCGAAAGCCAGCTCAGGATCGTTGCCCAAAATGTTTTCCAGCCAATACCCGTGGCTGCTGGAGGCCGACCGCTTCACTCCGTCCGAGCGGACCCCGAGCACGACGCGTCGCCAAGCCGGGAGGGCTTCCACCCGGACCTTCCCCTGCGGGTGGGCCAACCACTCCCCGATCGCCGCCGCCAGAGCGATCTCGGGCTTCGGATGCGCGAGCAGCCGTTCGAGCGTCCGAACCGGTACTACCCCCCTGTGACACGCGCCTTCGACCACCCGAGGCTCGGCAAGCTCTAGTGCTCGGTCCAATAGCTGGTCGGCCGGTTCCTGCAAGTTCAACACAATGTCGACTGCGGTCCAGGTATAGGTCTCGTTTCGCAGGCTGCGGTCGAGCATCTCCTGCCAACCGGGGCGACGCTCGCCGACCGTGTGCCGAAGAAAGTAGTTCACCAGCATCGGATCACTGGGCCGGTTTAGGAACACCTTCAGATACTCCTCGGGAGAAGCGACCTTCTCGACGAGGGCATCACAGAATTCGGGAATCTGCCCCGGCCATGGGTGACCCCAAAGACGAGCCTCCTCTCCGATCAAACTGAGATCCCGGGCCAGCTCCACAGGCGACCTCTCCTTCCAACGCTCGGCCAGGTCTCGGGCAGCCTCGCGCTCAGCCTGCCAACGATCATCCAAGTCGCCTGCGCTCGGTTCGAGAGGGAAGAGCGCCTGGAACCCGGGGTCCAATGACAGCTCCAGCTCTAGATCGACTTCGTCGGCGAGACGCACCAATGCTGCGGCCAGGCCGGGGTGGCCCTCGGCAAGCGGAGCAAGATCTCCGAGCGCACGGCGTGCGAAGGACCGCATCTGCGCCTTGTCCTCAGGCGGCAGCTCTCGGCCGAGCACGTTCGGGTGAATCCAGTAGTGCAGCGTGTCTTCGATTTCGGCCCAGGTCTCGCTGTCCAGGTCACGGATTTCTTCGCGCGCCGTGTCCCAAAGCTCCAGCATCTCCGGCACGGTCGAAGCGGGGAGGCTTCCCTGTCGCATTACCATCCCGCCACCCGTCACTGTGTCGCGGGTGCTGTGAAGGCGCGGTGACAGAGCGAGGAACAACGCTCGGCGAGCGGCCGTTGATCCCTGGCCGGTAGCGAGGCAGGCCTTGGCCTCTTCGATCGTCCAGCGGCGTCTACGCAGCGACTCCGCCTCCGGAGCCGAACCTTCGGGGATGTCCTGAACCCAATCCTGGAGGATCCGCAGCGGGTGGGACGGGCGGGAATGCAGGGGGCCTTCCGCTCCGGTCGCTTCGCGAAGGAGCCGGCGAACTGCCGCCTTTGGGGCCGAATCCAAAACTTCTCGGGCCACCGCGGTGATCTCTCCGGGGTAGTGCTCCAGTACCCATTCCGCCTGCTGCTCTCCCAGCGCGGCGAAGTGGCGCCACACCTCGCTCGAATCGGTCTCGGCCACCAGGTTGCGCAGCTCGGCCTCGGGAATCGGGACCTGCCGCAGGGCGGCGCGGACCAACGTGTCAACGGCGTCGTCTTTGCTCGGAGCCTGGTCGAGCAACGGCCGGTATGGAAGCGCGGGCGGAGTGAAGAACACCTCCTGGATCAAGGCGGACCGGAGCACCTCGGGCTGCACAGTGAGCGCGTCAGTCCCGCGGACCGAGAGGACCCCTCCATGCGAGGCCCGGGTAGCTTGCGATCGCACCTCCCCCAGGCCTACGCCGAGTGCACAGCCGACAGCCTCCAGGCCCATACCCCGATCCCCTCCCAACGCGAAACAGGCCAGGAGCTGCGCGGGGTCATGCTCCAGCACCCGCTTCAACGCCGGGATGAGGGTCCGACGGATTGCTCCGCCGGTGAGGACTTCCCGCCATTCACCCCGCAACCACAAGGACCCCAGGGTCACGGCGAGTCCAGGCTTGTTGGCCGACTGGTCGACCAGCGAGCGTAGGTATGGATCGTCGTCCGGCCCTTCGATACCGAGACTCCGCAGCACCTCGAGGATCTCCGCACGCGTGAGCAGCTCCAGGCGCCGTCTGTGCTCGGTTCCGATTCCCCCGAGCGAGTTCGCCACCTCGTCTTCGGCGCCTGGCCAGGTCGTGGCGACCAGAGCGAACTGGGCGTTGATGGCCTGCCGAATCTGGCACAGCAGCTCCAACATCTCCGGATCGAGATGGGCATCATCGACGATGACGATCTCCGGCAGGAGGTCGCGACAGGCGTTGGCGATCCGCCCTTCGTCGCGGCTGGCGAGGAAGAGCGCCCGCCCCTCCCGGACCAACCTCGAGAGCAGCGAGGTTTTGCCCGAACCCGGCTGGCCGACCACGAGCCGGTCCTGGGAGGTCTCACGGAGCCAGCGCAGATCGGCATCCCGACCCACGAGGTCGAGATCCTCGCGCAGTGCCGTGTGCCTCCGTGGGATCGCCGAAAGAGCCGGTAGATCACCACTGAGACCGAGCAGCTCCTGCGCCCACCGGCTGTTGCGGTAGAGGCGACTCGCGATGTCTCGGCGCTCGTGGACCTGAATCAGGACGAAGCCCTTCTCGCGGGCTCGCTTCTCCAGGTTCCTTCGTCTCGTGGGGCTCAGCTCCGTCGAGGTCGCGACCACGACCCGGCGCCTGAGGCCTCCCCCGGCGAGGTAGGAGTCGAGGTTGCGGGTGAGGTTGCCAATGACGTCCTTCGCGGTCGTGACGACCAGGGGATAGGCCTCGCCCTCGGCGTCGGCAATCGCTCCATCCATGCCGAAGTCGTGTCCGCCGTGGATCGGCACCAACCTCGGATAGGCGTCTCGGAGAAGGTCGATGACGCACTCTTCGAACTTTTGCCACTCGGGGAGAACGGCGAGGCCTTCGAGGATCTTCTGGTAGTGGGGATCTCTCACGACCTGCCCGACTCCTGCTGCTCTCGGAACTGGTCGAGCTGCCTTTCGAACTCGGCGCCGAGGTCCTTGCCGCGGTCGAATCCACGCCGGGAGATGAGGTCGATCGCGTCGCGGGCTCGCTGGATCTCCTCGCGGTCCGCGACTCGCAGCAGCTCCCGGATATCCGCCGCGTCTTGCGGACGCTCCTGAGGGTTCTCCGGACGCAACGCGAGCACCTTGAGAGCCAGGAGATGGCCGATCTTCGCCACCGGAGCGAAGAAGCCGGGGAGAACCTCCAGAACGTCCGCCTCCGCGGTGACTTCACGTTCGATTCCGGAAGAGGCGAAGAGGGCATCAGCGAGGATGCCCGGCGTCTGCTCAGGCGTGAGAAGCCGCACCGTGGCGATGCGCTTCGTCTGTTCCTGTTCCAGATGGGTCTCGATTCGATAGCCGCGGGCGATCAACTGCCGGGTGACCGCTTCGGCCTCTCGATCACCTGCAATGGCGATCGCGACATCGATGTCCCGTGTCGTCCGGGGTTCGGCGCGCGCGGACACGGCGAGACCGCCGACCAGGGCCCACCTCACCCGGATCGCCCGTAGATCTGCCTCGAGCCGGATCAGGGCGTCCGCAAGAGACCCTCTCATTCGGTGAAGCGCTGACCCGGGCGGCCGACTCCATCCCCGTGCTCGGCACCCGGGCGCCGACGAAGCCACTCCCGGATTCCTTCCTCGATCTCGTCCTCGCTCGCCGCGGGATTCCGTCGGCGGAGGTTCTGACGCATGAGCTGCTCGGCGGTCTGGTAGAGGTCGAAGGCGATCTCCATGCGCGCCAGGACGTCGGGGTCTCGGATCGGCGGGCCGCTGAGGGTTGACGAGGAGATTGATGACGAAGACATTTGCCCATATTCTATCGTGGATTCCAGAGTCTGCCGTTCGCGGCCCGGATCGGGATCGCCACCGATCTCGGGCTCGTCCCCCTCAACCCACCACGATGTTCACCAGCCGCCCCGGCACCACCACCACCTTGCGCACGGTCTGACCGGCGAGGAACTTCCGCGCCCCCTCGCTGGCGAGCGCGCGCTCCTCGGCCTCGGCGCGGTCGATGCCCACCGGGACGACCAGGCGGTCGCGGACCTTGCCGTTGACCTGGACGACCAGGGTGATCTCGTCCTCGGCGGCGGCGTCCTCGTCGACCTCGGGCCACTCGGCGACGTGGACCGAGCCGCCGTGGCCGAGGCGGTGCCACAGCTCCTCGGCGGCGTGGGGGGCGACCGGGGCCATCAGGCGCAGGTAGATCGCGACCGCCTCGTCCCAGGCGTCGCTCGCGGTCGCGCCCTCCTGGGCCACCCGCGACATCTCGTTGAGCAGCTCCATCAACGCCGAGACCACGGTGTTGAACTCGAAGCCCTCGAAGTCCGCGGTCACCGCGGCGACGGTCTGGTGCACCTTGCGGCGCAGCGCGCGCACGGTCTCGTCGGACGGCTCGGCGCCGTCGCCGCCCGGCGGCGCGAGCAGCAGCGACCACACACGGCGCAGCCAGCGCGCGGTGCCCTCGATGCCGGCGCCCGACCACGGCGCGCCCTGATCCCAGCGGGCGAAGAACATCAGGTAGGCGCGCACGGTGTCGGCGCCGTACTTGGCGACCAGCGCATCGGGCGCGACGACGTTGCCGCGCCGTTTCGACATCTTCTCGGCGTCCTCGCCGAGGATGATCCCCTGGTTTCTGAGCTGGAGCATCGGCTCGTCGCCCTGGGTCAGCCCGAGGTCGCGGCACGCCTTGTGGAAGAAGCGGGTGTAGATCAGGTGGAGCGTGGCGTGCTCGATGCCGCCGGTGTAGGTCGCCACCGGCATCCAGTAGGCGTACTCGCGCGGATCGAACGGGCCGTCGTCGTAGCCGAGCGTCAGGTACCGCAGGTGGTACCACGACGAGTCGACGAAGGTGTCCATGGTGTCGGTGTCGCGCACGCCGGCGCCGCCGCACGAGGGACACGGCGTGTCCTTCCACGTCGGGTGGAGCTTGAGCGGGCTCTCGCCGGTCGGCCGCCACTCGACATCGTCGGGCAGGCGCACCGGCAGGTCTTCCTCGCGCACCGGCACCGGGCCGCACTCGGGGCAGTGGACGATCGGAATCGGCGCCCCCCAGTAGCGCTGGCGCGAGATCAGCCAGTCGCGCAGCCGGTAGGTCACCTGGCCGCGGCCGAGGCCGCGCTCCTCGAGCCAGGCGATGGTGCGCTCGATCGTCTCCTCGCCGGCGGTGCCGGTCAGCTCGCCGGAGTCGACCATCACGCCGTCCGTGCCGGTCACCGCCTCGGTCATCGTCTCGGGGTCGAGATCCTCGCCGCCGAAGGCGAGCACCGGGCGGATCTCGAGGCCGTATCTCCTGGCGAACTCGAAGTCGCGCTGGTCGTGCGCCGGCACCGCCATGATCGCGCCGGTGCCGTAGCCCGGGAGCACGTAGTCGGCGATCCACACCGGCACCCGCTCGCCGTTGACCGGGTTGGTCGCGTACCCGCCTGTGAACACCCCCGTCTTCTCGCGGTCGGCCGCCTCGCGCTGGACGTCGCTCTGGCGCGCCGCCGCCTCGAGGTAGGCGGCGACCTCGGTCCGGCGGTCCCCGGCGGTCAGCGCCGGCACCAGCGGGTGCTCCGGCGCGAGCACCAGGAAGGTCGCGCCCCACAGGGTGTCGGGGCGGGTGGTGAAGACCTCGATCGGCTCGCCGGCCTCGGTCGGGAACGCCACCCGCGCGCCCTCGGAGCGGCCGATCCAGTTGGTCTGGAGCGTGCGCACCCGCTCCGGCCAGTCGACCCGCGAGTAGTCGAGCAGCTCCTCGGCGTAGCGGGTGGTGCGCAGGAACCACTGCTCCAGCTCCTTGCGCGTGACCGGCGTGCCGCAGCGCTCGCACACCCGGTCGTCGCCGATCACCTGCTCGCGGGCGAGCGTGGTGTTGCACGACGGGCACCAGTCAACCGCCGCCCACTTGCGGTAGGCGAAGCCGTTCTTGAAGAACTGGACGAAGAACCACTGCGTCCAGCGGTAGAACGCCGGATCCGAGGAGACGCACTCGCGCCGCCAGTCCCACATCGCCCCCATCGTCCGGAGCTGGGCGCGCATGCGCTCGATGTTGCGGTAGGTCCACTCGCGCGGGTGGACGTTGCGCTGGATCGCGGCGTTCTCGGCCGGCAGGCCGAAGGCGTCGAAGCCGATCGGGAACACCACGTTCTTGCCGCGCATGCGCTGGAAGCGCGCCCGGGCGTCGGACGGCGTCATCGCGTACCAGTGGCCGATGTGGAGGTCGCCCGACGGGTACGGCAGCATGGTCAGCGCGTAGTGCGCCTCGCGCGAGGAGTCGATGTCGGAGTGGTAGAGGCCGTCCTCCTGCCAGCGCTGCTGCCAGCGGGGCTCGATCTCGGAGGGGTCGAAGGCGGGGATGTCGGAGGCGTTCATGGCGGCTTCGCTCGGCGCGGTTCGGGTCGCTCGGTCGTCGGCTCGCGCCGCCGGTGCGCCGCGCCCGCGGCGCGCAGGCGGCCGGGAAACGCCGATGGTACCTCACGCCCGGGCTCCGCGGCGGCCGCCGGTGCGATCTCCTGAGATCGCTGAGCCCTCCCTGGCGCCTGGCGCGAGGGCTCCCGCCCACCGACGGGCTGACCCGCGAGGAGGTCGAGCACGCGGCCGGCGAGTTCCTCGCCGGGCTGGTCGCGGCGCTCGAGGAGCTGGGTTACCGCAGCGAAGAGCGCTGAGAGTCGGAGTGGAACGTCCCGCCCCGGGCCGCCTTCTCGCGCAGGAGCGGCGCCGGGGCGAGTCGTTCGCCGTGGCGTTCGGCGTAGGCGTCCAGCCGGGCGACCACCTCTGCCATCCCCACCCGGTCGGCGTGGCGGAGGATGCCGCCGCGGAAGGGTGGGAAGCCGAAACCGAAGATCACGCCGATGTCGACGTCGGCCGGGTCTTCGATCACGCCGTCCTCGATCGTGCGCGCGGTCTCGTTGAGCATCGCCAGCCACAGGCGCTCGGCGATCTCGTCGTCGCCGATCTCGGCCGGCTCCCACTCGATCAGCTCGTAGATCGCCTCGTCGACCTGCTTCTTCTCCCCGTCGTAGCGGTAGAAGCCGCGGCCGCCCTTGCGCCCGGCGCGGTCGTCGCCGGCGAGCGCGGCGAGCACCGGCGGCGGCGCCATCCGCTCGCCGAACGCCTCGGCCATCACCCGCCCGGCGTGGCCGGCGACGTCGAGGCCGACCTCGTCGAGCAGCGCCAGCGGCCCGACCGGCCAGCCCCACTCGCGCGCCGCGCGGTCGATGCCGTCGATCGCCGCGCCCTCCACCAGCAGCCACGCCGCCTCGTTGACGAACGGCCCGAGGACGCGACTGGTGAAAAAGCCCGGGCCGTCGCCGACCACGATCACCGTCTTGCCCATCCGCCGGCCGACTTCGACCGCCGTGCCGACCGCCTCCTCGGAGCTGCCCGGGTGGCGGATCACCTCGACCAGCGGCATCCTGTGCACCGGGCTGAAGAAGTGCATGCCGACCACCCGCTCGGGGTCGTGGGCGGCCTTCGCGATGCGCGCGATCGGGATGGTCGAGGTGTTGGAGGCGAAGATCAGCCCCTCGGGCGCCGCCTCCTCGGTCTCGCGCAGCACCCGGTGCTTGACCTCGAGGTCCTCGAACACCGCCTCGATCACGAAGCGCGCGCGCGCAAGGGCGGCGTAGTCGGCGGTGCCGTGGAGGCGCGCCATCGCGATCTCGGCCTCCGGGCGGCGCATCCGGCGGCGCTCGACCAGCCCGCGGAAGAGCTTCGCCGCGGTCCCGAGGCCGCGGCCGACCGCCTCGAGATCGCGGTCCTTCATCGCCACGAGGAAACCCTCGCGGGCGAGCACCTGGGCGATGCCGGCGCCCATGAAGCCGGCGCCGAGCACCCCGACCGGCTCGCCGCGTTCGATCGGCCGCCCGGTCTTGCCGAGCGCGGCGGCGCGGGCCTCGACGTCGTTCTTCATGAAGAAGATCGACATCAGGTTCTTCGCCGCCTCGGAGAGCGCCAGCTCGGTGAACGCGCCGGCCTCGAGGTCGAGCGCGCGCGGCAGCGGCAGGCGGATGCCGTCGCGCACCACCTCGACCGCGACCAGCGGCGCCGGGTAGTGGCCGCCGGTCTTCTCGATCACCCCGGCGCGCGCGCGGTCGAACACCAGCTTGCCGCCGAGGCCGGTGCGGGCGAGCAGGTCGCCGGCGCGCGCCGCCGCCGCCCGCCGGCCGCGCCGGTCGGCGTCGCCTCGCTTCTCCGAGGCCTCCGCGATCGCCCGCTCGACCGCGCGCCGCAGGTCGGCGGGATGGCAGACGGCGTCGACCAGCCCGACCCGGCGCGCGCGGCGGGCATCGAGGCGCTTGCCGGTCAGGATCAGCTCGAGGGCGTCGGGCACCCCGATCAGCCGCGGCAGGCGCTGGGTGCCGCCCATCCCCGGGATCAGCCCAAGCTGGACCTCGGGCAGGCCGAGCCGGGTCTTCGGGTGGTCGGTGGCGATCCGCAGGTCGCAGCAGAGCGCCAGCTCCAGCCCGCCGCCGAGACAGGCGCCGTGGATCGCCGCCACCTTGAGCGCCGGCAGGGCGGCGAAGCGCGAGCTGAGCCGGTGGCCGCGCTTGACCAGCCGCAGGACCTCCTCGTGCGAGTCGAGCCGGCGGAGCTCCTCGACGTCGGCGCCGGCGACGAAGCCGTCGGGCTTGCCGGAGACCACGACCACCGCCCGCGGCCGCTCCCGCTCGAGCGTTTCGAGCTGCTCCTCGAACCAGCCGAAGAGCCGCGACGACAGCGTGTTGACCCGCTTGCCCGGGTCGTCGAAAACCAGCCAGGCGAGGCCGTCCTCGAAGGTCAGCCGGCCGGGCGCGGCGGTCTCCTCGCGCTTCGCCCCGGGCTTCGGCTTGCGCGGCGGCTTGCGGGTCGTTTTCCCGCCCTTTGCGGTTCTCTTCACCGGCGACGCCATGGGCCGGCCATCGTAGGAAGCGGCCCCCGGCGTGTCAAGGCGCCGCGCCGGCGCCGCCGTCGCGGCCGTCAGACGAACAGCCGGAGGCACCAGGTCAGCCGGGAGCGGGCGGGACGGGGACCCAGCAGGAGCGCAGGCGGCGCAGCAGCTCGAGGTTCCAGGCCAGGCGCTGGCCGTCCTGGTAACCGTCGTTCCAGGCTTCGCCGCGGCCGCGCTCGGTCTCGGGGTAGAGGCGGTCGCCGACCAGGCTCGAGCAGTCGCCGAGGGAGACGTCGCGGGCCTTGGCCACGCCGGCGGCGAAGCCGGCCAGGTAGTCGGGATCGGAGCGCACGCGGTCGTTGACGCGCGCGGCCTCCTCGATCGCCTCGTCCATCCGCTCCCCCACCGCGAGGTTGGCCTGCTCGGCCTTCCACGCCGCGTGCTCGGCGAGCGTCCGGGTGTAGTCCGGGGGGTACTCGGCGCGCCGTCGGCCGTTCCAGGCCGGCGAGGCCTCGGCCTCGCGGGCCGCGGCGTGCAGCTCGAACAGCTCGTCGAGCGCGGCCTCGAGGTCGGCGAGCGCGGCGTTGCGCGGCGAGTCGACCAGGAGCTGGACCTTGCAGCTCCGGGGCGTGTAGAGGGTGAACGGCCCGTCCTGGTGGGCGGCGAGGACCTGCTCGGCGAGGTCGAGGAAGACGTCGACCCGCCCGCCCCGGCGGACCTCGATCCGCTCGACCCGCACCAGCTCGCCGCCCGCGAAGCGCTCGCTGCCGCCGCTGTCGGTGCCGGTGCCGTGCACCGCGTTGTTGGTGTAGAGGCCGCCGCAGTCCGAGGCGATCGGTACGCGGACGATCACCCAGCCGCCCTGGAAGCGGGCGTTCAGCGGGCCCTCGACGTCGGCGGCGGCCGCAGGCGCGACCGCCGGCACGGCGAGCAGGATTGCGAGGCAGGACCCGACGAGCGAACGCGGCATCAGTCGCCCTCCTCGACCTCGACTTCGATGTCGTCCACCTCGCCCGCCTCGCCGTCCGCCGGCTCGTCGGGGGGCAGCGGCTCGGCGTCGCGCAGCCGTTCGAGGCTGTCGCGGAGGGTCTCGGCGGTGGCCGGGGCGAGGTAGAGGGCGTAGTCGCGGCCGGTGACGGTGGCCGGGACCTCGCCGGACGAGGCCGGGGGGTAGACGGCGATCGTTTCGCTGTCACCGGCGGCGCTCGCGGCGCCCTCGGCGTCCTCGGCGGCGGCGAGGGTGATCGTGATCGCCGGCGCGCCGAGGTGGCCGGCGGCGCGCGCGGCGTCGCGGCGGGCGAGGCGCTCGGCGCGGGCGTCGGTGACCGCGAACAGGAAGTCGCTGACCGGGGTGTAGGGGATCGCGTCGCCGCCGCGCCTCCAGTCGGGACCCTCGCGTTCGAGCACCAGCGGCTCGGCGCCGGCCTGCTCGACCGTCACCCGGTCGATCTGGTAGAGCCGGCGCGCGGAGAGCGAGCGCGACTGCCAGTCCGCGGGCTCCCTGGCCAACGCCTCGGGGAGCTGACCGTCGGCCGCGAAGAGCTGGCCGCCGGCGCGCCCGTACCAGGCCTCGCCCTCGGCCTCGCCGCCGATCTCGAGCCGCAAGGGCTCGCCGTCGCCGGCGATCTCGATCGTCCCGCGCGGCGTCTCCAGGCCGTACTCGGCGAGGCCCTCGCCCGGGGCGTCGACGAACTCGCGGGCGCGCAGGGCGGTGAGGTCGGCGACGAGCTGGTCGACCGCGGCGGCGTCGGCGCGGTCGACCAGCGGCTCGTCGAGCCAGTACTCCTCGCCGCGGCGGGCGAGCACGATCCGCTCGCCCTCGGCGGGGTCGAAGGTCAGGCGCTCGACGGCGTCGCGGCGGACGGCGAGGACGTCGCGGTCGCGCCAGTCGCCGGGCTCGCGGTCGAGGTCGTGGACGATCGCGCCGCCGACTACGTAGACCTCCGGCGCGCCGGCGATCGCGGCCAGGGTCGAGGTCGAGGCCGGCACCTCGGCGCCGATCTCGAGGGTGGTCTCCCCGCCCTCCTCGTCGACCACGGTGACCCGCGCCCGCGGCTCCTCGAGCCCGGTCTCGGCGCGGTCGGCGTCCTCGAGGGTGCGGCTCTTATCGAGCGCGGTCAGCGAGTCGAGCAGGCGCTCGACGGCGAAGCGGTCGGCGCGCGCGCCGGCGAGCGCCGCCGGCTCGGCGATCCGCCACTCGGGCTCGGGCTCGGGGAGCGGGAGCGGCTCGGGGGTGTCCTCGCCGGCGTCGGCGGTCTCGGCGTCGGCTTCCCCCGCGTCCTCACCCGCGGCCTCGACCACCCGTTCCAGCCGCACCCTTTTGCCACCACTCTCGACGACCAGGGCGGCGACCTCGTCGGCCTCGAGGCCGCGGAACAGCCGTTTGGCCTGCTCGGCGCGCTGCTCGCTCCCGGGCAACTCGCGCTCGTAGAACCAGATGAAAGCGCCGAGGCCGGCGACCAGGACGAGCAGGATCAGCAGCGTGCGCGGCTTCACGCCCTACCTCCGGCGCCGGAGCCAGACCACGACGCCGAGGATCACGGCAAGCCCCGGCAGGATCAGCAGCGCCAGCGCATAGACCCAGGTCATCTGGCTCTGGGTCAGGCTCAGCCGCACCCGCTCCGGCTCCTTGGGCGGGATGCCGAGCAGCGATTCGCGCTCGACGAGCCAGTTGAGGGTGTCGATCAGGAGCACGACGTTGGCCTCGCTGGCGCGCAGGAGCTGGTCGCTGGCGAAGTCGGAGTCGCCGAAGACGACCAGGCGCATCGGGCCGCGGCGGGTGGTCGCGGCGTCCGCGCCGGCGGCGGCGTCTCCGGCGGCGGGCTCGGGTTCGGCGTCCCCGCCGGCCGCCGGGTCGGTTTCGGCCGGCTCGGCCGGCTCGGCCGCGCCGTTGCCCTCGTCGACGCCGCCGCCTTCGTCGTCGACCTCGCCACCCTCGGCGCCCTCGCCGAGTGCGCCGTCCTCGAAGTCCATCTCGTCGAGCGTGTCGAGCGTGTCGAGCGTCTCGAACGCGTCGAGCGGGTCCTCGCCGCCGTCGCCGTCCTCGGGCTGCTCCTCGGCCTCGACCACCACGCCGAGCGGCACCGGGCCGGGCAGGTCCTCCTCGCCGCGCTCGATCTCGGCGGACGAGACGTCGGTCTCGCCCCAGCCCTCGGACGAGGTGCGCATCAGCACGGTCGAGCGGTGGCCGTCGGGCACCGTGCCGGCGCCCGCCGAGCGCGCCAGGCTGACCAGCACCCGCAGCCCGCCGTCCTGCACCGAGCGGGTGATCGGGTGGGTGCCGTAGTCGGTGACGAACAGCGTCTCGCTGCCGAAGAACGGCAGCGAGTTGGCGGGATCGACGACGACGTCGTTGCCGACGTCGACGCCCCAGCCCGCCAGCCACGCCTCGAGCCCGGTCGCCAGCAGCTCGCCGGCGCCGCCGCGCGACGGCACCGGGTCGAGCAGCACCAGCATGCGGCCGCCGCCGACGAGGTAGCGGTCGAACGCCTCGACCTCTGGCGGCACGAAGGTCGAGGTCGGGCCGGCGATCACCAGCAGGTCGGTGTCGGCGAGCACCGCGGCCTTGCCGAGAGAGGCCCACTCCTCGACCTCGAAGTTGTCGTCGCGCAGGCGCTGGGCGAGCGCGCCGAGGCCGCCGGCCGAGAGGTCGTCGAGGCGGATCTCGCCGTGGCCGGTGGTGAACAGCACCTTGGGGCTGCGCTCCTCGCCGATCTCGATCAGCGCGCCGGTGAAGAGCTGCTCGCCCTTGTAGGCCTTGATCTCCGGGCCGCGCCCGAACTGCATCCCCGAGTAGTCGAACTCGGCCAGCTCGTCGCGCTGGATCACCCGCCGCTCCTCGCCGGCGGCGATCACCACCGAGGGCGCGGTCACCCCGTACTCCTCGACCAGCCGCTGCGCCTCGAGCGGGTTGCGCTCGGGGTCGAGCAGGCGCACCGAGAAGCGCTGGGACGCCGCGTCGTAGCGCGCCAGCACCTCGCGGGTCGGCTCGGACAGCTCGTCGCCCGGGGGCAGAAAGACCACCGCCTCGACGTCGCGGTCGAGCCCGGCGAGAACGTTCTCGGTCTTCTCCGAGAGGCTGTAGAGCCGGCTCTCGGTCCAGTCCGAGCGGTAGTGGTACTTCCAGCCGAAGTAGTTGACGATCACCAGCAGTGCGGCCATGAGCAGCAGGCCGGCGCCGAGGGTGGAGGTGCGCACCAGCGTGCGGCGGTCGGCCGGCCCGTGCCCGCCTTCGCCTTCGACTCCGCCGCGCCCCGCGAACGGGTTCTTCAGTCGCAGCGCCATCGCGTCACCTCCACTTCTTGTCTTCCAGGGTGCGGCTGGCGACCCACAGGAAGAACAGCGTGGCGGAGAGGTAGAAGACCAGCCGCCGGGTGTCGACGATCCCCTTCGAGAACTCGTCCATGTGCTCGGCGATGCTCAGGTGGGCGAGCAGGTCCTTGAGCTTGGGGTCGTTGACCAGGTTGGTCAGGAAGACGATCATGAAGACCAGCAGGTTGAGCGCGAAGGTGATGATCGCAGCGACGATCTGGTTCTTGCTCAGGGCCGAGCCGAACACCCCGATCGAGAGGAACAGCGCGCCGACCAGGGCGATCCCCAGGTAGCCGGCGGCGATCGTCCCCCAGTCGACATCGCCGAAACGGTCGATGACCACCGCGTAGGCCACCGTCGGCAGCCACAGGAAGAGATAGAAGACGAACGCCGCCAGGTACTTGCCGGCCACCACCTGGCCCTCGGTGACCGGCGCGGTCATCAGCACCTCGATCGAGCCGCTGCGCCGCTCCTCAGCGAGCAGGCGCATGGTCAAGACCGGCGCGCCGAAGAGCTGCATCGCCCAGAAGACGAAGTTGTTGAAAAAAAAGTCGAAGGGGCGGCCGGCGGGCGCCAGCGGATCGTTGAGGTAGCCGACGATGATCGCGAAGATGACGCCGTTGGCGACCAGCAGGAAGAACAGCACGACGTAGGCGAGCGGCGAGAAGAAGTAGGCGCGCAGCTCGCGCAGGAAGGTGGCCGAGACGGCGTTCATGAGGGCACCTCCTCGTCGTCGGCGATGGGTCGGGGCGGCTGCTCGGCGGCGGGCTCGGTGGTGTCGCTCGGCTCAGCGCCGGCGGCGGTCGGCTCGGCCGCCGATCCGGGCCCGGCGGCCGTGGCGGGCTCGCCGGCGGCCTCCGCGCCCTCGCCCTCGGCCGCCGCCGCATCGCCCGTGGTCAGGCGCACGAAGACGTCCTCGAACGACGCCCGCTCCTCGACCATCTCGAGCAGCACCCAGCCGCGCGCGACGACGGCGCGGAAGACCTCCTCGCGCGGGTCGGCGGCGCCCTCGGCCTCGACCGCGAAGCCGAACGCGCCGTCGAGGGCGGCGCCCGCCCCGGCG
>Ga0302046_10001028_pt1 | contig 26538 bp, 16 predicted proteins | sample RVTome_11_FD_200261 | JGI IMG/M metagenome (GOLD analysis project Ga0302046, IMG submission 200261) | Soil microbial communities from uranium-contaminated site in the Upper Colorado River Basin, Wyoming, United States - RVT147D111 (version 2) ... | reverse complement strand
CGGGTCCGGTCCTTCTCCAGCGCCTTCATCACGATCCAGTCGAGATCGCCCCGCACCAGCCGCTCCAGCGCCCCCGGCTCCGAGCCGCGCAGCTTCGCCACCGCTCTCGCCGACTCGCCGAGCTGGCTGAGGCGCGTCGACGGGCGCGGAGGCTCCACCTCGCGCAGGACGCGCAGGATCTCCACGTGGGCCACGTAGCGGAGCTGCCCCTCGGTGTACGGTGTCGTGCCGGTCAGCAGCTCGTAGAGCAGCACGCCCAGCGAGTAGATGTCGCTGCGCGTGTCGATGTCGAGCCCGCTCATCGACGCCTGCTCGGGGCTCATGTACGTCGGTGTGCCGATGAACTGCCCGAACTCGGTGAACAGCGTGCGGTCCGTGAGCCGCCGGTCGGCGGCACGCGCCACGCCGAAGTCGATCACCTTGGGCACGGGAACGCCGTCGTGCAGCGTCACCAGCACGTTCGACGGCTTGATGTCGCGGTGGATGACGCCCTTGTGGTGTGCGTGCTGCACCGCGCCGCACACGTCGGCGAACAGTTCCAGCCGCTCGCGCGTGCTCAGCGCGTTCTGGTCGCAGAAGTCGGTGATGGGGATGCCGTGGACCAGCTCCATGACGAAGTAGGGCCGGCCGTTCTCCGTGGCCCCCGCGTCCAGCACCCGCGCGATGTTGGGATGCTCCATCATCGCGAGCGCCTGGCGCTCGGCCTCGAAGCGGGCGACGACCTGCTTCGTGTCCATCCCGAGCTTGATGAGCTTGAGGGCGACCCGGCGCCGGATCGGCTCCCTCTGCTCCGCCATGTAGACCGTGCCGAAGCCCCCCTCGCCGATCACCTGGAGCACCTTGTAGGGGCCGATCGTGGTGCCCACGTATCCCCCCGAGGGGTCTCCGATGGTGCTGCCCACGTAGCCGGCGGAGCCGGCCCTCTCCCCCGCTCTCCCCGGCAGTGAGAGGAAGCCGTCGGCCCCGGCGTAGGCCTCGAGCAGGTCCATCACCCGGTCCCGAGCCTCTACGTCGTCCTTGCAGGACGCCTCCACGAAGGCCGCGCGCTCGGTTTCGTCCCTCTCAAGCGCCTCCTGGAATACCTGCTTCACGAGCCCATTCCGTTCCTGGTCCATGCCGTCTCCTCCCGGGACTCAGTCTCCGCTCTCGGTCAGCGCGTCCTTGAGCCACGCTTTCGCGTACGCCCACTCGCGCATGACCGTCCGCTCGGAGAGGTCGAGCGCCCTCGCGGTCTCCTCCACGCCGAGGCCGGCGAAGTAGCGGAGGCGCACGACGTCCGCCGCGCGGGCGTCTACCTCCTCCAGGCGACAGATGGCCTCGTCGACTGCCAGGAGCTCGTCCGGGTCCGGCCACTCGGCGACATGGGCGTCCGCGAGATCCACCCGGACGAGGCCCCCGCCACGCTTTACGCGCCCCCTGCTGCGTGCGTGTTCGATCAGGATGCGCCGCATGGCCCTGGCGGCGGCGTGGAAGAAGTGGGCGCGACCGCTCCAAGGAGGCGCGTCACTTCCGACGAGGCGCAGGTAGGCTTCATGTACGAGCGCGGTGGCCTGGAGCGTGTGTTCGGGACGCTCGTCCCGGAGCCGCGCGCGCGCGATGGCGCGGAGCTCCTCGTAGACCAGGGGAAGGAGACGGTCCAGGGCCTCGGCGCGATTCATGCCATCCGACATGGACAAAATGCGCGTGATGTCACCGCGTCTGGACGAGGGCATGGGAGCCTCCCGCGGACCTCTCTCCGGAGCCTCCACGTGGCGGGCAACGTGGAGAGCGAGCTACCGTAGATTGTGCGGACTCACTGAAGCACGCCAGCCGCGCCGTGTCGGTACACATGGGCGTGCCTCTCCGAACCTTCAGGCGTCGGGTCGGCTCGATCCCTGCCACACCGTGCGCTCCGCGGAGGAGTGTCCACGTTCCCCGAGGACCCAAGCCTGGAGCTCGACCGCCATGTGCGGGCGACCCATGCTCCAAGAGGCCGGCCGCCGTGCCGGCCTCTGCTTCTTCCCTCAAGGTCACGCTTGCGCAACACTCCGATTTCATGGAATCAGGCGGGGCGTCCTCCAAACGGACCCGATCTGGACGAATTCCGCGACACGGTTCTGTGGCTGCCGAACGGTCGCGAGCTGCTGGTGGTCCGCCCGGTCACCTGCATGAGGTGGTGAGATTGACTATGGTCCGAGACCATAGTATGCTCGTATGTGGCTGCGCCCGACGACACGATCCCGATCTCGAAGTTCAAGGCTACCTGTCTCGGTGTATTGGAGCGCGTCCGACGGACCGGCAAGCGAGTCGTCGTCACGCGCTTCGGAGAGCCGATCGCCGAGGTCGTGCCCCCGACCCCCGCCGCGAGGGAGCCCGACTGGCTCGGCTCGATGCGCGGCCGCGGCTCGATTCGAGGCGATCTGGTTCCTCCCGTCGTCGAAGCGGACGAGTGGGAGATCCTGCGCTCGTGAGGCTCCTCCTCGACACACACATCTGGGCGTGGAGTCTCCTCGAGCCGGAGCGCCTCGGCTCGAGCGCGAAGGCGGCCCTCGCGGAGTCCGAGAACGAGCTCTGGCTCTCACCCATCAGCACTTGGGAACTCGTGCTCTTGATCGAGCGTGGACGCATGGAGGTCGATCGGCCCGCGGCGGAATGGGTGCGGGAGGCCCTCGGACGCATTCCCATGCGCGAGGCGGGCCTGAACCACGAGGTCGCGCTCCGCAGCCGGATGCTCTCTCTTCAGCACGACGATCCGGCGGACCGATTCCTCGCCGCAACGGCTGTCGTGTACGAGCTGACGCTCGTGACGGCGGACCGACGCCTGATCGACAGCGGCGCGTTCGAGGTTCTGCCGAGCGACTGACCGGCCGCCCGCGCTGCTCTCGAGGGGCGACGTAGATCGTGCGGTATGAGGGCCGGCACCGCGTCCCGAGATCGCATGCGCGGCGCGCCGTCGTAGTCGCGCAGCCATGTGTCTCGGGGCGAGTACTCGGGCACCCACCCGATGACGCTCCGGCGCCGCCGACCTCGACGGGATCGTCCAGCGAAGCGTAGCCGGCGCCGCCGACAGCGACGAAGCCCTGCACGAAAATCGGTCGTCTGATCGGCCTCGTCGAAGCCGCTGACGAGCAGGTTGTCGTCCACCGTGGCGACCTCGAGGATGTCGCTGAAGCCGACGTCGAGCGTGCGAGCCCGCTGAAGCTCACGCGGTCATCGACGACCTGTCGGAGGTGCTGGGGGTGGTGGGGCGATAGCGGCCTCTCGGAAGCGGGAGCTCACCGAGGGCCAGCCGGCCGCGGCTCGTTTGCGAGGTTGTTCGTGACAGCTTGCGCCCAAGCTGCTAACGTGCAGTGGGGTCGTGGCGGTGAAGCATTTGAACCACCGGACGCGTGCCCAGCTCTTGCGGGGGAGGGTGCGCCGTGAGCGGTGCGGAATATCAGCATGAGATGAACACAAGGCGATGGTGCCAGGTCCTGAAGCTGATCAGAAGCGTCGTTCTCACTTCCGTGGTCAACCTGGAGAGGTTCGGACCGGAGCACCGGCAGCGTATATGGGAGCTGCTGGAGCCGCAGCTCGAGTCGTTGCCGCCCGAGATCGAAGTGGCATCGAGAGCTACGAGGCCGACCTGAAAAGAGAGCCGGCCAGTCATCTCCTCGGTGCCGAAAACGTTGCCGATTAGTGGCCGATAAGCGTCGCTGATAAAGTCCGCCCCGATCTCCAAGCGCGGATCGCGTCCGTCAACGTCACCGGCGGAGCGTTCGAGGTGATCCGGACTTTGGCCTGGCGAACCCACACGCAGAAACCCTCACTGTCAGCCGACGGCCGCTTCATCGCGTTCCACGATGCAGAGCCGCGTGATGCGCCCGCCGACGTGTACATGATGGCGACCGATCGCACGCGGCCGATCCGCCTCGAGCATGACGCGCACGACACCAAGCCGGTGTTCACGCCGGACGGCTCGGGCATCGTCTTCGTGAGCAATCGGCGTGACGCCAATGTTCGAGACCTGTTGTTCCAACCCCTGATCGATGGCCGACCCGCAGGCGAGCCGCGCCTCATCTACGGCGATGTCGCGCCGGTCGGCACGATTGACGCGTTCACTGAAAACTGCCGACGGAGCGCACGATCTTGCGCGCGCCATTCGACGGAACCGACGAGCGCGAGCTCGGCAGGCTGGAGCTGCCCGAGTTCGCGGATTCCTGGTTCGGTTCCATGAGCTACACCATTCATCCCGATGGGCGGACGTTCGCGTTCGAGCGCCACGCGGGAACCGCCGTGCAGGACCGGGCGATCGAGAACCTGCTGCGCTTCATCCAATCCGGAGAAAGCTGGACCTCGGTCATGCCGGTCCTGCCGAAGTAACCCTCGCGAATCCACCGGCCGAGCGTGACACACGTGTAACGATCCGATACGATATCCTGCGCCCGTTCGTCCGGCGACGCGCGTCGTAAGTCTCTGGTTCCGCACGCGATCGGCGGACGCCGCCGCGCCGGCACGGTTCAGGCGCGTGGCTGCGGCGATCGGCCGGTCCGGGTCGGTCGCCATCGCCAACCCAGGCGGAGAACGCCCTTGACCGCGAGGATCCTGGTCGTCGACGACGACGCCGCCATCCGATCGACCCTCGCCGAAGTGCTTGCGGAAGACGGCGCAGCGGAGGTCGACGTCGCGGCGAGCGCCGAGGAGGCGATCCGCGTGCTCGACGCCTCGGCTGCGCCCGACCTCGTGCTGTCCGACATCCGCATGCGCGGGCTGGACGGAATGGACCTGAAGCTGTTGCGCCGCGAGGTCGCGCTGTCGCTCGGCGTGGATCGCTTTCTCGAGGAGATCCGGATCGCAGCCCGCCTGCACCATCCGCACATCCTGACGCTCATCGATTCCGGGGAGCTGAACGGAGCGCCTTACTTCGTGATGCCCTTCGTCGCGGGCCTCTCGTTGCGGCGCTGGTTGCTCGAGCATCGACGCATGCCAGCGGCCGTTGCCGCGGCGCTGCTGCGGGATGTCGCGGACGCGCTCGCCGCGGCGCACACGGCCGGCATCGTGCACCGCGATGTCAAACCCGAGAACGTGCTGCTGTCCGGACAACACGCGTGGGTCGCGGATTTCGGCGTAGCGAAGGCGCTGGGCGGCGCGGCCGCGGTCGGCAGCACGCTGACCGGGACGATGATCGGAACGCCGCTCTACATGGCGCCCGAGCAGGGGTACGGCGATGACGGCGTGGACGGCCGCGCGGACATCTACGCGCTGGGCGTCGTCGCGTACGAGCTGCTGTGCGGCGAACCGCCGTTCAACGGAACCAACGCGACCGCTGTCCTGGCCGCGCACCTCACGGCCGAGGCGCCGCCTCCACGTGCACGCCGGCCCGATATTCCTTCGGGGCTCGAGGACGTTGTGATGAAATGTCTGGCGAAGGATCCGCGGCACCGCTGGCCGGACGCCGCCAGCCTGGCGCGCGGGTTCGGCAGCTTCGCTGTGGAGGCCGGATCATGAAGCCGGCCGCGCGTGCGAGGCGAGCGTGACCCGCTCGATCCTCATCGTCGACGACGATGCGCGCATCCTGACCGCGCTGTCGGAAGCGCTCGCAGACGAAGCCACCGACGTACGTACCGCGGCCAGCGCAGAGGCCGCACTCGTTGCCGTCGGCGCGTCGTGCCCCGACGTCGTCCTCTCCGATCTGCGGATGCCCGGAATGGACGGCATCGAGCTGCTGCGGCTGCTACGCGAGCGGGCCGCATCGACGGACGTCGTCATCATGACGGCGTACCAGGACCTGCCGACGGTCGCGACGGCGATGCGCGAGGGTGCGCAGGACTTCCTGGTGAAGCCGCTCGACCTGCACCAGCTGCGCCGGCTGCTCGACCGCATCTTCGAAGACCGGAAGACACGCGAACGGGCGCGGCGCAACGCGAAAGCGACACATGCCGCGACGATGTCGGAGCGGCTGGTGGGTGAGGACCGCCGGCTCATCGAGATCTTCAAGCTGGTGGGACGGGTCGCGTCTTCGCGCAGCACCGTGATGGTCCGGGGCGAGAGCGGGACCGGCAAGGAACTGATCGCCCGCGCGATCCACGGCGGATCGCCGTATGCCGATGAGCCGTTCGTCGCGGTCAATTGTACGGCGATGCCCGAGACGCTGCTCGAGTCGGAGCTGTTCGGCCACGTACGCGGCGCATTCACGGGCGCGGCCAGAGACCGGCGCGGCAGGTTCGCGCTGGCGGGCAAGGGCACGGTCTTTCTCGACGAGATCGGCGACACGTCCGCGGAGTTCCAGAGCAAGCTGCTGCGCGTGCTGCAGGAGCGCGAGTTCCATCCCGTCGGCGCGGAGCGGCCGGAGCGAACCGAAGCGCGCGTGATCGCCGCGACGCACCGCGATCTCGAACGCATGCTCGGGGCCGGCGAGTTCCGCGAAGACCTCTACTACAGGCTGCGCGTGGTCGAGATTAGGCTTCCACCGCTCCGCGAACGGCTGGGCGACGTGGGCTTGCTCGCGCAGCACTTCATTGCGAAGGCGAGCCGCACCGCCGGCCGCCCGCCGCCGGTTCTCACGCCCGCGGCGCTCGACCGGCTGCTCGCGCACTCTTGGCCGGGCAACGTGCGCGAGCTGGAGAACTGTGTCACGCGAGGCGTGCTGACGGCCGCGGGCGACGTCATCCGCCCCGAGCACATCGAGCTGGTCGAGCGGCCGGACGCCGAGCCCGGCACCGACATGACGCTCGCGGAGGCCGAACGCCGGCACGTGATCCGGATCCTCGAAGCGACGAGCGGCCACAAGTCCAGGACGGCCGCGATCCTCGGCATCTCGCGGCCGCGCCTCGACCGCTTGATCGAGAAACACCGGATCGACGTGCCGGGCTACGAGGAAGACGAGGCAGGTCCGGCATGAATTCGTTCGTACCGTCCTTCCGCGCGCGCATCCTGTTGCTGGTGCTCACGGTCGTCGTCGTGCCGATGGCACTGCTCGGACTCTGGCTGACCAGGAGCGCCCCCCGCTCTGTCCAGGAGTGGCTGACCGGCGAGCTCGAGGAGACGCTCGACCGCACCGTAGCCCGCATCGGCAGCAACTGGCTCAAGCAGCGTTCGGATCTGCTGTTTCTCGGTGACCACGCCGACGTGCAGCGGATCCTGCTCACGCAATCGAGCCTTGCGGGGCCGGACGGGTCCGTCGCACGGATAGACGGTGGCCAGGCAACGGCCGCCGCTCTCCCGGGCTCGGGCGACAGCCGGTCGCTGCCATCCGGTACCACCGCGACCGGTCCTGTGCCTGCCGGCCTGCGCGAACTGTTCGACGATCTCGACGCGTCGGTGACTGCGGCCACGATCCGCGATCGGCACGGCCAGGACCTGTGGACGCTGCGGCGCGCCGCGCTCGATCCGTCGGAACGGACGACTGTCGAGCAGCCGCTTCGCGTGCGGCTCCAGATCTACCAGCGGTTCCCGGCGCGGGAGCTGGGAACTCTCGAAGCGGATATCACGCTGGAAGGGCTGCTCGGAGACCAGGGCCTTGCGACTTCACTGCCCGGCGTCGTGCTCGGCGCCTTCGATGCCGGGCGTGACTTGGCGCTGCTGCCGCTGCCGTTCGATCCTCAGCTGCTCGATCGGCCGACGTTCTTCTGGGGTGGGATCGATGAGGAGTGGCTGACGGCGCGCCGGCGCATGGCCGACCCGCCACTCGTCCTCGTGGCGGCGGCCCCGCTCTCCCCGTTCGCCGGCCCGTTCGACGATGCCGCTGGGCGCGGTACGTGGCTGCTGGCCATGGTCGCACTCGGCGGCCTGCTCGCCGCCTGGCTGCTCACCGGCCGGCTCACGCACTCGCTGCAACGGCTCGTGACCGCCGCAGAGGCCGTCTCGCAGGGCGACCTCGAAGCGAATGTGGGGGACCCCGGCCCCGACGAGGTCGGCCGGGTCGCGCGCGCGTTCAACACGATGACCTCGAGTCTCCGCAACACGCTCGCAGAGCTCGCCGATCGCGAACGCCTCGCCGCCGTCGGCGAGTTCGCCGCGTCGCTCGCCCACGAAGTGCGCAACCCGCTGACCGCGATCCGGATCGACTTGCAGCGCGTGGAGGAGCGCCTGCCGGCCGATTCGCCGCTGCGCGAGCCGCAGGCGCGGGCGCTCCGCGAGATCGGCCGCCTCGACCAGACCGTGTCCGAGACCCTCGACGTCGCGAGAACGGGACAATGGTGCGGCACCGTCGTCGACCTCGCGATCCCGCTACGCGCTGCGGCCGACGCCGCCGCTCCCGCGTTCGGCGGATGCAAGGCGGTCCTCGATCTGAGCGCGCTGGACGACCGCGTTCCCGCCGTCCGCGGCGATGTCGCCGCGCTCGAACAGCTGTTCCTCAACCTGATGTTGAACGCTGCCGGCGCGCTCGGGCCCGGCGGCCGAGCATGGGTAGAGCTCGACCAGGAGCCCGGCCACATTGTGGTCGCCATCCGTGACACGGGCACGGGCATCGAGCCCGAGATGCTCGAGCGCGTCTTCCAGCCGCTCTACACCACCCGGTCCGACGGTACCGGCCTGGGTCTGACCATCGCCCGCCGGATCGTGGACCAGCACCGCGGCGAGATCGAGATCGAGAGCGAGGTCGGCGAGGGCACGACGGTGCGGGTCCGGCTGCCGGCGCAGCGCGGCAGCGCGCCGGTCCGGGTGCGCCAAGCATTGTAACGCATCGCCGAACGGCTGTATCGGGCCGTGGCGCTTCGAGCATGGGTCCGAACGCAGGCAATCCCCTGCATCCAATTGCGTGTCAGCTACTTACAGATCGGACCCGGGACGGGCATGGTGATTCCATGAGACCCGGGGCGATCGCGTGCTGGCGCCCGATGAGACGATCCGGCGCCTTGAGGATGGGCCGGCCGTCCATCGAGCGAAGGAGTCCGAGCCGGCGCCCGACGAGCCGAGCGTCACGCCGTCGAACGAACACTGATCCTTCGCGGGAGGACGAAACGATGATCGGTCTGGCAAGGAGTGGACTGGCGAGCGTGGGTCTGACCTTTCTGGCGCTCGCGTGCGGAATGCGCGCTTCGACCGCGACGGCGCAGGACATCCCGGACACGAGCGTGGAGGCGATCCGCGCGTATGCGGACGGAGCGGAGGCACACCTCGACAATCCACGGAGCGAGGAGGCCCTCGCCCACTTCCGACGGGCCCACGATCTCGATCCGAGCTTCTTCACCCCCGTGTACATGCAGTACGTCATCGCGAACAACATGTCGAACGACATGCTCGCGGACTCGCTCGAGGCCGTCCTCCAGCATAACCGCGATCGGCTGAGCGGCTACTACCAGGGCATGCTCGATGCCTTCGTCCTGCGGCGAAAGGACCTGTTCGCTGCCTCCGAGGCAGTGGCTCGCGGAGTGGTGGAGCGCTATCCCGGTACCAGGGCTGCCTACAACTACGCGCTCTTCGTGTGGCAGCGTGACCCCGAAGCGGCGCTGCGCGCACTCGAGCAACTCGATCCGGATCGCGAGCCGATGCGCGGCTGGTATGCTTACTGGACCGTCAGGGCCAGCGTGCTTCACACGCTCGGTGACCTTCAGGGTGCGCTCGACAATGCGCGCCAGGCGCAGCAGCGGCACCCGGACCGGATCGCGCCGGTGGGCTGGGAGGCGCTTCTGTACGGCGCTCTCGGCGACGTCGAGCTGGCCGAGGCGGCGCTTGCGAGGGCTTCCGCAATGCCTGGCGCCGTGTTGGGAGTCGGCTACCGAGACACGGGCCAGGAGCTGATGGCGCACGGCTACGAGAGCGAAGGTCGCGCGATGCTCGAGCGCGCGCTCGCCTGGTTCGACAACGAGGACACCCGCACGAGCAGAACCGCGGCCGCGCAGCGCGCGTACACGCTGTACCTGCTGGGCCGCAACGCCGAGGCGTGCGACGCGTACCGCGAGCTGGCAGATGCGGTGCCGACCAGCATCGGCTACGCCGGCGGGATGGCGGTCAACTCGGCGCTGGCCGGGGACCGGGCCACCGCGGAAGCGACCCTCGAGCGCGTGAAGGCCGGTGAGATCGGATCCGACTGGCAGGACCGGGCAGGATGGGAAACGCTGATCCAGGCGGCCCTGGGCGATGTCGCCGCTGCGAAGCGAGCGCTGACGAGGTACGGCCTGCGCGCGCTCTGGCTGCACCGCGATCCCACGCTGCTCCGCGTGCTCGGCAACGATTCGGAGTACCGGCGAGTGATCGCGGCGGGCCGATGAGGCTGCCGCCGTCCGTTCGCTTCGAGGGGAGTCCACCAGTGCGGATCGGATCCGAATCGGTTCACGCCCTGCCACCGATGCCGCTCCGGCTCGTTGCGGCCACGACCCCGGGCATTACGGAGGCTTCCTGATGCACGCAGAGGCGACCTGGCGAGCAGCGCGGACGGCGCTCTTCCTCTGCGTGGCTGCGGCGTCACTGGCGGCCTGTCGGGCCGACAGGGAGCGATGGGCCACGGCCCAGGACTTGGATGGTGGGGCGGGCCACACCGGTGCCTCCACCGCCGACCCGGCGGCGATGCATGATGTGAAGCTCCGCCGTCTCTGGGCCGGACGCGACTTCAACTTCTACGTCTCGTCACCGTCTCCCGATGGCCGGTACGTCAGCGAAGTCGACTGGTCGACCGGCGACCTCGCCGTCCGCGATCTCGTGACGGGCGAGCTGCACCGCCTGACCGACAAAGGGCCATGGGAGGAATCGGCCGACTATGCCGAAGTCTCTCGGTTCTCGCCCGACGGGCGGCGGATCATCTACGGCTGGTTCAACTCGAGCGCGGCAGCGTCGGGAAGCCCCAGCGAGCACTACGAAGTCCGGGTCCAAGACTTCTCCGTCGATGAGTCGGGGACGCCAAGGCCCACGCAGGCGCGTGTCGTCTACGGCCCGGCGGCCATGATTCCTTACTGGTTCTACGGCTGGACTTCGGACGACGAAGTTCTCACCGGCATCTATCGGCCCGACAACACGACAGCGCTCGGGCTGCTTTCCCTAGCGGACGGCTCGCTGAGAGTGCTCAAGAGCTTCGACTGGCGCGAGGCGCGGGCCGTACTCTCGACCGACGGGAAATGGGTTGCCTACGATTTCCCGCCGGACCCGCAGACCGGCGATCGCGATATCTACCTGCTGCCGGTGGACGGCGGGTCGGAGCTGAAGCTGGTCGGTGACCAGGGGAACGACGAGGTGCTGGGCTGGATGCCGGGCGACGGTTCGCTCCTGTTCCAATCCGACCGATCCGGAAGCCCGTCGGTGTGGCGCCTTCCGGTCTCTGACGGCCGGCCTGTGGGTCCGCCGGTGTTGCTCCGCTCGGACATCCGGAACCTCGAGCCGCTCGGCTTCGCGGGCGAGTCCCTTTACTACGGAGTCATCGTAGAGAGTCCGACGTTCCGGACCGCTCGCATCGATTCCGAGGAAAAGCGTCTCGTGATCCTGCCCACGGTCTTCGAGCCGCCGTCGAGAGGCTGGATCCGGGGGCTCGAATGGTCGCCCGACGGCCAGCATGTCATTCACGCCGTCAGGCCGGGCGACACGCCTTCCAGACCGACGCGAATCTACCTGCGAACGGCCGACGGACGGGTGGTGCGGGAGTGGACGTTCGATGTCACGATCCGCCGTGGCATCATGCGCTGGGCACCGGACAAGGAATGGGTGCTGCTGTCGGCCATCGACGGCCACGGTCGCGATGGCATCTTCCGCATCGATCTGTCCTCGGGCGAGTTGAGCCTCGTCCGTCGCTTCGGTGAGAACGAGACCGATCGTTCGTTCCAGATCTCGCCCGATGGCCGCAGTCTATACTTCGCGCGTATCCGCACCGTCGATGGCGAGCTGGTGCAGGGAGAGGCCGATATCGTGGAATACGATCTCGAGACGGGACGGGAGCGGGCAATCCAACCGGTGCGTGACCGGGGCTCGGTCCTCCCGTCGCCGGATGGCGCCTGGCTCGCCTACACGGAGGCAGGGGCACCCGGGAGGGACCCGACGATCCAGCTCTTCCCGGCGGACGGTGGGCGTCCCCGGATCCTGCATCGCGGGGCGACCGGGAAGGACTTGAGGCTGGTCGGCTGGACTCCGGACGGCCAGTGGCTACTGTTCTACACCGGTCCGTCGGCGACAGCGTACGAGCTGTGGCGCCTGTCGCCGACGGGAGGCGACGCCGAGCGCATCGCGGGGGAGCTGCCCGGCACGGACGTTCCCGGTTTGGCCCTCCACCCGGACGGGCGCACGATCGCATATCGCACCGGTGAACTGCGTGGCGAGATCTGGGCGCTCGATTTCTCCGGCAAGCCGGACAGCGTGAGGAACGAGCCATGATCGGACACCGGAATGCGACGACGATCCTGATCACGCTCCTCGCGGCGTCCGGCTGCAGGAGCGAGCAGAACAGCGCGCGGGATGTAGCTCCCGGGGTGGACGCACGCCTGGCCTTGAGCAGCGGCGGGCCGGGCAATGGCGCTGGGCCCGGACATGCCGCCGCCGGCGCGCGCCGCCTGTGGGTCGGCGAGTATACCGACTTCTACGCCTCGGCGGTGTCGCCGGACGGCCGGTACGTCACGCAGGTCGACTGGACGACCGGCGACCTGGCCGTCCGCGACCTCGCCACGGGCAACCTGCACCGGCTGACGGACAAGGGCCCGTGGGAGGAGTCGGGCGACTACGCTCAGAGCGCGAGGTTCTCGCCGGACGGCCACCGCGTCGCATACGCGTGGTACGACGCGGGCACAAGTGACTACGAGATCCACGTGTTGGATTTCATCGAAGGCGATGACGCGGCGCCCCGCGCTTCCGGCGCGCGCGTTGTGTACGCCGGGGGCGTGCCCCAGCCGGCCAGCAGAATGTTCGACTGGCTTTCGGATGACGAGGTCCTGATCGGACTGTATCGGGCGGACAACAGCACGGCGCTGGCCCGGCTGTCGCTGTCCACCGGCTCCCTGGACGTGCTGGAGAGCTTCGATTGGGACCAGGAGCCCGGCCGGGTCGAAGTGTCGCCCGACCGCCGGTTCATCGCATACGACCAGCCGAGTAGTTCCGACAGTGCCACCGCGATCCAGCTCCTGTCCGCCGACGGCCGCCGGGAGACCCGCCTGGTCGAGGTCCCGGGCGAGGCCGCTCCGCTCGGCTGGGAGGCCGATGGTTCGCTGCTGTTCCACCGCGGGCAGTCCGGCGACGGCGCCATATGGCGGCTTCCGCTGTCTGATGGCCGCGCGACCGCCAGTGCCGTTCTCGTGCGCGAGAACGTTCCGCATCTGCAGTCTCTCGGTCTGGCCGGCGATGTGCTCTACTACGGCCTCGTGGTCGAGTCGCCGGCGTACGTGACGGCGACGATCGATTTCGACGGCCACCAGCTCCGGAGCCTGCCCACGCGGTTCGACGCGCCGGGCATCGGCTTGATCGTCGGGCTCGCCTGGTCACCGGATGGCAAGCACGTCATCTACCGGGTCCAAGATCCCACGTCGGCGGCAACTAGGGTCCAACTGCGGAGCGCCGACGCACGGCTGATCCGGGAGTGGAAGCTCGAGCTGTGGCCGATGCGGACGGTTTTCGGCTGGGTATCCGACGGCAACGCCGTCCTGGTGCCGGCGCGCGACCGGCTCGAGCGACCGGGTTTCATCCGGATCGACCTTGAGACGGGCGAGGAGACGATGGCCCGCCGGTTCGACAGCGGCGGAGAGATGGGCAAGGTGTTCGCGACCTCGCCGGACGGCGCAACGCTGTACTACACGCGCCACCAACTGCGCGACGGCGTGATGGACGAGAGCTTCGCCGACATCATCGCGCACGATCTGGCATCCGGCGACGAGCGTCCGATCCGCCGCGTCCATGGCCACGGCACGCTGACGGTTTCGCCGGACGGGAAATGGCTGGCGCTCGCGACGGGAACCCGCACCGGCGAGGCGATTCACACGACACTCCAGGTGGTCGTGACCGACGGCAGCCAGGCCCGGACCGTCTATCGCGGCGCCGGCGCGAATTCACTGCTGCCGTTCGACTCTGATGCGCCACCGGTCGGTTCCGTGCTGTTCTGCCAGTGCCACGTAGTCGGCTGGTCCCCGGACAGCCGGTCGATCCTGTTCCTCGACCTCGTTGACCGGACCTCCGATGATCCGGTCGATGTGGATCTGCTTCGGGTTTGGATCGACGGTGGCGCAGTCGAGCGCGTCGCGACGATCCCGGACTACGACGCCGGCGCCACAGTGCAGCCCGACGGCCGCACGATCGCGTACCGGACGGGCCGCTGGCGCGGCGAGATCTGGGCGCTCGAGCTGTCCGCTGATCCCGGTAGGACGGCCGACCCCGTTCCGGAAGGACGGACATGATGACGATCCGGACGATGTCGCTGCACACGAGGATTTCCGCCACAACCACAGGACTTGCGGCCGTACTCGTCCTGGGTGGCTGTCGGAGTGAAGGGGACGGCACTGCTGTGGCGGAGCTCCAGGCCGAGTCGCGGCTCGCCGCCGCCACCGCCGGCCCGGCCGGCTCTACGGAGCCGCGGCCGGAGGTCACGCTGCGGCGGTTGTGGGCCGGCGATTACGTTGACTTCTATGCGTCGTCGATTTCGCCCGACGGCCGCTACATGTCGATGATCGACTGGGCCAGCGGCAACCTAGCATTGCGGGACCTGAGCACGGACGAGATCCATGGACTGACGGACGTGCACAACGAGGAGGGAAAGCCGTGGGAGGGAGCCGGCGTTTCCGTGTTCTCGCCCGACGGCCGGCGCATACTGTACAGTTGGGAGTACGGTGATGGGATCCAGCTCCGGGTGATCGACTTCGAGCCGGACGCGGCGGGCCTGCCGCGCGCCGCCGAACCGACTGTGGTCTTACACAACTCCGAGCTCACTCCGTACTTCCTTTTCGACTGGTCGCCCGACGGCAGCCAGGTCCTGGCCAAGGTCTACACCGCAGGGAACAGCAGCCAGCTGGCGCTGATCTCGACCAGCGACGACAGGTACCGCGCGCTGAGGAGCTTCGACTGGCGGGAGCCGGAACGCGCCGCGTTCTCGCCTAACGGACGCTACGTCGCCTACGACTTCCAGCCCGAGCTGGATTCCCCGAACATCGATGTGTTCGTGATGTCGGTCGATGGCACGTATGAGGCAACGGTCGTGGACGGCCCCGCGAACGACGGGCTGCTCGGCTGGCATCCGGATGGAGCCATCCTCTTCTACAGCCGCCGCGGCGGCTCGCCGGGGGTGTGGCGTGTGCCGATGATGGACGGGCGCCCGGCCGGGCCGGCCGAGCTGGTCAGGGCCGACATGCTGGGCATCGAGCCGCTCGGCTTCGCGGAGGGCCGGTTCTACTACGGCGTTGATGTGAATCCCCCGCGCCTCCACACGGCTTCGATGGACTTCGAGACGGGGAGGATGGTCGGTGCGCCGACCCCGGTCGAAGACGCCGCGCGCAGCCAGATCCGCGGCTGGGACTGGTCCCGCGACGGCAAATTCCTCGCCTACTCCGGGCCGGCGCCTGGCGGGTCCATGATCGTGATCCGCTCCGACCGCGGCGAAGAGGTGAAAACGTTTCGCCTCGAGCTGGGGGCGACGCGGCGGCCGTTCCGGTGGACGCCAGACGGTGGCTCGCTCATCGTCTTTGCACCGGACGACAATGGGCGGCGCGGCTTCCACCGAATCGACCTCTCCACCGGCTCGCACACGACGATCGTGCGGAACGACCAGCTCGCGGAGCCGACGCCGCGCGGAGACTTCGACGTGTCGGCCGACGGACGGACAATATTCTTCGCGACGAACCCACCCGACACCGACCGCTGGACGCTCGTCGCGTACGACATGGAGTCGGGCACCGCACGCTCCATCACGCCGGTCGAATGGCGGATTCGAGGCGAGGCGATGGGATGGGTATTCGCGGCCGTGTCGGCTTCACCCGACGGATCGGAGCTCGCGATCGTCGCGCCGGACACCGCATCCAGCAGCCGGATGATCGGCACGATCCAGACCGAGGGCGGCCCGTTCACACCGCTCGCCCGTGTGGACGATGGCGATCTGATCCAGGGACCGGAGTGGAGCGCGGATGGTCGTTTCGTGGTCTTCTCGACGGGCCGGCTCGGAACCCGTGGATGGGAAGCATGGCAGACGTGGATCGTGCCCGCCGACGGCGGCGAGGCTCGGCTGCTCGACCTCGTCGAGGACCACGTTGACGGACGTGTGAGGCTGCACCCCGACGGCCGGCGGATCACATTCCTCGCCGGCGAGTCGCGCGGCGAGGTGTGGGTGATGGATGGGCTCGGAGGGGCGCGAAAGGAGATCGAGAGATGAGAACGGCCACTGCGCTGATCACCCTGGCCGCCGGCATCGCCGTGGCCGGCTGCCGGAGCGAAGGGGACGGGTCCGCTGTCGCGGAGCTCCGGACCGAGTCGCGGGTCGCTGCCGCCATCGCCGACCCGGTCGGCTCCACGGAGCGGGCGCCGGAGGTCACGCTGCGACGTCTGTGGGCGGGCGGCTACAGCGACTTCGCCTTTTCGTCCATATCGCCGGACGGTCGCTATCTGTCGATGGTCGATTGGTCGACAGCCAACCTGGCCGTGCGGGATCTGAGCACGGGAGAGTTCCACCGCTTGACTTCCGTGCGCAACGAGGAAGGAACGCCGTGGGAGGCCGCGCACGTCTCCGGCTTCTCACCGGATGGCCGTCGCATCGTGTACAGCGGGCAGGTCGATCCTGATTTCCAGCTCCGGATCATCGAATTCGAGTCGGACGACGCGGGCGTTCCACGAGCGGCCGAGCCCACGGTCATCTTCCACAACCCCGAGCTCGTCCCATACTACCCGTTCGACTGGTCGCCCGACGGGAGCCTGGTGCTGGCCAAGGTCCACACGGCGGGGAAGACGAACCAGCTCGCTCTGATCTCGACGACCGATGGCACGTACCAGGCGCTGAAGAGCTTCGACTGGCGCGAGCCGCTGCGGGCGGAGTTCTCGCCGGACGGGCGCTACGTCGCCTACGACTTCCTGCCCGAGCTCGAGTCGGCGAACCGCGACCTGTTCGTGGTCTCGCTAGACGGCACCTACGAGGCGCGGATCGTCGAAGGTCCGGGAGTCGACCGACTGCTCGGCTGGCACCCCGAAGTGGGCATCCTCTTCCGCAGCGACCGCGGCGGCACGCCGGGCGTGTGGCGGGTTCCGATGTCCGACGGCCGAGCGGCTGGGCCCGCCGAGCTGATCAGGGCGGACATGTGGGGGGTCGAACCGCTCGGTTTCGCGGACGATCGCTTCTACTACGGCGTCAGCGTGAATCCGACTCGCGTGTACATCGCGCCCGTGGACCTCGAGGCCGGGAAGCTGGCCGGCCCACCCGTCGCCGTCGACGATCCGGGCCAGATCCGGATCCAGGGCTGGGACTGGTCGCCGGACGGCAAGTTCCTCGCCTATTCCGGCTCGACTGCTGGCGCCCGCGGCTCGGTCATCGTCATCCGGTCGGATCGCGGCGACCCGGTGCGCACCGTCCCGCTCGATCTCCGCGCGACGAGCCGCATCCGATGGGACCCCGACGGCAGGTCGCTGATCGTCTCCTCGTACGACGCCGGAGGCCGGCGCGGATTCTATCGCATCGATCTCGAGTCCGGCTCGTACACGACGATCGTGCGCAGCGACCAGCTCGAGGACCCGACGCCGCGTGGAGATTTCGACATCTCTCCCGACGGCCGGACGATCTGGTTCGCCACGGCCGGGGATGGCGGTTGGACGCTCGTGGCGTACGATCTCGAGTCCGGGAGCTCCCGCGCGATCACACCTGTGGAATGGCGGGTGCGCGGCGCGGCCATGGCCTGGATGTTCGCGATGGTCTCGGTCTCACCGGACGGACGCAGGCTCGCGGTCACGGTCCCGGACACGACCTCGAGCGACCGGCTGGTCGGCACGATCCCCGCCGAGGGCGGCCGGTTCACGGCGGTGGCTCGCATCTCGAATCGCGGCCAGATCCGGGGACCGGAATGGAGCCCGGACGGCCGCTTTCTCGTGTATGCCACGACGCAGACCACCGGCAGTATGTCCGACCCGGACCTGTGGGCGACCTGGGTTGTGCCCGCCGACGGCGGCGAGGCCCGGCCGCTCGAGCTCATGCCGTTTGTCCGCCCGCACGGCCCGCCCATGAAGCTCCACCCCGACGGCCGCCGGATCGCGTTCCGGGCCGGCGAATCGCGCGGGGAGGTGTGGGTGATGGAGGGGTTGGGCGAGAGCATTATAGCCTCGAAGGAGGAGGGTTCCCGATGACCTGCCGCACGAGAGCGCTGCTGCCGTGCATCCTTGTCGTCGCCGGCGCGGGCTGCCGTAGTGAAGGAGACGGGACGGCTGTCGCGCAGGTCCGTGCCGGAGCCGAGGCGCTGCCGCCAGCGCACGCCAAGCCGTTGGATGTCACGCTCCGGCGGCTGTGGACGAGCGAGTATGTCGATTTCTACGCGTCGTCGATCTCAGCGGACGGGCGCTACCTGTCGAGGATCGACTGGTCGACAGGCGACCTGGCCGTGCGAGATCTGAGCACCGGAAAGCTCCACCGGCTCACTGCCGTGCAGAACGAGGAAGGGAAGCCGTGGGAGGACACGAACGTTTCGGTGTTCTCGGCCGACGGCAGACGCATCGTCAACAGCTGGCAGGTCGCTCCCGACATCCAGCTCCGCGTGCTGGACTTCGAGCCGGACGAGGACGGTGTGCCGCGCATGGCCGAACCCGAGGTGATCTTCCACAATCCCGAGTTCTATCCGTACTACCCGTTCGACTGGTCGCCTGACGGCACTCACATCCTGGCCAAGTCGTACATCCTCGCCGCCAACACGAACCAGCTCGCGCTGATCTCGGTCGAGGACGGAAGCTACCGGGCGCTGAAGAGCTTCGACTGGCGGGAGCCGCTACGGGCGGAGTTCTCGCCGGACGGGCGCTACGTCGCCTACGACTTCCCGCCGGACATCGATTCGGAGAACCGCGACGTGTTCGTGACGTCGGTGGACGGCACGTACGAGGCACGGATCGTCGACGGCCCGGCCGTGGATCGGCTGCTCGGCTGGCATCCGGGCGGAGCCATCCTCTTCCACAGCGACCGCGGCGGTTCGCCGGGCGTGTGGCGTCTCCCGATGGCGGACGGCCGGACGGCCGGGCCGGCCGAGCTGCTCAGAGCCGACATGCTGGGCGTGGAACCGCTCGGCTTTGCGCATATCCGGTTCTACTACGGCGTCAACGTGAATCCGCCGCGCCTCTATACCGCCTCGGTGGACTTCGAGTCCGGAACGATGGTCGGTGCGCCCACCGCCGTCGAGGACCCCGCGCGGCTCGAGGTTCTCGGCTGGGCCTGGTCGCCCGACGGCAAGTTCCTCGCCTACTCCGGCGCGGTGCCCGGCGCGGGCGGCTCGCTGGTCGTGATCCGCTCCGATCGTGGTGAAGAGGTTAGGGCGCTGCGCCTCAAGCTGGTGGCGACGCGGCGGATCCGTTGGACGCCGGACGGTGGTTCGCTCATCGTTTTCGCACGGGACGACAAGGGCCGGCGCGGCTTCCATCGCATCGATCTCGAGACCGGATCCTACACGACGATCGTCCGGAACGACCAGCTCGATTATCCCACACCGCGCGGTGATTTCGACATCTCCGCCGACGGAGGAACCATCTGGTTCGCAACCGAAGGCCCCGACAATGTCTCGCTGCTGGCGTACGACATCGAGGACGGCAGCTCGCGCTCGATAGAGCCGGCGGAATGGAGGGCGCGCGGCAGCGCCATCGGGTTTCATGACATGAGGGTCGCCAGGTCATCGGACGGTACGACGCTCACGCTTGTCGCGCCGGACACGATATCGAGCCCCGCCCAAAGCTGGATCGGCACCATGCCCGTCCAGGGTGGCCCATTCACCCCGCTGGCTCGTGTGGAGTCTGGCAACCTGATCCAGGGACCGGAGTGGAGCGCCGACGGCCGATTCGTGGTCTTCGCAACGATCCGGCTCGAAGGCGAGGAAGGCTGGACGACGTGGATCGTGCCCGCGGCAGGGGGCGACGCTCGGCCGCTGGATTTCGGCGAATACTCGACCGACCGCATCAGGCTGCATCCGGACGGCCGCCGGGTCACCTTCCTTGCCGGCGAGTCGCGCGGCGAGGTCTGGGTGATGGAGGGGCTGGACCGCGGCGGCAACGCCTCGTCGCACGACGACGGCTCGCGCTAATGCCGTGGCCTCGACGTCCAGGAAGCTGAGCTGGATGCGATCCCGATTACTCGCGGGTGGACTGCTGTTCGCCGGCGCGTGCCTGGCGGGTTCGCCCGGCCACCGCGCGCGGGAGCCGTACGTCGTTCCGGTTCCGCTCGGTCTGGACATCGCCGCACCCGTGCCGCCGGACAATCCGCTGACCGAGGCACGGATCGAGCTTGGCCGCGCGCTGTTCTTCGATCCGCTGCTCTCCGCCGACGGCACCCTGAGCTGTGCTTCGTGCCACCAGCCGGGCCGCTACTTCACCAACGGTCTCGAACAAGCCGTGGGCGTGGGCGGACGTGAAGGCGGGCGCAACGTGCCGTCCGTCCTCAACGCCGCGTACGGCCGCTCCTTCTTCTGGGACGGTCGCGCCGCCACGCTCGAGGAGCAGACGTTGCAGCCGATCCGGAGCGAGCTTGAGCTCGGCCTCGATCTCGACACGCTGGTGCGGCGGCTGTCGGCGGCGGAGCGCTATCGCACCGGCTTTCAACTGGCGTTCGATGATGCGCCGATCACACGCGAGCGGGTGGCACGGGCGCTCGCCAGCTATCTGCGGACGCTCAGGTCCGGTGACGCCCCGATCGACCGATTCCTCTACGGCGACTCGAGCGCGCTGTCCCCCGACGCGCGGCGCGGATTCCGTCTCTTCGTCGGCCGCGCCAACTGCGGCGTGTGCCACACGATTCCGCTTTTCACCGACCACGCCTTCCACAACACCGGCGTCGCCTGGGGCTCCGCCGACAAAGGTCGCTTCGCCGTGACCGGCGACGATGCGGACCGCGGCGCGTTCAAGACCCCTTCGCTCCGCAATGTGGCCGAGACCGCGCCGTACATGCACGACGGCAGCATCGCATCGCTCGACGACGTGATCGCGCATTACGAGCGGGGCGGCGTCGCGAACCCATGGCTGGATGAGGAGATCCGGCCGGTCGAGCTCTCGCCAGCCGAGAAGCGGCAGCTGATCGCGTTCTTGCAAGCGCTGACCGCGGCTTCGCAGGTTCGGCCGTGAGCGACGCGAGGCAGCCCGCTGCCGGAGCCGCGCTGACAGATGCACGCCAGCGGGGGTGATTCGAACCCCCCTCCTCGTGGCTGCGACGTTGGGCGATCGGGGGTATTTGCCTTCGCGGTGCCTGGTGTGGGTCGGGATGGACGGCGCCGCGACGTCGATCCGAGAAGCTGCGGCGCGCACGGGCGAAGTGCCGGCGCGCTGGTGAAGTTCTCCGGTCGAGGACGCGGGCCGACCGCTTCCTACCGACGTCGTGACGGGATGGCGCCCGTCTCATCGGAGCAGATTGGATAAGATAGGACGACGAGCCGTAGTTTGAGTGAGTTCGTCGTCCGCCAGGGTGGCCGCCGCCTCGAAGAGGAGCGACAAGGTCGCGCTCCTCGCGGGCTTCCTGGCGGGGCTGCCCACCGCCCGGGTGCGCACGGCGACCAGTATGCTGAGCGGGACGCTGCCCACGCCGCCGCTGGGCGCGGGCCGGCGCGCCTGCGGGCGGCTGCGGTCGAGGCGACGGCGCAGACGAGCCTCGAGGAACCCGGCCCGCTGCTGACGCTCGGGGACCTCGAGCGGGGGCTCGAGCAGGTCGTCGCCGCGGGGGGCGGCGGGTCGGTCGCCCGCAAGATCGGGCTGCTGCGCGCGCTGCTCGACCGGGCGACGCCGGACGACACCGCGCTCCTCGCGGCGGCCGAGGGGGCGGGTTCTCGCGCATCGGGCTGCGCGTGCTGCGCCGTCGAGCGTGGAAGCGGTCGTCGCGAAGGGTGGTGGAGCAACATCCATCTGGGGGCGCGTGACGAGGAAACCGGCGACTTCGTGATGCTCGGAAAGACCTTCAAAGGAATGACCGACGAGACGCTGCGCTGGCAGACCGAGACGTTCCCTCCGCTCGCCACGCGCGTGGAGGGGCACGTGATGTACCTCAGGCCGGCGGTGGTCGCCCAGATCGCGTTCAACGAGATCCAGGTCAGCCGACGCTACCCGGCCGGGATGGCGCTCCGCTTCGCCCGGCTGAAGCGCTACCGGCCCGACAAGACGCCGGGGGAGGCGGACACGATCGAGACCGTGCGCCGGCTGTTCGCGGTTCAGGAGGGCGAGGACGCGCCGTGAGTGTGAGGATACGCCGCGAGTGTGAGGACACGCCGTGAGTGTCTGGTGCCGCCGCTCGAGTCAGCCCTTCGATCCGAGGTAGGCGCGCACCGCGGGAGGCACGCGGCGCCGGACCAGTGCCTTCTCCACGCTCGGCGGAGGGCGACCGGTGCCCCCCTCGAGGCGTACGGCCTCTCCGCCCACGAGCGCGGCCATCGGGACGCCCGCGCGGTAGAGGATCCGGTTCCGCCCGACGGCGGGCACGCGCGTCCCGGGCGTGACGATGCCGGTCAGGTTGAGGGGATCGGCGGCGCTGATGCCGATCGGCTCGTCCGACGGCGTCTGCCTGCGCACCGCGCGTAGCTTGCCCACCGCCTCGGGCAACGCGAACTGCTCGCCGCTGAAGCCGGAGACGAATCGACCGCCGCGGATCTCTCCCCGAGCCTCGAGCCGCCGGTACGTGTAGAGGAGCTCGCGCCACCCGACGCGGAACGGCTCGCGCGCGAGCACCCGGCGGAAGACGACGCCGTAGCGACGCAGGAGCGACCAGGCGTACTCCTCGGCCGCGCGCTCGCGCTCCGCCGGGCGCACGGCGGTCAGCACGGACCAGCGGCCGGCACCCTCCACCCCGAACGGAGACGTCGCGCGCCTGCGCGTCCTACCGTCGCCCACCGGTCGCCGGCTGGAGGGTGTGAGCAGCGCGCGCAGCCCTGTGAAGCCGTCCGACGTCGCGATCCCGAGCGCCGAGAGCTCGCCCAGCGCCTCCTCGACCCGGCTGCGGAGCATGCCCGTGGCCTCGACCAGCTCGTGGAAGAAGGAGGGTCCACGGGCCGCGAGTGCCTCCCTGACCTGCTCGGCGTGGGGCGACAGCTCGACGCCGTCGCCCGAATCAGCGAGCGTGCGCCACGCGCCCACGCTCTCGCGCAGGAAGAGCGCCACCGGGCTCGAGCGCAGGGGACCGGAGCTCCAGCGCCCCGGTTGGTTGCCGTTCGGAGAGGAGAGGCGACCCCAGGCGACGCGTCCGGTCAGGCAAAGCATGTCCAGATCGGAGGGCTGGTAGCCCTCGCAGCGGGCGGGCAGCACGTCGCCTTCCCACGCCGCCGCGGGCACCTCGAAGCCGTCGAGCAGCCTCACCACCTCGGCGAGCCCCTCCACGCCGCTCGCGTGGGACTCGGGTGCGACGCGCTGCCACACGAAGAGGAAGCGCATGTAATCCGCGGCGCTGACCGGCTCGATCTCGGCGCGGAGGCGGTTGAGCGTGTAGCGGTGAATGCGGGCGAGCAGCCTGCGGTCGCACCACTCGCGCGCCGCCGGGTCGTCGGGCCGGGCGCGGGACGTGAAGGCGCCACGCAGCACCGCACCCTCCCCCTCCAGCGCGATTAGCGCGCGCTCGGCAGCCCGCTCGCCGATCCCCAGAGGGCGCGCGAGCTCGGCGGCGGTTACCGGGCCGAGGATCTCCATCCTGGCCCGCAGGAGCTCGCACAGCGCCTCCTCCACGTCGGCCAGCCCGGTCCCGAGCCCGGGCTCCGGCGGCGGCTCGACGAGCGCATCGGGGACCACCGCGCGGACCTCGGCGAGCCGCTCCGCCGCGACCCATATCGCCCGTCGGGGCTGCGCGCCCTCGGCGGCTCGCGGTGCCGCGCCGTCGACCCAGACGCGGGCCGCTCGACGCTCGGCGATCAGACGCTCGAGCCATGTCCGCCACTCCGCCCCGCGCGCTCCGATCTCCTCCTCGCTCAGGAACCCGGAGGTCAGCAGGGCGTCGTGCAGCTCGTCCACGTCACGCGCGTCGGGCCTCGCCTCCTCGCGCACCCGCTCGATGGCATCGGGGTCGAGCGCGCCCAGCTCCGCCACTGACGTGGGCTCCAGGGCACGGCGGGTGCGCACCGCCTGCGTGCGCCGCTCCTCGAGCGGAGCGGGGTCGAGGAACGCGTACGGCTTCGCGTTCAGGATCTCGTGCGCGAGCGGCGAGGGCTCGGGCGTGTCGCGGGCGACGAGCTCCAGCTCGCCGTCGTGGATGCTGCGCAGGACCCCGGTGAGCGTCTCGAGGTCGCACGCCTCGTGCAGGCAGTCGTCGACCACCTGACGCACGAGGGGGTGATCGGGGATCTCCCGATCGCCCTCGACGTTCTCCAGGCACGCGGCGGCGTCGGGAAAGACCGCCGCGAGCAGGTCCTCGGCCTGCATGCGCTGGATCTGAGGCGGAATGCGGCGCCCACCCTGCCGGCGCAGGACGCCGAGCGACAGCGTCGCGCTCCAGCGCCAGCGCGTCTGGAAGACGGGGGCGTCTAGGAGCGCCTGGACGAGGATCTCGCGCACCGACGCCGGGTGCAGGTAGCGGAAGACGTCGTCGAGCGGAAAGGAGTGCTGCGGACCGAGCGAGAGGAGCACGCCGTCCTCGGTCGCGGCGGCCTGCAGCTCGAAGTTGAAGCTGCGGCAGAAGCGCTTGCGCAGTGCCAGCCCCCAGGCGCGGTTGACGCGGCTGCCGAAGGGCGCGTGCAGCACGAGCTGCATCCCCCCCGCCTCGTCGAAGAAGCGCTCGAGCACCAGCGTCTGGTCCGTGGGAATCACACCGAGCAGGTGCTTGGTCTCGGCCAGGTACTCGACGAGCTGGCGCGCCGCGGCCGGCGGCACGCCCGGCAGCGTTGCGACCCACGCCGCTGTCGCCTCGCGGTCGGGGAGCCGCCCATCGACCTCCCTCCGCAGCCGTGACACCGCGCCGGACAGCTCGTGGCTGCGTGCGGGCGCCTCACCGAACCAGAAGGGGATGCTCGGCGGCTCGCCCGCGGCGTCGGCGACGCGCACGGTCCCGCGCTCGATGCGCAGGATGCGCCATGACGTGTTGCCGAGCTGGAAGATGTCGCCGGCCATGCTCTCGACCGCGAAGTCCTCGTTGAGCGAGCCGACATACGTCTCCGAGGGCTCCAGCAGCACGCGATAGTCGGCGTTCTCCGGGATCGCGCCGCCCGAGGTGATCGCCGAGATCCGTGCCGCACGTCGGGGGCGAAGGCGGCGGTTGATCGCGTCCCGGTGCAGGTACGCACCGCGGCGTCCACGCTGCGAGGCGTAGCCCTGGGAGACCATCTCCACGACCTGGTCGAACGTGTCGCGCTCCAGACGCCCGAACGGGTGCGCGCGCCGCACGAGCTCGAAGAGCGCGTCCTCGCTCCACTCCTCGCTCGCCACCTCGGCCACGACCTGCTGCGCGAGGACGTCGAGCGGTGCCTCGAGGGGGCGGATGCGGTCGAGCTCGCCCGCGCGCACCGCGCTCAGCGCCGCCACGCACTCGAGGAGCTCGTCGCGCGTGAGCGGGAAGATGCGACCCTTCGGCGTGCCGGCGACCGAGTGGCCGGAGCGTCCGACGCGCTGCAGAAGCGTGGCGATGCGCCGGACGGACCCGATCTGACAGACGAGGTCGACGGAGCCGATGTCGATGCCCAGCTCCAGCGACGCCGTGGCGACGAGGGCGCGCAGCTCACCGCGCTTGAGCCGGCGCTCGGCGTCGAGCCGCCTCTCGCGGGAGAGGCTGCCGTGGTGAGCCGTGACCGCCGACTCGCCGAGCCGCTCCTCCAGGTCGTGCGCCACGCGCTCCGCGAGCCGGCGCGTGTTGACGAAGACGAGCGTGGTGCGATGCGCCTCGACGAGCGTCGCGAGGCGATCGTAGACCTCCTCCCACACCTCGCGCGACATCACAGCCTCGAGCGGCGAGTCGGGCATCTCGATCGACAGGTCGATCTCGCGCAGATGGCCTTCGTCGACGATCTCGCAGTCGGCCGTCGCGCCGGACGACCGGCCCGCGCCGACCAGAAAGCGCGCCACGTCCTCGATGGGGCGCTGCGTCGCCGAGAGCCCTACGCGCAGGAGCGAGTCCTTCGCGACGTGCTCGAGCCGCTCGAGGCTCAGCGCGAGGTGGGCGCCGCGCCTCGACTCGAGCACCGCGTGGATCTCGTCGACGATGACAGTGCGCACCGTGCGCAGGATCTCGCGGCTGCGCCCCGCGGTCAGCAGAAGGTAGAGCGACTCGGGCGTGGTGACGAGGATGTGAGGAGGCCGGCGCAGCATGGCCTGCCGCTCCGACGCCGGCGTGTCACCCGTGCGCACCGCGGCGGTGACGCGCACGGGCGGGAGGCCGAGCGCCCGCGCCGCCTGCCGGATTCCTCGCCGAGGCTCGGCCAGGTTCTTGTGCACGTCCGCGGAGAGCGCCTTGAGCGGCGACACGTAGAGGACGCGCGTCTCGTCGGGGAGCCCGTCTCCCTCCGCCCCCTCGCGCGTCAGCTCGTCGAGCGCGATCAGGAAGGCCGCGAGCGTCTTCCCCGAGCCCGTGGGCGC
>Ga0302046_10001027_pt1 | contig 26583 bp, 20 predicted proteins | sample RVTome_11_FD_200261 | JGI IMG/M metagenome (GOLD analysis project Ga0302046, IMG submission 200261) | Soil microbial communities from uranium-contaminated site in the Upper Colorado River Basin, Wyoming, United States - RVT147D111 (version 2) ... | reverse complement strand
CCGCGCCGGTAGATACGCCAGGTCTGGTTGCTCTTACGCAGCATGATCAGCATGGCCACGACTGCCTGGATCAGCGCGGCGATAGCGATCACTTCATCGATCTTGGTACAGCAGTCACACATCCTGAATTCAAGCGTTGGAAATTTTGGATGGGGTCGAATATCCCACCAAATTTTGGTCGGTTCCTCGATGCAATTCGTCCTGATCAGCGTATTGACGTAGTGTTCATACTGCTGCCAGGTGCTGAAATACTCAGGCAAGCCGGTTCGAGGCAAATCGGAAAAAATCACACTGCGATAGGATTTCAAGCCGGTATCGCGGCCCAGCCAGAAGGGAGATGAGGTCGAGAGGGCTAAGATGTGCGGCATCATATAGGTCATCTGTTTCATGATATCGATTCGCAAATCGGGGTCTGGGATGCCGATATGCACGTGCATGCCAAAGATGAGCAGGCGCCGGGCGATCATCTTGAATTTTTCTTCCAGCCCTTTGTAGCGATCCTTATCCGTCACGACTTGATCCTCCCATCTCGAAAAGGGATGGGTGCCGGCGGCCACAATTTTACGTCCGTTTTTGGCCGCTATCTCGCCAACGATGCTTCTAAGGCGCGTTACTTCTTGCCGGGCCTCGCGAATATTGCGACAAACATTGCTGCCGGTTTCTATTTGAGACTGGAGAAATTCTGGTTTGACCTGATCACGGAACACCACGGCTCCCTGATCCAAAAGCTTGGAGACATAGGATGTGAGCTCGCGTGTCTCCGGATCGATTATCTGATACTCTTCTTCGATGCCAATGGTTAGATCTTCTAAGTTTACCATTGTTACCCCCTTGTCTTGACAGCTCATCGCCATTGACGAGCTTATTTTCGCTGCATTATAACATAACCGGGCTGGCTGTTCAACTACTCAAATAGCCGGATGCGTTCCGGATTTTGGGCATATACCATGTTGACAAAGCCGTCCGTTCCCCTTACCATAGATACAAATTGAGAGATCCTCAGTACTGGTGAATCATTTCGTCACCACCGTCTTGTCTAATCTGGCGAAGGGGGAAATGACCTTGGATACCCCTAAAAATTCTCCAATGGTGCGCCTGAAGATCAGGCGTTGGCTGCACTGGCTTGGAACGGGTCTGTTCATCCTGTTCTTGCCCCTGGTTCTATCGTATAGTCTTTACTTGGCGCTGCGCCAGCCACCCCCGCCCAACCCCCAACTCATTGCCCATCGGGGCGCTCATAAAGGTAAGTCGACTCCGTTACCGGAGAATACACTGGCCGCCTTTCAGCAAGCGCTCGACATCGGAGTCGATTGGCTTGAACTCGATGTCCATATGACCCAAGACGGCGTCCTGGTCGTCATCCACGACGAGACAGTGGACCGGACCACCGATGGGACCGGTTGGGTCAAAGATATGACCTTGGAGCAGCTTCGCGTGCTCGATGCCGGCAGCGGTGAGCGAATTCCTACGTTTGAAGAGGTCCTCGATCTGGCTAAAGAGGCCAGGGTTGGCCTGTTGCCGGAAATCAAATCGGCCCAGCTTTACCCCGGCATCGAAGCCAAATTGGTCCAGCAAATCGTCGAGGCCGATTATGTGGAAAATACAGCGATCCAGTCATTTACACCCGAAGTCCTCGATACCGTCCACACCCTAAACTCGAACTTGCGCGTTTGCCCCCTCTACGGCCTCGGCCATCTCACCCTCAGCGGCCCGCAACCCGGTGAGGCCAATACCGTCTGTCCCATGGCCGAAATGGTGTTCCTCAACCCCTGGATGCTGCACCAGGCCCACACCCGAAATCGCCAGGTGTTCGTCTGGTTTGGCTTGATCGAGCATCCCTTGACCATGCGCCTCCTGTTGGCCTTGGGAGCCGATGGCCTGATGGTTGATGATCCCCGGACCCTGGCCGGCATCTTGCAGCGTTGAATTAAGGTTGAGTGATCCTGAATTCCCTTCTTTTTCCGACCGTGCTACAATATCAAACTTGTAGTCCGTGATAAGCTGTGTCCAAAACTTTGGTTCGGTTATTCAGCAACAACTCTATTTAACAAAAAGGTGTGCAGATCATGTCAAAAAATCAATTTGGATTGATTGGGCTGGCTGTGATGGGCCAAAATTTGGTCTTGAATGCCGCCGACCATGGCTTTTCAGTCTCGGTATTCAATCGGACCACGTCCAAAACCGAGGAGTTTATGGCCGGTGAAGCCAAAGACAAAAACATCACCGGTACCGTTACCCTCGAAGAGTTTGTCGCCAGCCTCGAACGCCCGCGCATTATTCAGATTATGGTCCAGGCCGGTCGTCCGGTCGATGCCGTCATCGGCCAGTTGAGGCCCCTACTCGACGAAGGTGATATCATCATCGACGGGGGCAACTCCTACTTTCCCGACACCGAGCGGCGGGCCAAAGAGCTCGAGGCGGCCAACCTGCGCTTCATCGGCATGGGCGTGTCCGGTGGCGAAGAAGGCGCGCGGTTTGGTCCCAGTCTGATGCCAGGCGGGACCCAGGAAGCGTATGGTTTTATCGAACCGTTGGTCAAGGCGATTGCTGCTAAAGCGCCGGCTGATGACGAACCCTGTGTGACTTATATTGGTCCGGGTGGAGCGGGCCATTATGTTAAAATGGTCCACAACGGCATCGAGTATGGCGATATGCAGCTCATCGCCGAAAGCTATACTCTCCTCAAGACCGCGCTCGATCCCTCTGCCGCCGAGTTCCACCAGATCTTTAGCGAGTGGAATGCCGGTGAGTTATCATCGTTTCTGATCGAAATTACAGCTAATATCTTCACCAAAATCGATGAGGAGACGGGCCGGCCCCTGGTCGATCTGATTTTGGACAAAGCCGGCCAAAAAGGCACGGGCAAATGGACCAGCCAAAATGCGCTCGATATCGGCTCGGCCATTCCCACCATTACCGCCGCGGTCGATGCCCGCATCCTGTCCTCGATCAAAGAGGAGCGGGTCAGGGTTTCGAAACTGCTCTCCGGGCCGCAACCCAGTTTTGACGGCGACCGGCAAGAACTGATCGAGGCTGTTCGGGCCGCGCTGTATGCCTCAAAAATTTGTTCCTACGCCCAGGGCATGGCTTTGCTTAGTAAGGCCTCGGCGGAGTATGGCTATCAGCTCGATTTAGGCGCCTGCGCCCGCATCTGGCGGGCCGGCTGTATTATTCGGGCCGACCTGCTCGAAGATATTACCAACGCCTACCGCCGTGATCCGCAACTGCCCAATCTGCTCATCGATGCTGAGTTCAAGCAAGCTGTCCAGAGCCGGCAGGAACGCTGGCGATTTGCTGTAAAAACGGCCATCGAACTGGGTATCCCGGTTCCGGCGATGAGCGCCTCGCTGGCCTACTTCGATGCCTATCGGTCCGAGCGGCTGCCGGCCAATCTCATTCAGGCCCAGCGTGATTATTTTGGGGCCCATACCTTCGAACGAATTGACAAAGATGGCGTTTTCCACGCCAATTGGCTGGAGTAAATCAACATGAGCGAGCAAGTTGTCACCCATTTGTCTGCGGCTGCAGATCCTAAAGCGGATCTACGCAAAATTCCCGATCCCTGCGTGGTCGTCATTTTTGGAGCCTCCGGTGATTTGACCCATCGCAAATTGATGCCCTCCCTCTTCAGTCTGGCCTGCGAGGGGCTTCTGCCCGAACATTTTGCCGTCATCGGCGTCGCCCGCAGTGAGATGGATGATGAGAGCTTTCGCCAGAAAATAAAGGCCGGCATCGAGAACCACTCCCGGCTCAAGCCGAAAGAGTGCGGGATCTGGCCTGATTTTGCTGATGATATTTTCTATCATCGGGCCAATTATGATGACCCGGACGGATACGAGGCTCTGAGCAAACTGCTGGCCAAAATCGACCAAGACCGGAACGTAAGCTGCAACTGTCTGTTCTATTTATCGACGCCCCCCGTACTGTATCCGGTCATTGTCGAACAGCTCGGTCAAGCCGGCCTGGCTCAGCAAGGCGATCATAGCTGGCGTCGGATCATCATCGAAAAACCGTTTGGCCACGACCTGGCTTCAGCCGTCGAATTGAACAGTAAGGTCCACGAGGTGTTCAATGAAAGCCAGGTCTATCGGATCGATCACTATCTGGGCAAAGAAACAGTTCAAAACCTATTGGTCTTTCGATTTGCCAATGCCATTTTCGAACCGCTTTGGAACCGCAACTATATCGACCACGTGCAAATAACCGTGGCCGAAGAGGTCGGTTTAGGGAGCCGGGCCGGGTACTATGACACCGCCGGGGTCATGCGCGATATGTTTCAAAACCATCTCCTGCAACTGCTCACTCTGACGGCCATGGAACCCCCCGCCGATTTCAATGCGACTTCCCTGCGCGATGAAAAGGTCAAAGTCCTCAAGTCAGTTCGTCCGATCAAGCCGTCGGATGTCGGCCAGCATACCGTCCGGGCCCAGTATCGCACCTATCGCGATGAACCGGGTGTGGCCAACGGCACGGAAACAGCCACCTTCGCGGCGCTCAAGCTGTTCATCGACAATTGGCGCTGGCGCAATGTGCCTTTTTATCTGCGCTCCGGAAAGGCGCTGGCGGACAAGGTAACCGAAATCTCGATCCAGTTTCGGCATGTACCACACCTCATGTTTCCGCTCCCACCGGGAGCCCTATTGCCGCCTAATGCCCTGGGCCTCTGCCTGCAGCCCAACGAGGGCGTACACCTCAGTTTTGAGACGAAGACCCCCGGCGCCGGGATGCGAACGCGCTCGGTCGATATGACCTTTTTATACGAACAGGATTTTGGCAAGAACACCTTGCCGGATGCCTATGAGCGCCTTATCCTGGATGCGCTGCAAGGGGATGCAGCCCTGTTTACGCGGAGTGATGAAATCGAGCTGGCCTGGAGCCTGGTCGACCCGATTCTGGCCGGCTGGCGTGAAAAGAACGCTCCCGCCCTGGCCTTTTACGAGTCCGGAACCTGGGGTCCCGGTAAGGCCGATGAATTCATCCAGGACGATGGCCGTGACTGGCTCCACGGCTGTAGTGATGAGGAGGCAGGCTGGCTTGGCGGCAAAAGCTGATCCCAGGGTGCATATTTTTTCGACAGTTCAAGCATTGGGACAGGCCGCGGCTGAGTTCGTGGTTCGACTGGCCGCTCAAGCTGTGGCCGAACGCGGCCGGTTCATGGTGGCCTTGTCCGGGGGTTCTGTGCCGAAATTAATGGCGCCCGCTTTGGTCGCCGAACCGCTGCGTTCCCAGGTTAACTGGCCGGCCTGGCACGTTTTCTGGGCTGATGAACGCTGCGTACCGCTCGATAACCCGGACAGTAATTATCGAGGCGCCCGTGAATATCTGCTTGATCAGGCCGGTATTCCGTCAGAGCAAATTTATACGCTCGATGCTTGGCTCGACCCAAATGCGGCCGCCACAGCCTATCAAGCCACACTCGCTCAGGTTTTTCGACCTGCTGCCGGGCAGTTACCCGGTTTTGATTTGATCTTGTTGGGCATGGGCGAAGACGGTCATACAGCCTCGCTGTTTCCAAATCATCCACTTCTCGCTGAAACCAGGCGGTGGGTTGCCCCGATTTTCGACTCGCCCAAACCGCCGCCGGCACGGATCACCTTGACCTTGCCGATCATCAATGATGCCCGGCATGTTGCTTTTATTGCCGCCGGAGCAGGCAAAGCCAATGTCTTAGCCCAAATACTGAGTTCGGGAGACCGAGCAGATGAATTGCCCGCCGGCCGGGTCCGACCGGTACATGGTGACCTGCATTGGTTCATTGACCAGGCAGCGGCGCTCAAACTGGGGATTTGACGGGAAAATCCGATTTATCTTTGCCAACGTCTTTCGACTGGCTTATAATTGGCCTCGAGTATCCAATTACTAATTACCGCCCCAAGAAACGCAATCTATCATAAAGGAGATAATCATGCCTGTACGAAATGCAAGCGCCGTTTGGGAAGGAACATTGAAGGAAGGCCAAGGCACCATGAAGCTGGGGAGCGGTGCTTTTGAAGGAGCCTTTAGCTATGTGACCCGCTTCGAAGAAGAACCGGGCACCAATCCAGAGGAGTTGGTTGGCGCGGCCCACGCCGGCTGCTTTTCGATGTTTCTGGCCGCCGTTCTCACCAACGCCGGTTATACTCCCACGCGAGTTCAAACGTCCGCCAGGGTTCACCTCGGCCCCGTCGATGGTGGTCCCAAGCTCCACACCATTGAGTTAAATACCGATGCCGAAGTACCCAACCTCGATGAGGCGACCTTTCAGGAAGCGGTCGAGAATTCCAAGAAAAACTGCCCGGTCTCAAGAGCATTGACCGGGGTCGACCTTAAGGTCACGGCCAGGTTAGTGAGCTAGAGTTATCTTCTCAAAAAGTAGGAGCTTTTGTAGGATAAACTTAAGTTTGTCCTACATCTGCCCGTCGAGATCAATTGGAGGAAATCATATCTAATGATCGAACGTCCGGGAGATGTTACCCGTAAAGGCAACCCCTTAACCGTTGTGGGGGCGAAACTGAAGGTTGGTGACAAAGCGCCTGATTTTGAGTTAGCCAACAATCTTTTTTCCCCGGCAACGGTGTCTCTGGCGGACAGTGCCGGTCAGGTGCGCTTTCTAAACGTGGTTCCATCGTTGAATACCGGTATCTGCGATGCCCAAACCCGTCGTTTTGATGAAGAAATTGCCAGGTACGGCGACCAGGTAGCAGGCATCACGATCAGTGTTGATTTACCTGTGGCTCAGCAAAACTGGTGCAGTAACGCCGGCATCGAGGTCATGCAGATGCTGTCAGACTACCGGACCATGTCATTTGGCACAGCTTACGGGACCTATATCAAGGAACTGCGCCTCGAACAGCGCGCCGTTTTTATTGTCGACCGTGATGGTACGATTCGTTATGTGGAATATGTGCCCGAAATCTCTCAGCATCCCGATTATGATGGCGCTTTGGCGGCCTTAAAAGAAGTGGCCCGTTAACTAAACTCATCCATATTGTCGCCTGAGGCTTCTACAGCCGGTCTGATCGATTGCGCTGACGGCGGCTAAAATGGTACCATAAAAAGGCCGCCACAACCAGGAGACTGATAATACCCCAGGGTAGCTGCCCCCACTCAAAGGAGCTGGGTCGATCCGATGATAGGGCCGTAACAGCCGGGTCAGGCGTACCCCGCCCGGCCAGTAAAGCGGCCGATGTCGCCTGGAAAACGGACGTGGCGGTTGGCGCAAACGTCGCCGGTCTGGGCAGCGGGGTTGAAGTAGGTGGAATTCGGGTGGGAGTCGGCGTGTTGGTTGGACCGGGCGTTGGCGTTGGCGTGCCGATCCCGAAAATTGGCACAGCGGCTCGATCTCCCTGAAACCTGACAAACTCGGCCGCGATCCAGCCTATGCCATCCGGCGCGTCGGCAAATTCAATCTGCCACCACTCGCCATCTGCACTGACAGCATATACATCGGCTGTTTCACCCAAAAAGAGACCCCCGAGCCGGGCGCCCTCAGCGGAGGGGTCGGTCCGAACATTAAGCGCATCGAGTGCTTCGATGCTGCCGGCAACAACGGGTTCAGCCGGCAAAGATGTTGCTGTTGTCACCGGGACAGCCGCCTCTTCAGTCGCCACGGCGGTGAAAAGGGGTACCTGATCAGGATCGCCCACGAAATCGACCACGACCGCGGCCACCCAGGCCAGGCCGTTTTCAGCGGCCTGATATTCGATCTGCCACCATTCCCCGGTTTCATTCTTAGCGACCACCCGGGCTGACGTGTTTTCATCGAGTTGGCCCAGCAGTTCAAAATTGAGCCCGGGACCGCTGCGCATGTTGACGCCGCCTTCGGGGATTCGGACCGAGGCGGAGCCGGTAGTCGTTGGATTCACACTGCCGTCTGTTGACAGAGTGGTGGCTTCGGTGACTTCGCTTTCATCAGCTGTGGCTGCAGCCGTTTCCTCTATAGCTGGCGCAGCGGGAGCCTCGACCACGGGCACCGCTGCAGGCTCACCTACAAATGTCGCCACCCCCGTCGATACCCAGCCAAGACCATCTGTCCCACCGGCAAACTCGATCTGCCACCAGTCACCGGCCTCGGTCTGGCCGGTAACGGCGGCGGTACTGCCAGCCGCCAGCGTCCCGACTCGATCAAAGGTGATGGCGGGACCGCTGCGGACGTTCGTTAGATTTTCGACCGTAATATAGGGCCCATCTGGCGGAGGCTCTTCGGGGGGGGTATCTTCGGGTTCGTCTCCTGCGGAAGGGTCTTCTTGGGCGGCAGGCGCTACGTCGGGGACTCGAGGTGGGCTGCCGCGCAAAGCAGTGACCAATTCACGCATGACATCCAGATACTGAGTCCCGTAACCCTGGCTCGGCTCGATCTGGGTGCCTTCGAGCCACTCGTTAAAGCTGGTTATGATCAGCATATCGGGCTGGCTGGCCAGGGCTCCTTGCCAGCTTTCGCGTAGATAATCGCCGTTGCGGCGTGGCATGGCAAACGCATTATCACGGGGTTGGCGCGTATCATCATAGCCGGGCATGGCCGTTGCCACCCAGAGCCGTTCGACTTGATTTTCCTCGGCGTAGGCTCGCACCCGGTCGCCCCATTTGGCCAGTTGATCGGCCGGAGAGCCGGCCCAGGCGATGCTGTAAAGGTGATGGCCATCGAACACGGCCTGATAGGCGATATCAACGCCCTCGGCAATCCAATAAGTCTGGTGATCGGGGTCGACCTGGTTGCGGATAGCGGCCCATTCGGCGACCGAGAAGCGCTGCTGTCGCCAGAAAAAGATGACGGGCTTACCCTGGTAGCGCAGGTAGGCCGGGTGCTGTACATGCGTGGTCAGCAGGGTCGCCAGCGCGCCGGTCACGGCCCCGGCATCGCCAAAAAATGGACCGGTCGTTTCAAAATCCACGGCGGCTTTGAAGCTTCTAGCGGCGGCAATATCGAGCAAGATGCGAAAATTGGTCTCGGTCTGATTGCTGGCTTCCTGAGGGCCATACCAGGATTGAACAAAGGCATCGATGCCGGCCCCCTGGGCCTGGATGACCTGCCGCTCGATCGTGGCCGGGTCCGCCGAATGATAGGGTTCAGCCGGCGTGCCCGCCGCTTTGCCCGAACTCCAGGTGCTCTGGTCGAACCAGGCATAGTAGAAGGCCAGCACCGGCGGCCCTGTTTGGGCAGCCGTTTCCTGCGGCCGGATTAATCCGGTTAGAAACAAAAATATAAAGACGACTATTAGATTGGCAAGATAAATTCTTGATTTCATTGTAGTAACGTTGATCTTACGAACGCAGGAGTATAGCATACAACCGGCGGATGGCAAAGCTTTGACCGGCCGTGCAGGGGTGGGTTCCACACTAAATTCATGTGCCCAAGCCCGAACGCACCCTCGCACACTCTTTATCAATTGAGTTCACAATGAGTTGTGGTATAATTAGAATTGTCAGGGCGTTTTGGTCAGGTTCAAGTAAATTCAGGGAAATCATCGCAAACTATACAAAAAAAGTTAATCGTGATAAAATAAATCAGATTATGTAAAATTAGAGGTAGATACGATGCCAACAATGCAGGACGGTGTGGATGCCGTTGCCGAAGGCAATCTTCAACAAGCCCGGCTTATCTTTGAAGCCATTTTACAGGAGAATCCGCGCTCGGCGGATGCCTGGCTGGGATTGGCTGACGTCTTAACCGATACCGAAGATAAACGAATCTGTTATGAAAATGTGCTAAAGATCGATAAAAGCAATGACGCTGCTCGAGAAGGGTTACGCAATTTGGAGCCTCGAGCCAACCCGCTGGTCGCGGCCCTGTCACAGCAGCCCATGCCTGTTGATGATGATGATGATATCGACTTTATGATGGACACGGTGGATGAACCAACGCTTATTTCAGCGCATACGCCGCCGGATGTGGTTCGATCCACCGAAACGGACAGAAGCGGACCATCCACAGCCATGTTGGTGGCCATCGGCCTGGCGTTGTCGATTGTCGTTTTTGCGGTGGGCGGGGGGGTGATTTATGTTGTGCTGTCGTCATTGGGCGGCTAACACTGCCTGAAGATTGATCGTCGTCCCCGTTTAAAGCATTGATTGTATATCATTTATGCTGCCAGACTTTCGTTTACGTCAGAGAGAATATTTACTAGAAATCAGCCGGGCTATGAGCGCTCGGCTTGATTTGTCTTCGCTGCTAAAACTTATTCTGCGCAGCGCCACTGAGATCTTGGCCGGGCAGGCCGGCATGATTACCCTGCGCCGGCCCGATGGCTCGTTTGCGCCCCAGGCCAGCATTGGCCTCCCAATTAAGGCTGTACCGCTCTTTGAACCCCTCTGGCGTGACCTGGAGTCGGAGAACAAACGGGGTGATATTCCTGACATGTCTCTGCGGTTGGCGCTGGCCTCCAGAGCGACCGGGGTGCCGCTGCGGCAGGTGGTCGCCTTGCCTTTGGAGATTGCCGGGGAAACCATCGGTTATATTTTTATTTTTCGGGATCGAGGGGCCGCCTTTAGCGGTAATGACCGCCAGGTCTTGAGTGCCTTTGCCGACCAGGCCGCGATTGCGGTTCAAAATGCATCACTCTATCAGCAGGTCAGCGCCGAACGAGAGCGACTCGACGCGATTATTGAACATAGCGGCGATGGCGTCATGATCATTAACCCCTACCGCATTATCCAGACCTGGAACCGGGCGCTCGTCAACCTGACCGGCATTTCATCTGAGGAAGCTATCGGGCGACCGTGTTATGACGTGTTGGATTTGCAAACCGCGGCCGGCGTCAGCGTCTGCCATACGGCCTGCCCGCTGCTGCGCCCGCCTGAGGATGGGCGTCTCTACGCTGAAGGTATCCACCGCCGCGCCGATGGCCTGGCCATCAGCCTGGCCGATCATTATTCGCCCCAATATGATAGTGATGGCGCCATTACCCAGTACGTGGCCAATGTGCGCGATATGACCCGCCTGCGCGAGGCCGAAGAGTTAAAGCAGACCCTCCTGTCGGTCATCTCGCACGAGTTGAAAACACCGGTGAGCATTATCAAAGGCTATGCCGGAACCCTGGCTCGCGAAGATGCCGATTGGGATGAGGCGACTCTGGCCGAGGGGCTGGCCATCATTGAAGAAGAGGCGGATCGGCTCGATAAACTCATCACCAACCTGCTTGAAGCCAGCCGTTTGCAGGCCGGCGGCCTCAAATTGCAGCTAAGTTATTTGAATCTGGCCGATATGGCTCGCTCGGCCGTGGAAAACCTGCAGGCCACCACCGCCAAACACACCTTCGGAGTCGATTTCCCCAAAAAATTTCCTTTTATCCACGGCGATTATGAACGATTACGTGAGGTTTTGACCAATCTGATCGGTAATGCGATAAAATACAGCCCCGGTGGCGGCTTGATCAAAATTGGGGGCGAGTTGGGAAAGAATAATACGGTGCGGCTCTTTGTTAGCGATGAAGGCATCGGTATCCCCCTGGCCGATCAGGAGCGCATTTTTGAGCGCTTTCACCGTGTTGACAATCGCCTGGCCCGCCAGACACCCGGTACCGGTCTGGGCCTGTACCTGGTTCGAGCCGTGGTCGAAGCCCACAGTGGCCGGGTCTGGGTCGATAGTTCTCCGGGCGCGGGCAGTGTTTTTTGGGTGGAGCTGCCCATTGGCGACGAGCCACGTGATACGTCCGCGAGCACATAGGTACATAGACACTTACCCCTTGATATTGACAAAAACTGTCGATCCAAATTTCTGATAACGTCTATTGCTTGCTCATACTTCATTGATTTGGCTACTGTTCAGGCTCCAAAATCTTGAAGCTCTTATACATCGGATTGAACCACTCCAGCGCCTGCTCATAAATTGCCGCCGGTGAGCTGAAAACAATCTGATAGATTTTGCCCTCACTGGCCGCGGTGATGATCGACCCCTTAAACTGTGCGCCTTCCTTGGTGATGTAAAGGAAATCGATGGTCGCCCCGGTGGTCTCATCCAACGGAAACTCGGTCAAAGGTTGGTTCAGGACCTGTTCATGCTCTTGTGACAGGTTTTTAAGATAGGCCAGGGCGGCCTCTTCGGCGGCGGTGGTGGGGTTGTCTTTGGCTCCGGGCCAATCAAAGACGCTGCCCTCAAAAGTTACATCCAGGTCTGGCATCTTCACCCGCACGTGCTCTTCATCCTGCTCCACCACGTGCCAATCGCTTGGAATGAAAAAGCCAAACGCCTGGTTGGTGGAGCCAATCAAGTCCCAAATCGGGGGTTCTTTGGTAGGCGTGACCTGGGCGAGCGGGCTGCTGTCGAGCAGGACCAGCGTATCGACCACGCCATATAGCCCGGCCTGAGAATTCTCCCACTGGTCCTCACTGACGCTCAGCAGTACTGTCATCACGATCGTATCTTGCTGCCAGACCCGGACCTCGTTGATCATCGGCCCCAGGTTGGGATCAACTGTTGCGAACTGGGCCACGACCGTGCCATTGGCCTGCCGCTCCTGGCTTCTGGCGGAAAATCCCGAGCCTTCCTCGACAAAATTTTGAGCCACAAACGTGACCAGATATTGGTTGAGTTCTTCATCCGAATAGGTTTCGCCCGCGTCGCTAAAGATGACGCTGTAGCCAGCCTGGTCACCCGGTTCAAGTATCACGACCCCATTGGGCTGTTCGAAATAACGCCAGTTGGCCGGGTAGCTGATGCTGAAGCGCTCCGAAGAGTGGGTATATAGATTCAATAGAACCTGATCTGAAATTAGAGGTGTGGCGGTGGGAGGCGGCCCGCTTGAGGCTGAAACCGGGGTGGCGGTCGAAGTTGGATCAGGCCGGATGGAGGTTCGGGCCGGCTGGTTGGTTGAGGGCGCCCCGCATCCTGTTAAGATTGTGAGCGCGATGAACGGGGCCAGCCAGCGCCCAGCAAGCGGTCGGTTCATTCAATCTCTTCGATGATAAAACGATAGCCAACCCCACGTACGGTGATCAGCCGCTGGGGATGGCTGGGGTCCTGTTCGATTTTTTCACGCAGCCAGCGGACATGCACATCGAGGGTGCGTGTATCGCCCATGTAATCCGTTTCCCATACTTTTTGCATAATCGTCCTGCGGCTCATGACTTGATCGTGGTGAGTTAGCAGCAGTTGCAGCAACTTGAATTCCTTCGGGGTGAGAGAAAACCGCTCTTCGTTGCGCAGTACCTGACACTGCTGGCGGTCGAGGATCAGGTTAGGTAATCGAATAAATCTGTTTTTTTGCTTGGAGATTGCTTTCTGAATTCCCTGCGTTAATTGCTGGGGATCACCCGGAACGACGATGAAGGTATCGACATTCAATTCAGTTGATAGGGAGCTCGTATCACTAATGACGATGCAGGGAATATTTAGATTGGTCTGATCGACAACTTCCTTGATTTCCACCAATTCTAAGCGGTTGCTGGACGGATTGAAAACGATCAAATTGGGCCAAAGTGTTTCGATCTTTTTGGCTGCGGTTTGGGGGGAATGAACTAAATGAGCCTGATAACCCTGCGCCTCAAGACTTGGAACCAACGATTCAGTTTGGTTGAGGTTACTATGCTCAATGAGCAAGATATGGGTCGTCATTAATGGCACTCCCTCCTTCAGCCTTGCCATCAAGGCTACTCATTATACTCTAACCCGCAGTGTCTTGCAATCGCTTTGTAAAATTTTTTTAATACGATCGAAGGCCGTTACTGGCAGGTCAATCCTATTGTTTCTCGAAACTCAAATGAAGCATGTGGTTTGTGGTGGGGCGAACGCGAGCACGCTCGTCAGGCCGGTAGCCACCCACCCAAAGAATCCGGTTGTCCCCAACGAGCAGCGGAATATGATCACGCAGCCCGGCCGGAATCTTCTCATTAATCATGAATTCGTTGATCCTCTGGCTGTGTCCCCCTAAGCCCAACGGCTGAAACCTGTCGCCCGGTTGGCGCGTGCGCAGGACCACTTTATGGCCAACAACCTCGGCGTCGAGATAGGTTTCCCAGCGTCCAACCTGATCGAGTTGCTGTGGCGGCAGGCTGTCGGACGCCATCAACTCAGATATAAGCCGCCAGTTGGTCCGGGGAATGGCGCTCACGCCGGGTAGGTTCAACAAAATAACCTGTCCTTTGGCCAGATAAGGCCCTTCCGCCTCTTCTGGCACAGACACCCTATTTTCGGGCGCAATCAGCAAACGATGATAGTCGACAGTCAGCTTTAACCCCTGGGGCAGGGTTGCCTGTGTCCCTGTCTGCCCCTTTTGGACAATCGTTATGGCCTGCTCAACATGCTCAAAGCTGATGTCTCGCAGGCTGTGCCGCAGCGATTGAATCGCTCGCCGCAAAGTTGATCGTTTCAAGGCCAGCGGCAGGGCTAACCAGCCGGCCAGATCGAATCCGATTTTTTCAAGCGATTCGGCCCTGATGACACGACGCCAGGCTTGCTCCAGATCAGCTTGCAGGATGTCAAAATCGGCGGCGACAACATTGGCCGTGCGGCGCAGCACCTGGCGAATGTTCGGATTGTAAGTTTCAAGGAGCGGAATCAATTCATGCCTCAGCCGGTTCCGGAAGAACGTGACATCCTGGTTTGAATAATCTTGACGTGGAGCGAGGTCGTGAGCCTGACAGTAAGTTTCAATCTCCGCCCGCGAGATAGCTAGCAGCGGCCGAATCAGCTTTGGCGCGGGTGAAGCAGTATTAATGGTATCGTCGGGGTGAAGCCGTAACCCGGCGATGTCAGTCAGCGGCAGCATCCCGCGCAGTCCGGCCAGTCCGGTTCCCCGCAAAAAATGCATCAAGACCGTCTCGATCTGGTCATCGGCATTGTGGCCCACCGCAATTTTTCCGGCCCCCACAGCGCCGGCGGTGCGCCACAAAAAAGCGTACCGAACCTGGCGTGCGGCTTCTTCGAGCGATTGCTTGCGCTCGGCGGCTAAGGCAGCGACATCATGAGCTTCAACCCTGATCGGTACCTGCCAGCGGGCCGCCACGTCACGCACAAAGGCTTCATCGGCCTGAGCTTCAGAGCCACGCAATTGATGGTTAAGATGAGCGATGGTGAGATCCAGCCCCAGATCGGAACGAAAGTGGACAAGGTAATGTAGTAGACAAAGCGAGTCGGGCCCTCCCGAAACCCCAACGACGATCTTGTCTCTTTGATCAAGTAATGCGTGTTTCTGGCAAAACTCGGCGACCTTTTCGGTCACCTGAAACGACGTCACCCTATATCTCCGGCCGCAGCCTCGACTTTAACCCCGCTTTTGGCATTGGCGTCGACCATCTCTTGCAGATGTTGGGCGTGAATGTTTTGTAAAAATGCCTGGCGCACAATTTCGTCGGATAAGTTGTCGGCCAGACGTTTTTGAATCTTTTGGGCATAGGCCATGGCGTCTCTGGAGGCCGCACTGTTGCCCGAGATATGATAAATATATGACTTTTGGATCTGAATGAGATATTGGCTCAAGCGATTGTCATACTGTTCGGCCAGGCTCGACGCTTCAAACAAGGTGTTCAAAGCGGCCTCATAGCGCTTCTGGTGGATGTCAAATAGCGAGTACAACCATTGCGCCTGGATGGCGAAGATCCGCATATTGCTGGTCGTGGCCAGGGTTAGCATGCGCTCCAATTTTGCCTGGGCCTTATCCCATTGATCCGTATCCATATAGGCCTGGATCAAATAGTAAAGGATCATCAACTGGTCTGATACAAAGTTCATTGCCTTGGCCTGAGCCAAGACCATTTCCAGTTCTGTGATCGCTTCTTGGTGCCGTCCCAAATAACGATAGGCGGCACCCTGGGCGGTGTGTGCTCGCATCTCGTATAGGGCCGAGCCCAGCTTCTGGGCAATATCGACGCTTTTTTCGGCTTGTTCGAGACCCTGGTCATTCAGGCCGATGATAAGATAATAGAAGGTTAACCAGGCCAGCCCAAATGCCTGCCAGGCCGTTTGTTCCTGTTCCTGGGCTACACGCAGGCCCTCCCGCAAGTTTTCACTGGCCAGCCCTAGCTCGCCCTGCTGGAGTTGGGCAAAGGCCTGATAATATTTAATGAAAGGCACGCGATAAAGATACCCCGACTTCTCGTGTAAACTCAGCACTTCTTCAGCCGTCTCATCGGCGGCCTGAAATTCGGCGGTGAATATTTGGGCCATCAAGACCGATGAGAGAGAGGTCATCAAGCCGGTCCGATAGCCGAGCAGACGGCGGGTATCGATGATTTCTTGATAGCGTTCCAGGCAGGCGTCGATTTCGCCCTGTTCCAATAGAATTTTAGCCAGACCATCATCCGCTTCAACCCGGCGATTTTCATCTCCCAGCGCGTTACCAATCTCACTGGCTTCCTTATAACACTGGGTGGCCGGGTTCAACTGGCCCATCTCGTAATAGAAATTTCCAAGCTGGCTGAGGGTATCGGCAATTCCGCGCTCGTCACCAATGCGGCGGGCGACCTCCAGAGCCTGGTGGAAAAACTCCGAGGCCCGGGTAAAATCAAAGTGGTTGGCTAATAAGGCGCCAATCCCATTGAGTGCGCGCATTTGAGCCGGTTCGTCGCCCACCTTTTTCGCTTTGGCCAGCATCACTTCAAAATCGTCGATGGCCTTTTGGGGTTCGCCCATACGAGTTAGCATGCGGGCCCGGCCCTCGTAAATGGCCAGGATTTCGGCCTGATCGGCTTCGGGCCCGATGATATCGGCCACTTCCAGAGCGCGGGTGTAATATTTGACGGCTTCCTGATTGGCAAACGACTGAATGGCTGCTTCCGCCGCCCGGTGTAAATAACGCATCGCCCGCGGCCAGGTTTCGCTGCGGTAATAATGCTCGGCCACGTTCGGCGCATACTCTTCGCCCAACTGCCAGTAGAGGCGGGCCATATGATCGGCGATCTGTTTGTGGATGATTTTCCGCTGCTCATGCAGCAGGCTGTTATAGGCCGTTTCGTAGGTGAGGACGTGCTTGAATAGATACTCTGGCTCGGGCTCGCGGGTGCGGATTTCGATTAGTTCGGCCAACTCCAGTTCTTCGAGCGCCGTCTCGAGGACGTCCGCATCGCCAACAACCGGGGCGAGCACAAAGTGGGGGAAAACGCGACCAATCACGGCTGCAATTTGCAAGACCCGCTTGACTTTCTCATCCAGCCGGTCGATACGGGCCGTCAGAACGCCCTGCAAGGTGTTGGGAATATCGATGTCGGTGACGGGGCGCGTAATATGCCAGTGGCTATCCTCGTGGATAATGGCTTCTTCTTCAATCAGGCTGCGGAGCACTTCTTCCAGAAAGAGCGGATTGCCTTCGGCCCGGCTGAGCAGCAGATTCTCCATCGCTTCCGGCATCTCTTCGAGCTTAAGCAGGTGCTTGATGAGCTGGCGGCTTTCCTCATCATTGAGCGGCCACAGCAACAGGTCTTCGAAATTCTCGGGATAATACTGGGCACTGCGGGTTTTTACCTCCCAGAAAGTGGAGGCGCGATCCGGCCGGGTGACGCAGATGATCAAGACCGGGTGGTACATGGTCAACGTAAACAGATATTCGATCAAATCGACCGAGCTTGGATCGGCCCAATGCAGATCTTCAAAGACCAGGATGACCGGCTGTTTGGTGGCCAATATTTCGACCCACTCACCCATGGCCAGAAAGGTCCGCTGTTGTAAAATTTGGGGATCGGTCGGCGGTAAGTTGGCCGAGGCTTCGTCATCATCCAACTTGATCCCCAGCATTCGACCCAGATAAGGCACGACCTCGCCGGCCCGCACGCCGAACAGTTCCTCCCCCATCGCTTGTAGACGCATTTTGACCAGGGTCGTGTCGGGGTTTTCGGGCAGTTGCAGGTAGCTGTGCAGAATATCGACAAAGAGCCGATTGGCAAAGTGCTGGCGGTAGGACAGACCCCGACCAAACAGCCAGAGAGGCTTGACCTCTTTCTCGGCCTCTTCTTTATTGACATGTTTCCTGAAATCGGAGATCAGGCGTGACTTTCCCAAACCGGCATCGCCGGCGACGACAACGACCCCGCCCTGGCTCTCGCTGAGTTGATGATACATTTTGATAAGCGCACCCGTTTCGTACTCGCGGCCAATCAGCGGGGCTTCCATTCCGGCCAGGCCGCGCTGGGTCTGGCTTAGATCACGAGTGGCTTTTAACTCATAGATGACGAGGGGTTCGCGTTTGCCTTTGACTTTGACGGCTTCCCGTTCTTCAAAGACAAAGAGACGATTGGTCAAATTGTGGGTGCTTTCGCTGATCAGGATTTCTCCCCGCTCCGAGACACCCTCCAGCCGGGAAGCGACGTTGACCGCGTCGCCCATGACGGTATAGGAACGTCGCCGCGCGCCAACCATACCGGCAATGACCAAACCGGTATTGATCCCCATATGGATGCCCAGGGGTTCGGGCAGCGGAAAGGGTGGATTCTGGTTGAACTGTTCCAGCCGCTCCTGCATGGCCAGCGCGGCTCGCAGGGCCCGTTCGGGATCGTCCTCGTGGGCCCTGGGGGCGCCGAAGATGGCCATGATGGCATCGCCGATATATTTGTCGATATAACCGTCGAATTCGTAAATGGCCTCGCTCAACTCCTGTAAACACAAGTTGATCAGGCGCACTACCTGCTCGACTTCAGCCGGACTCTTGGCGGCGTCATTGAGCGCGGTAAAGCCGGAAATATCGGCGAAAATGATGGTGACCTGCTTGCGTTCGCCTTCGATGGGGGCGTTGATAATGGAGGTGTCGTTGCCTGTATCATCGGGCGCGGTCAGGCCGTATCCACAGCGCCCACAATAGAAGTGGCCCTTCGGGTTCTCATATTCGCAGATGTCACACTTTGTAACCTGGTTCATTTTAGGCGCTTCCCTGTTGGATGCCGAGAATCGGGAACTATATTAGACTGTCGGTTGTTGTAACCGGGTTCTGATTGTGTTGACAGCGGGCCTGAGTTCTCATTTGGGGAGGTCGATTTTACTGACTGAACGGTCATAATATTTTAACATCCGATTCTCAATGATAATAGTACAATCCCGAAGATATGTCAACGGCCCATTTTGGCTATAACTTAAAAATCTCCGGTATTTTTGATATATCATTTTGCTCGACAATGTCGGGTCAGGTCGCGACCTTGCGCCTGTTTCATGGGACGAACCACAGGGACGAACCCGCCCTTCAAGGGTCGATCAGTTGTTTGTGCCACAGGTTGATTGTGGTATAATTAACAGGTTAGGCAGGTAGGGAACATGGTGTATCGCCTGCCTATTGTTATATCAACTCGGAAGGAGAACTTTCCAGGTGGCAGGCCCGCTTGATGCAATCCTAGGGCTCTTTTCTCTTGATGTTGGCATCGATCTAGGTACGGCGAATACGCTGGTCTATGTCAGAGGTAAGGGAATTGTAATCAATGAGCCTTCAGTTGTCGCTATCGATAAAAGGACGAAAAAGCCGCTGGCTATTGGGGTTGATGCCAAAGAGATGGTTGGCCGGACCCCGGCCAACATTGTGGCGATCCGGCCTTTGCGCGATGGTGTTATCTCTGAATTTGAAATCACCGAGGCGATGCTGCGGTACTTCATCAAGAAAGTACACGAGCAAACCCTCATTCCTACCCCCTTTTATGCGCCTCGCGTGGTGGTTGGTATCCCCAGCGGCGTGACCGAAGTTGAAAAACGGGCCGTGTACGATGCGGCTCGTAATGCCCGCGCCCGCGATGCTCAGATCATCGAAGAGCCGGTCGCGGCCGCAATCGGCGTCGGCTTACCCATAACCGAAGCTATCGGCAGCATGGTCATCGACATTGGTGGTGGTACGACCGAGGTCGCCGTTTTTTCGTTGGGGGGCATCGTCGTCAGCCGCTCGATTCGAGTAGCCGGCGATGAGATGGACGAAGCCATCATCAACTATGCTCGCCAAAAATACAATCTGCTCATCGGCCAGCGCATGGCCGAACGAGCTAAGATCACCATTGGTGCAGCCTACCCTCTCCCGGAAGAACAAACCATTACGCTGCGGGGCCGCAACCTGATTACCGGCTTGCCCGACTCGGTCGAAGTCTCCAGCGTGGAAATTCGAGAGGCCTTGAGTGACGCTGTGTCGGTCATTGTCGAGGCCGTACGCGACACGCTCGATGAAACCCCGCCCGAACTCATCGCCGATTTAATGGAGGGCGGGATTGCCCTGGCCGGCGGCGGCGGTTTGCTGCAAGGGTTGGCCGAACGCCTGTCTGAAGAAACCAAGATGCGGGTCTATATCGCCGATGATCCGCTGACCTGCGTGGCGCGTGGGGCCGGCCAGGTACTTGAAAGTTACGACAAGTATGCCAAGGTATTGACCTCGCTCCAACGAGGCAGTACCAATCATCGCGGCTAACGCCATCGATCCCCGGGTCAATATCGGGGAATCAATGGCAGCGGCTAATTACTAATTGATCATGGCAGCCACGAGAAACAGACAACTCTTTATTGGGCTTATATGTGCTTTTCTGTTCTTAGGGTTTGCCCTGGATCAATTGGGCTATCTAGCTCCGGCCCGAACACTGGTCCAATCGGCCCTCGCTCCCCTGCAAGGCGCACTGAGTGTTGTGGTTCAAGATGTCGCTCGTCAAACCGAAGAGAGTGAAAACATCGAAGTTGTTCGAGCCAGAAACGAGGAGCTAGAGGCGCTCACCAATCAGTTGATGATCGAGAACGTCCGGCTCAAAGAGCTCGAACGCGAAAATCAACTACTCCATCAACTCCTCAATTATACCCGCACCAACCCCCAATTTTCCTATGAGACGACTACGGTCAAAGGGCGCAGTATTGGCTTTGACCCCACCAATTTACTACGTTTTGTTTATGTTAATGTCGGCGCCCGGGCTGGCATCGTCCGCAATATGCCCGTGATCACAGATCGGGGCCTGGTGGGGCGGGTAACCGCGGTCGGCCCCAACTCGGCCCAGGTATTGATGCTAATCGATCCGGCCAGCTCGGTCAATGCCGTGATCCAAAATAGTCAGGCTACCGGCGTCGTGCGTGGCAACATCAACGGCACTCTACAAATGGAACGAATACCGCCTGGCGAAATGGTCAATCCCGGCGATATCGTTTTAACCTCGGGCCTGGGTGGTAATTTCCCCGATAAACTTGTTATCGGCCAGGTAACCGAAGTGACCCAACGTGATCAGGATATGTTCCAGACGGCCCAGATCCGGCCGACGGTCGACTTCGGTAAGCTCGAAATCATGTTGATTATCACGTCCTTTGAGCCGATTGATTATGAAGCTGAAATATTAGAAACACAGGAGGTGGGCAATTAGCAGTCTACTGTCCCTGGCCTTGTTAATGGGCGCTGCCTTACTTCAGGCGACGGTTTCGCCCTTCATCAAAATAAATAATGTTCACCCCGACCTGGTGTTCGTCCTGGTAACGGGCTGGATCATCTTGAGGGGGTTAAAAGAAGGTCTGAGTTGGGCCCTGATCGGCGGCTTGAGTCTGGATGTCATCTCCGGCGCGCCGTTTGGGGTTTTGACGCTGGCGATGTTGATTGTCGCCCTGGTCACGAATCTGTCACATGGCCGGGTGTTTGGCAGCAGCATTGTTTTACCCTTGAGCCTGACCTTCCCCTTGAGTTTGCTATTTAACGGCCTGGCCTTGCTTATGCTTAACCTTCTGGGCCGGCCCGTTATCTGGAGCATCGCCTTTTTTGATGTGCTTTTGCCGGCCGCCGTGTTCAACACGGCCATCATGATCCTGGTCTTCCCCATACTCTATCTTCTGAATCGGGCCTTACATCCGCAGCAGCTTTCATTTTAATTTTCTGCGTTCTATTGTATAATCCAACACCATGACCGAGTTTCAAATTCGCATACGTAGTTTTATATTCCGGGCGGTGGTGCTGCTGGTCTTTGTGGTGATGGCGAGCCAGTTGTGGAACCTGCAAGTCATCCAGGGTGAAACCTACAAAGAACTGGCCGACGCCAACCGTTTTCGGCTGACCCAGGTGCCGGCCTCGCGCGGCGTCATTTATGACCGCGATGGGGAACTGCTGGTCCGCAATCGCCCGATCTATAACGTGGTCGTTATCCCGGCCTACTTGCCGGAGGATGCCACCGCCGAGGCCAAAATCTTTGCTCGCCTGTCCGAACTACTCACGCTTCCGATCACGACTCAAATCGAGCCGGCGGTCGGTCACAACAACGGCTATTTTCAAAATATCTCGCACCACCAATATAATCGCCAACTCCAGCGCCAGATTGTTAATCCACGCAGCCGCCGCTTTGCCAACGCCCCCTTGGGCATTCGCGACGGGGTGAACCAGAATCGAACATTTGCCCCATTCTTTCCGGTGACCGTTGCCACGGATGTGGACCCGATTGTGATAGCCAAGATAGACGAAGAACGACTGGATTTACCCGGCGTCCTGATCGACATCGTCCCCACTCGTGAATATCTGTTTGATGAGCTTCTCAGCCATATCATGGGCTATGTGGGCCCTATACCGGCTGAACAATTCGCTGAACTTCAGACCCAGGGCTATGATCTGACCGACGAAATCGGTCTGGCCGGGCTCGAAGTGGAATATGAATCGCGGCTGCGTGGGATCAAAGGACTGGAGAATATTGAGGTCGATTTCATCGGCCAGAAGATCCGAACCGTCAGCCAGGCTATTCAAACTCGCCCTGGTCATAACCTGCGCCTCTCGATTGATATCGGGCTGCAAGAAGCCACTGCCGAAACCTTGCAGGCGGAAATGAACGAGGTCGGCTCTGGTCAAGGGGTAGCCATTGCCATGAACCCCCAAACCGGTGAAATCCTGGCGATGGTATCGCTGCCGAGTTACGATAACAATATGTTTGCCAGGGGCATCACGGCGCGGGAGTTGTCGCTCTTGAGCGAAGACTCCCGCACGCCCCTGGTCAACCATGCGATTGCCGGCCTTTATCCGCCCGGCTCCACCTTTAAGATCATTCCGGCAGCCGGCGCTTTACAGGAACAAACCGTTTTTGCCGATACCCTCTTTTTTGATGAGGGCACGCTGTACGTTCCGAATCGTTTTGAACCGGACAATCAGGACCTGGCCCAGCCGTTTTTCTGCTGGCTCCGGACTGGTCACGGCGAAATGAACATGGTCTCGGGTCTGGCCAATTCGTGTGACGTCTATTTTTACTACATTGGTGGTGGTTATGAACCCATCGAGTATGAGGGCTTGGGACCGGATCGCATGGTCGAATATATGGAAATGTTCGGGTTTGGCGAGCCGACCGGTATCGACTTGCCGGGTGAAGTCGCCGGTCTGGCGCCAACCAGAAAATGGAAACGGGTCAACTATGCCGAAACCTGGTTGACCGGCGATACCTATAATATGTCGATTGGGCAGGGTTTTGTCCTGGCCACGCCGTTGCAGGTTCTGAACGCAATGGCTGCCATTGCCAACGGTGGCACGCTCTACCGGCCCCACCTGGTCAAGGAGATTTTGGATGCCGACGGCAATGTGGTAGAAGTCATCGAGCCGGAAGTGATCCAGCATCTGGATGTTGACCCTCGACATATTCAAATCATCCAGCAGGGCCTCCGGGCCGTGATCGATTGGCCAACGGGCACGGCCCGCGAGACCTTTGATGTTCCCGGCATTGTGGCCTCCGGCAAAACCGGCACGGCCGAGTTTTGTGATGAATATCCCCAGTGCCTCGATCGCGATGGCCGGGTGACCACCAGCCACGCTTGGTTTACTGCTTACGCGCCCAGCAACAAGCCCGAGATTGCCACTGTCGTCTTTGTCTATGGTGGTGGGGAGGGTTCCGCGGTCGCGATTCCGGTGACCAATCGAATGCTGCGTTATTATTTTGACATCGCGGATGAGGCAGAGACGGAACCCGAAGATGAGGTCGAAGAGACCGTTCCGGCCCTGGCGCCGGAACAGGCGCTAACCGCCCGGCTGCTTGGCACCGATACCTGGAACCTGGATGGCGCCAATGTGTCGGGCTATGTGCTCGATACGCAAGGCCAAGGGGTCGCCGAGATTACCATTGACGTTATTATTGGGGGTGAGGTCGTGACCCAGCTTGTCTCAAGCCCCACCGGACAGTTCGACTATAACGTCCTGGACCCGACCGAAGCGGATATGTGGCAGTTCCATTTGCCCGATTTTCCCCAGGCGGACGTGTTACAGCTCGATCTGACCGATGGGCTTCGTTACCTGGTCGAATTCAAGGCTCGGACCGGTGGCGCGTAATCGCTTCCTTAATTCAAGCTTTTGTAGGACAAACTTAAGTTTGTCCTACAGGAACCCTTACTTTTTGAGAAGATCCAACCATCGCTTCCTTAAAAATTTAATGAATCATTACCAAAGTGTACCACTACATCTTGTGGATAAAACATTTTTGGTGTACAATATATAGGGTAACTACTTGTATTTCTGCATATCCGGCCATGTCCAACGAGCGCATTACGATCAAAGGAACAAGTGAAGGCTTAATTATTACGATTGGGGCGGGCGCCTGGCCCGGTTTGATCGATGAGTTGGAGCAAAACCTGAGCCAGAAGGCCTCTTTTTTCAAGGGTGGGCGGGTGGCCTTACGAGTTGGCCCGCGCCAATTGACCCGGCCGCAACTGGAGACGGTCGGACAGGTGTTAAACCGGCATCACGTGACGCTGTGGGCTGTGGAAAGCGAATCGTCCGGTACTCAGGAAGCAGCGGTTCAACTGGGTTTAGAGACCGGGTTGGTCGAAAGGCGCGTGCTTGAGCCGCCGGTTGAAGCGGCTCCTCAGGGCGATGCCATTGTGGTCAGGCGGACTCTGCGTTCCGGCCAGGTGTTCCATCATCCGGGTCACGTTATTGTAATTGGCGATGTCAACCCAGGCGCCGAGATTCGAGCCGGTGGCAGCGTGATTGTTTGGGGTCGTTTACGGGGTGTCGTTCAGGCCGGTACGGGTGAAATCGGTGAAGACGCCGTGGTATGTGCCTTGCAGCTTGCCCCAACTCAACTGCGGATTGGCAGCTATATCGCCCATTCGCCACCGGAGGATGATGATCACGAGTTTCTGCCCGAAATGGCCTCCGTTCAGGATGGCCAAATCGTGGCCGAACCCTGGCAAGACCAGGCAGGGTCTAATTCATAAATTGTTAATTCAACACTCACAGCCGAGAGATTATCATGAGCGCAACAGTTATTACGATCACATCGGGCAAAGGCGGTGTCGGCAAGACAACGGCAACCGCCAATCTGAGCACGGCTCTGGCCTTGCTGGGCAAAAAAGTCGTCGCGATTGACGCGGACATTGGTTTGCGTAATCTCGACGTCGTCATGGGTTTGGAAAATCGCATCGTTTATGACCTGGTGGATATCGTCGAAGGAACGTGTCGATTGCGTCAGGCCATGATCAAGGATAAGCGGCTGGAAGAACTGTATCTCATTCCGGCGGCACAAACGCGTGATAAAACGGCGGTAACGCCCGGTGATATGATCGAATTGATCGATCAAATGCGCGATGAGTTCGATTATATTTTGATCGACTCGCCCGCCGGGATCGAACAAGGCTTCAAGAATGCCATCGCTCCGGCTGACCGAGTCCTGATCGTCACCACGCCCGAAGTTTCGGCTGTACGCGACGCCGACCGGATTATTGGCCTGGTTGAAGCCGAAGAAAAAGGCCCCGGCGATTTGATTCTCAACCGGCTGCGGCCTGACATGATCAAGCGCGGCGATATGCTCAACACCGAAGACGTAATCGACGTGCTGGCCATCAACTTGATTGGCGTGGTACCCGATGATGAAGCGATCGTTGTGTCAACCAATACCGGCCGGCCGGCCGTGATTGAAAATGGCTCATTAGCCGGTCAGGCTTTTAGAAACATTGCCGGGCGTTTGACAGGTGAAGAGATACCTTTTATAAATCTAGATGGTGATGACTCATTCATCAAGCGATTTTCGAAATTATTCAAGAAGTAAGCAATCATTCAACGGATTAATTCTATGCCGTCTGTCGAAGCGCAAGTGAGTGGTTTTCGTGGAGAATTGCCATGAACGTATTTAGTCGACTGCTCCGGGGTAACCAACAAACCAGTCGCGATATTGCTAAAGATCGCCTCCAATTGGTTTTGGTTCAAGATCGGATTCATCTTGCGCCCGAAGTGATGCATGAGTTGAAGGATGAGTTGATACAGTTAATCTCGAAATATGTTGAAATCGATCGGGATGGCATCGATATTACGTTGACCAAAGCCGGACGCCGGAGTCGTCTCACCGCCGATATTCCGGTCGTCGGCATGCATCAAAAGTAATTATCAATTAACAATTAGCAATTAGCAATGTTGCCACTTTCAGGCTCTGATTGCTAATTGTTTATTGGATGAGTTATGGATCGTAGAGTTTGGCGACAATTTGATCTGGTTTTGATGGGCATCGTCGCCCTGCTGATTTTGTATGGCGTCATCATGATTTTTAGCGCCAATCAAAATCAGGAAGATTTGCAAGACCTGTGGCGGGTACAGTTGGTACGCGCCGGTATCGGCCTGGTGATCGTGGTATTAGTGGCAGCGGTCGATTACCGCTACTACGCCTCGTTCCACAAGCTTCTTTATGCGGTGATGCTGGGCTTGCTGGGCACCTTGTTCATTGCAGCCGAGTTGACGGCCGGGACGTTACGCTGGTTGGATTTTCGTCTGTTTCCAGTCCAGCCCAGCGAAATCGCCAAAATCG
>Ga0302046_10001026_pt1 | contig 26586 bp, 22 predicted proteins | sample RVTome_11_FD_200261 | JGI IMG/M metagenome (GOLD analysis project Ga0302046, IMG submission 200261) | Soil microbial communities from uranium-contaminated site in the Upper Colorado River Basin, Wyoming, United States - RVT147D111 (version 2) ... | reverse complement strand
GCCGCACTGCTCGAGGTCGTGCCGGATGGTTGTGGAGCGGCAGGCTGTCGGCTGGCCGAGAGCTGAGCCGGGCTCCCTGGCGTCTCGCTCGGAGGGTGACTAGTATCGTCACTGTGACGGATTCATATGAGACTCGCATTGCCAGATGTGCCTGGTGCGGGGGAGAGATCGCTCCCCCGGGCGGGCCGGGCAGGCCGCGGCGCTTCTGCAAGCGATCCCACCGCCAACGACACTTCGAGGCGCGCCGGGCGGCCGCTCGGCTCGGGCTCGGTACGGACGACGTGCTCGTCTCGCGGTCGGACCTCGATCGTCTCCGCGACAAGCTGTTCGTCCTCGAGGCGGCACTCGAGGACGTCGAGCGCGACCTCGGCGAGTCCTCGAAGCTCCAGGACTACGCCGACGCCTACGTGCATCTCTTGGAAGGGGCGCTCCCGCTGCGAGGTGCTCGGGTCGAGCCGCGCGCTCTCGGCGGCGACGAGTGACGTGAGCGCCGTTACGTCACAGTGACGTAACGAGGGACGGGTTCCGACACCAGCCGCGGATAGAGTTGAAGCTCATCGAGAGGGAGTCTGAAGTGAGCGAAGAGATCTGGAAGCACCTCGACGAGCTACACGGGCACCTCGAGGACCTCGGGGACGATCCGGATGCCGACGAGTTGCGGCGCAGACTGGCCGGCTATCGCGAGAACCCCGAAGACGACCCGGACTTCACCGATCGGCTGAAGGAGTCGGCCCTCTCGTTCGAGGTGTCTCATCCGGAGCTGTCTCGGTTCATCACGGGCGTCGTCGACGTGCTCAGCGCCGCCGGCATCTGACCGCCCATAATCCACGTTATGTCAAGTGGCGGGTGAGCATCTGGAAGTAAGGTGTCGTCCGCAGAAACGCCGCGGTTCGAGTCGGTAGGTTCTAAACGCGAGGCACCTCAGGTGATCACCGTCTCCTGATGACCACGAGTGTGTCCGCGGCCGACTCGGCCCCCCAGACCTCGCCCTGCCTGCCGAGGAGCTGACGGACTTCGCCCGGGTCGTTCGGCAGCGAGAACGTCGTGAACGAGAGGCCGACCGGATCGAAGCGGTGGATGGAGTTTCCCCCGAAGTCGCTCACCCACACGATGTCGGACTCGTCGACGTATACGGCGTAAGGCTGCGGGGAGGCACCGGGCAGCGCATACGTCTCCCACACACCCGTGGCAGGCTGGTACGCGCTGAGCTGGCCGGTGTTCCACTCGCTGACCCACGCCCGGCCGGACGAGTCGAACCAGATGCGCCGAGCACCTTGGTCCGGCGTCGGCGGTTCGAGCTCGGTCACCTGGCCGGGCGCGACGATCTCCCCGACGTAGCTGCCGGCCAGGGAGGCGAAGAACACCTCACCGTTCGGGGATCCGTCGATGCCGTACGGGCCCTGCCCCCGCGGGGCGTCGTACACCTCGAGGGAGCCGGAGACCGGGTCGAGGACTCCGTAGATGCCGTTCTGGCCCGTGAACCACAGGCGACCCTCCAAGTCGAACGTCGCCGTGTTGAGGTTGGCGTTCGGCCGGTCGGGTGGGAGCGGGAACACTCTCGTCTCCCCCGTCTCGGCGTCGACCTCGACGATGGCATTGAGGCCCCCGTCCGTGATCCACGCATCCCCCTCGTCGTCCACGATGACGCCGTGCGGGCGCGATCCCGCTCCGAGGGCGATGTGCCTCGTCTCTCCCGTTTCAGGATCGAGGTACCCCAGGGCCGCGGCGCCCTGGGCCGTGTACCACACTCCCCCATCGGCGGCCGGGGCGACGTCGTGGGGCCTCGACCCTTCCGGCACGCCGAATGTCTCGATGACGAGCTCCGCAGCCGGGATGGGCTCGATCGTCTGCGTGGTCGCCTCGGTGCTCGCAACGGTCGACTCGACTTGAACGGAGCCGGTCGTCGTCACCGAGTCTCGAGCCGTGGTCGTCGTCGCCTGGCCGCTGGTTGCGGTTGACGCAGCCGCGTCCGGAGCCTCCGAGGCCGGTCCGGAGCATCCGGCGGCGAGGAGCGCAGCCGCGACCGGCAGCACCAGGCGCCGCGGGCTGCCCCTCAGGGTCGATCGGACCTTCGTCGGCCGACTCCTCGACTTGGGCACCGCAGCCACCAGACGACCATACCGGAGCGCACCCGCCATCACGTCGCCGGACGGGCCGGATGGAGGGATAGAGTCGAAGGAGGAGGGTCGATGTTCGCACGCTTCACCCATGGCGCTCGCCGGGTCGTCGGCGTCGCCCAGCAAGGGCGAGCCCCAGCGAGGGCGCGCCCATTGAGCCGTCCGCACCACCCGTGACACGACCCCATCCCCCGTCCGGGCTGCAGCTCTTCGCCCGATACGCATATCCGCCCAACGAGCGCGGATACTGCGGGCCGGACGACCACCGAGCCCTCCTGGATTACCGAGATTCGGGGGTGACCGATCCGGGCCTGGCGAGGCTGGCGAGGGCATTCCACGGGCCGTGGCCCTACCTGAAGCTCATGGCGGAGAAGACGGGCGCCGGGGACCCGTTCTCGTATGACATCGTCGAGGCCTACTGGGTCGGCAACAGCCTGCTCGATCAGGTCGACACCATCGACTTCGGGAACACGGTGGAGGAGCGGTTCCGACCCCGGGTGGGCGCCGGGTGGTCTGCGATGGCGGAAGCGATACCGGGCGGGGTACCGCACCACAGCTTCCATGTCTTCGTGACCTATCCATGGGTAGGGCTGCTCCAGGAGTCGGAGCGGGGCGAACCGCTCCACATCCTCGACCGGTGCCGGATCCGCTGGGGGTTGGTCGAAGCCGTGCACGGCGACAGGGTCGTCGTGATGAGCAGACCACTCACGTGGGACGGCAGACACCTGGGTCTCGGGCCCGCCCGCTCCGAGGTGGCCGGCGTCTCGGTCGGCCCCGGGGGCCTCGCCGACCAACTGGCGCCGGGAGATTGGGTGTCGCTCCACTGGGAGTGGGTCTGCGATCGTCTCACGCCCCGCCAGCTCGCCGGCCTCGTGCACCACTCGATGCGCCGGCTTGCGATGACGAACGACGATCTCGCTCACCCGGGTCCCGCCACGGTTCTTGGCTGACCATCGCGACTCGTTGCGATGGACGGGCGGCCGCTCGACGGCAATATCCTCGACTCGATGGGAGCAACAGTGGCGGGGAGCCCGAGAGGCGCCGAGGGCACCCGTGCGGCGGCTCCGCTCGGGATCTCGCTCCTGGCGATCGGCCTGGCGGCGTGCGGCGGTGCGGGGCAGGCATCGGGCGCCGACGACGATGCGACATCTCTGCTGGTATACGCCACCGTCACCCAGGACACGGTCGATGCCGTCGTGACCGGCTTCGAGGAGTCGCACGCCGGCACGTCCGTTGAGGTCTTCAGGGCGCCAACCGCCGAAGTGGCGGCTCGGATCGCCGCCGAGCGTCGCCACGGCCCGATCCGTGCAGACGTTCTCTGGCTCACGGATCCTCTCTCGATCGAGCAGTACGCGGCAGACGGGCTGCTTCTCGAATGGACCCCCTCCGAGATCGACGTCATTCCGAGGGAGTACCGCGCCCCACAGTTCTTCGGGACGCGCCTCCTCAGCATCGTGATCGTCCACGGTGCCGCCCTCACCGATCCCCCAGCCGACTGGGGCGACCTCGCCGGATCCGTCGCAGGTGGTGTGGCCATACCCGATCCTGCATTCGCCGGTTCTGCATTCGGTGCCCTGGGATACTTCCTGCTCAGCGACGGTTACGGGATCGAGTACTACCAGGCATTGCACGATGCGGGAACGGTGCAGGTGAGCTCACCGGGCGACGTGGTGAGCGGTGTAGCCGAGGGCCAGTACGGCGCAGGGATGACGCTCGACCGCAACGGACGCGATGCAGTCGAGGCGGGGTCCCCGATCACGGTCGTCTGGCCGGCTTCGGGGGCCATCGCGATCTACAGCCCGATCGGGGTCGTCGCCGCCGGCGCCACCGCAACGGCCATGGAGTTCGTCGACTACGTTCTCGGGACGGAGGCGCAGGTGGCCATCGCCGCGACGGGATGGCAACCGATCCGATCGGACGTCGAATGGGCCGGGGGCGGACCGCAGGTGAGCGTCGACTGGGCGGCGGCAGCCGGTAGGCAGGATGAGCTCCTCGCGCAGTACCAGGCGATCTTTGGCCGCTGAACCGGTCGCGAGCACGACGCGCCGTTGGTGGTGGCTGGCGAACGGCCTGACCCTTGCGGCCCTCGGCCTCCTCGTCGGGCGCCCCCTTCTCGAGCTGATCTTGGTGGGTGCGGACCAGCTCGCCGTCGGCCGGCCGGGCGGACTCGACCGGGCCACAGCAGGGGCGGCGCTCGCCAACACGATCTGGACCGGGGCCGCGGTCGCCGCCGTGGCAGTCACGGCAGGGACGGCAGCGGCCTTCGTGACCGAGCGCACGGCCGTTGCCGGCCGCCGGGTGCTCAGGATCACGATCCTCCTCCCGTTGCTGGTGCCCGGGTTCGTCTCGGCGCTGAGCTGGGCCCGCGCATATGGCCCAGGTGGGCTGCTCGATGACGCCGTAGGAGTTTCGATGCCGGGGCTGTTCGGCGCAGCCGGTGTCGTCGCGGTGCTCGCCGTGACTGCGATGCCGGTGGCCTATCTGGTCGCCGTTGCGGCCCTCAGGACGCAGGCGGCTCCCGACCTCGGACGAGCAGCGAGGGTGAGCGGGGCCCGAAGCCGGACGGCGTTTCTGACGATCTCCTTGCCACTGCTGGCGCCGGCAGTGGTCGGGGCGGCGGCGCTCGCCTTCATCGCGGCCATCAACGCATTCGGCGTCCCGGCCGTCCTCGGTACGCCGGCCGGGTTTCGTACCGCCACGACGCGGATCTATCAGGACCTCGCCAGGTCGGCCGGCGACGAGGCGTTTTCTCGGGCAGTCCTGCTCGCCTTGGCACTCGTCCTTCTCGCATTGGTCTTCGTCGTCGCCGCCGACCGTCTTCTCTCGCGACTCGGGCCGGCGCCCTCCGGCGGAGGACCCGCCGGGCCGGTGGCGTCTCTGTCACGCAGCGGGCGGGCCGCCTCGCTGGCGGTCTGGGTAGTCGTCGTGGTCGCGACCGTCTTGCCGCTCGTCGCGCTCGTGCTCTCGGCGCTCACCCGAGCAGTCGGGCTTCCCCCCTCCCCAGCGAACTGGACATTCGCCAACCTCGGAGAAGCGCTCGGAATGCGCTATGTCGGGGCGCTCGGTCGAAGCGCCCTCCTGGCGTCCGTGGCGGCATCGATCGTCGTGGCGCTCGGCGCCGTCGTCACCAGCATCCGGGGGCGCAGCATCGGGCGCTTCTCGGCGGCGGCAGTGCTCCTCACGTTTGCGGTGCCGGGTTCGACCTTGGCGGTCGCCATGATCCTGGCCTACGGAAACGCACTCAGGGACACGCTCGTCCTCATCCTCGTCGCATACGTCGCCAAGCTGTGGGGCGTGGGTCACCGTGTGGTTGCCGGCTCGGCGTCGGGCATCGCCGTCGATCCCTACCGGGCGGCGCGGGTGAGCGGTGCGTCGCCGCTGGTCGCGGTGCGCACGGTGATCGAGCCCCAGATGAGACCCGCCCTGGCGGGGGCGTGGCTCCTCGTGTTCGTCTTCGCCTTCCACGAGTTGACGATGTCCAGCCTCCTCTACGGCCCCGGGACCGACACCATCGCCGTGGCGATCCTCGACCTCCAGCAGATCGGCGACGTGGGGGTCGTCTCGGCACTGGCGGTGTACCTCACGCTGCCGCCGCTGCTCGTCGCCACGGCTCTCTTGATTGTCGGTCGATCGAGCGCCTCGAGGCGGGCGCCATGACCGACTCCCCCGCCCTGGTATGCCGGTCCGTGACGGTCGACTACGGGCCTCATCGGGCTCTCGATCGTCTCACGATCGAGGTCGCTGCCGGCGAGACGCTCGCCGTGCTCGGCCCGTCCGGCTCCGGCAAGACCACCCTGATCCACGCCATAGCCGGGTTCGTTCCGCTGTCCGATGGCGAGATCGTCCTGAACGGTCGCCCGGTTGCCCGGCGCGGAATGGCGGTCGCCCCGGATCTCAGAAGCATCGGGCTCGTCTTCCAGAACTATGCGCTGTGGCCGCATCTCGACGCCGTCGACACCGTGGCCTACCCGATCCGGAGGCGAGGGGTTCCCAAGGCTCAGGCGAGGTCGGATGCCGAGGAGCTGTTGCGGAGGCTCGGCATGGATGCCCTCGTCCGGAGGCGGCCGGCCGAGATGTCCGGTGGCGAGCAGCAGCGGGTCGGGCTGGCTCGGGCGTTGGCGCGGCAGGCTGACCTGTACCTCTTCGACGAGCCGACCGCCCATCTCGATGCGGCCGGTCGGGTGGCGGTCCAGGAAGAGATCGCCGCGGCCCGCCTCGGCTCCGGCGCCGCGGCGCTCTACTCGTCGCACGACGCCGGCGAGGCGCTAGCGCTCGCCGATCGTGTCGCCTTGCTGCGAGCCGGCCGGCTCGTGCAGGTCGGAACGCCCGACGAGGTGTATGCCCGGCCCGTGGACGTGTGGGCGGCTCGGCTCACGGGACCGGCATCGCTCGTCGGCGCCCACCTCGAGCACGCACCCGGCCGGGTGGTGACCGTCGCCGGGACGCCGATCGAGGCGAGGCTCGAAGGAGAGCACGATCTCGAGGGGCCCATCCAACTGCTCGTCCGGCCGGACTGGGTGAGCCTCGGTGGCCCTCTGGCGGGAGTGGTCGGCGACGTGCGGTATCGCGGACCGCACACCGACTATCGGGTGGACACCGCGGGCGGTGCCCTGTTCGTGCGCGCCGCCGGCACGCCGACGGCGGCCGTGGGAGACGCACCGGGGGTGCAGATCGAGCGCGCCTGGATGCTGCGAGCCGACACGAGTGAGGCACCACCGTGGACCACCGGCTGAGCGGGCGGGGCCTCTCCGAACGTCGCCCGGTCGGCGTGGCCGTCGACGTTTTGCAGCCTCGGCCCTCGGGTAGGTGCCGGCCGCAACCCGAAACACGGAGGCATGCACATGCAGGACCTACGGAGGGTGCTCTCGGCCGGGACCCTTGCTGGTGACCCGGTGAAGAACCCGACCGGCGAGCGCATCGGGGACGTCAAGGAGGTCATGATCGATCTTCCGACGGGCCGGGTGGCATACCTGGTTCTCTCGTACGGCGGCTTCCTCGGAATGGGCGACAAGCTGTTCGCCGTGCCTTGGGATGTCGTCACGATCGACCAGGACGACCAAGCCGTCGTCGTCGACATCGACAAGTCGGAGCTCGAACGTGCTCCGGGGTTCGACAACGAAGCGTGGCCCGACTTCTCGGACGCCACGTGGACGAAGGAGATCCACGAGCACTACGGCGTGCCCTACGAGTGGTATTTGACGTGAGGAACGTCGTCGCCTGACGCTGGCGATCCCCTGACCGCTGCTACGCCATACTCTCAGTGAACCATCGCCGGCGCCGCCCCAGTGGTGGCCCCGGCGATCAATTCCGCCTCGAAGACCTGGGCCTTCGGACGATCACCGTTGAACTGGCCGAGGAGCATCATGGCGACGGTCTGCGCCATCCGATCGACCGGCTGGCGCAGCGTCGTGAGCGCCGGATTGCTCATGCCGAGCAACGGGGTGCCGTCGAAGCCGACGACCGAGAGGCCATCGGGGACCCGCAGTCCCTGCGATTCAGCGGCGGCCACCACGCCGAGGGCCATGAGGTCGCTCCCGGCGACGATTCCCGTGACACCTCGTCGCGTCAACTCCACCGTCGCCGAGCGGGCGCCCTCGACGGTGAACATGGTCTCGATGAGGAGCCGTTCGTCGAACTCGAGACCCTCGCGCTTCAGCCCCGACTGGTATCCCGATGCCAGGTCGAGTGAGCTCGAGTAGTCGAGCTGGCCGGTGACACAACCGATGACCCGATGCCCGAGGCTGAAGAGATGGCGGACCGCGGTCTGGGCGGCAGCGGCGATGTCGACCGTGACCGCAGGAACCGGGCACGGGAAGTAGATGCCGTTGACGAGGACGACGGGAAGCCCATCGTCCAGGAGGCTCTCGTATGCCGCATACCCGATCGTTCGATTGGCGTAGCTGCCGTCGATGACCACCACGCCCGAGGCGCCGATCCTGCTGAAGTGCTCCAGGTAGTCGCGCTCGTGCGCCGTCGTGGGTGTCGCAGGTCCGACGACTGAGAGCAACCCGTGCCTGGCGAGCTTCGACTCGATCGCCTGAGCGAAGAGCGGGAAGATCGGGTTGTCGAGCTCGGGGGTGATGATGCCCACCACGGCCGAGCGCCTGGCGCGCTCCGAGCCGACGTGGTAGCCGAGACGGCTGAGGGCATCGAGAACCCTGCGACGAGTCTCCTCGGCCACGCCGGGACGCAGGTTCAGGACACGGCTCACCGTCGCCTCGCTGACCTCGGCGATCTTGGCGACCTCGTGGAGTTTCGGCTTCACGGCGGCATTGTGACGACCCGGAGCGGCCATTGCAAGAAATGCAAGAACTCTGCAAGAACTTGTGGAAATCTTCCGGCGACCTTGCTTAGATGCGGGAAGCGCAGTGCCATTGTGCGGTGCGCCCATGAGGAAACTCGAGGAGGAAGCCAATGAAGGTCCGCTCAGCGGCCATCGCGGTCCTGCTGCTCGCGCTCGCGCTCATCGCTTCGGCATGCGGTGGCGACGGGACGAGCGAGACGACCGCTGCCCCAACCACCCAACCACCGGCCACCGAGGCACCCACGACCACCGTCGCCGAGACGACCACCACCGTCGCCGAGACGACAACCACGGTCGCCGGCGACACCACGACGACGACGGAGCCGGTGGTTCGCGCCGACGCCGACCTCGTCATCTGGGCGGACGAGACGAAGATCCCCGCCCTCCAGCCGTTCGCCGATCAGTTCGCAGCGGACAACGACCTGACCGTCGCCATCCAGGAGCTTCCGTTCGGGGACATCCGATCCCGTCTGATCGTGGCGGGGCCTGCCGGCGAAGGCCCGGACATCGTCGTCGCAGCCCACGACTGGCTCGGTGAGCTCGTCGCGGCAGGCGCCGTGGCGCCGCTCGACATCTCGAACGTCGCCGACGACTTCAGCGACGTCGCCGTCCAGGCGTTCAACTACGAGGGCACGAACTTCGGTCTTCCGTATGCGGTCGAGAACATCGCCCTGATACGCAACACCGACCTCGTCCCCGAGGCGCCCGCCACGTTCGAAGAGGCCATCGCGATCGGCCAGCAGCTCGTCGCCGACGGCGAAGCCGAGATCCCGCTGGCACTCCAGGAGAACGGCAACGGCGACCCGTACCACAACTACCCGATCGTGACCGCCCTCGGCGGGTACGTGTTCGGGCGAAATGTGGACGGCAGCTACAACGCCGAAGACCTCGGCATCGACAGCGACGGCGGGCTGGCGGCGGCGCAGCAGTTCTCGGAGTGGGCTGCGGAAGGCGTCGTGAACGTCGACGTCACGTACGACGTGATGATCGAGAAGTTCGGCTCCGGGCTCACCCCGTTCGCCATCACAGGTCCGTGGGCGGTCGGCTCGTTCGGAGACGTCAACTACGCAGTCGACCCGTTCCCGCCGCTGGCGGGCGGCACGATGCAGCCGTTCATCGGCGTCCAGGGCTTCATGGTCTCGGCATTCGCCGAGAACCCCCTGATCGCCTCCACCTTCGTGCTCGATCTGATGGCCACGCAGGAAGCCCAGGAGGCGCTGTACGAGGTCGGGGATCGTCCCCCGGCGCACGAGGCGGCGTTCCAGGCGGTCGCAGCCAGCGACCCCGACGTTCAGGGCTTCGGCCTCTCCGGTGCCGACGGCTACCCGATGCCGGCCATCCCGGAGATGGGGTCGGTCTGGCAGGCGTGGACCGACGCCTACCAGCTGATACTCACCGGCGGCGACCCAGCGGAGGCGTTCACGAACGCCGCGGAGCAGATCCGCGCCCTGATCGCCGGCTGACATGACAGACGACGGCCGCGATCCGTCGCCGAGCCTCACCAGTGAGGCGCGACCGGTCGCGGCCGGAGACCTCGAGGGGCGGGGGCCCCGAGTCCCCCGCCCCTCCTTCACGCTCGGATGGGCCCTCAAGGTCCTCTTCCTGGGGTCCGTCAATGCCATCGCCCTCTACGGGGTCACCCAGATGTGGGCCCAAAAGTGGTGGCCGGGGATCGTGGTCGTCACCATCCTCACGCTCGCCATCGACTTCGCCTACCTGTCGAAGCGGGCCATCCCCGCGAAGTACCTCATCCCGGGGACCATCTTCGCCGTGATATTCCAAGTGATCCCAGTGCTCTACACCGGGTACATCGGGCTGACGAACTTCTCGGTCGCCAACCGCCTCACGAAGGAGCAGGCCCTCACCCAGATCAGAGCCCGTGTGTCGAACGTGCCGGGCTCTCTCCAGTACCGGCTCCAGATCGTGGCAGCGGATGGAGGTGCCGGCGAGCTCGCCTTCTTCCTCACCGACCCGGACGGCAACCACTTCATCGGCACGGCCGACGACCTCGATCCCGTACCTCCGAACGACGCTCCGGTCGACGACACCGGGAAGCTCACGGCAGAGGTTCTCGGCTTCAGCCCGCTCGCCCTCCGCGAGATCGCCGATCGTCAGTCGGACATCGCAGCCTTCCAGGTGATCTCGGAGGTCGGGGTCATCCGAACGGTCACCGCAACCACCGCCGCCGTCTACGTGCCGCTCTTCGAGTACGACGAGGACGCAGACCGACTGACGAGCAACGAGTCGGGTGTCGTCTACGGGGCCGTCGACGGGCGGTTCGTATCCCCGGACGGCGAGTCCGTCAACCCCGGCTGGCAAGAGTTCGTCGGATTCGACAACTTCACCAAGGTCCTGACGTCGCAGGCGATCCGCGGACCGTTCCTGCGCGTCTTCGTCTGGAACTACGTGTTCGCGATCCTCTCCGTGATTCTCACGTTCGCCGTCGGGCTCGCCCTGGCCGTCTCGCTCAACCACCCGACGCTCCGGGGCAAGCGGATCTACCGCTCACTCCTCATCGTGCCGTACGCCCTGCCGTCCTTCATGACGGCGCTGATCTGGGCCGGCATGCTCAACCAGGAGTTCGGGATCATCAACGAGACGATCAACGCCAACGTCCCGTGGCTGCGAGATCCGACGCTCGCCAAGGTGTCCGTGCTGCTCGTGAACACCTGGCTGGGTTTCCCGTACATGTTCCTCATCACCACGGGCGCCCTCCAGGCCATGCCGGAGGAGTTGAAGGAGGCGGCGCTCATCGACGGCGCCAATCCGCGCCAGGCATTCCGGCGCGTCGTCTTCCCGTTGCTGATGGTGGCAGTCGCACCCCTCCTCATCGCCTCGTTCGCCTTCAACTTCAACAACTTCAACATCATCTTCCTGCTCAACCGGGGCGGCCCACCCATCGAGGGAGCCCTGACGCCCGCAGGCCACACCGACATCCTGATCAGCTACACGTACCGGCTCGCCTTCGAGAGCGGTCGCGGCGCCCAATGGGGGTTCGCGTCCGCCATCGCCATCTTCATCTTCATCATGGTCGCCGGGGTATCGGCGATCAGCTTCAGACGGACCCGCGCGCTCGAGGAGCTCCACTGATGACACAGGCAACCCCGACCCGGCCGACCATCCAGGCCGGGACGTCGATCCGGCGCCGCCGGCCTTTCCGCAAGTGGTTCCGAGATCTCGGCTGGCGCCACGTCGTCGCCTTCGGCGCCCTCGTGTTCGCCCTCTTTCCCGCCCTGTGGACCATGTCCGCCGCCTTCAACCCACTCGGAACCCTCACGACCCAGCAGCTCATCCCCGACTCGGTGTCGCTCGTCAACTTCAGGGAGTTGCTGTCCGAGGACGTCCCATTCCGTGCGTGGTACGTCAACACGCTCGTCGTCGGAGGGGTCGCCGCGGGCGCCAACATGATGCTCTCGGCGTTCGCCGCCTACGCCTTCTCGAGGATGCGCTTCACCGGAAGGCGGGTCGGACTGCTCACCGTGCTCCTCATCCAGATGTTCCCTCAGCTACTGGCGTTCATCGCCATCTTCTTGATGATGGACTCGATCTCGAACTTCTTCCCTGCGGTCGGCCTCGGAACGCTCATCGGCCTCATCCTCGTGTACATGGGAGGGGCGATGGGGGTGAACACCTGGCTGATGAAGGGATTCTTCGACACCATCCCGAGCTCGTTGGACGAGTCGGCGAAGGTCGATGGCGCAACCCACGGCCAGATCTTCTTCAGGATCATCCTGCCGCTCGCAGCGCCGATACTGGCGGTGATGTTCCTGCTCGGCTTCATCTTCGCCATCAACGAGTACATCCTGGCATCGGCGATCCTCGGCCAGGGCGACCCCAGCCATTTCACGCTTGCGGTCGGCCTCTCCCGCTACCTGCTCGACGGGTTCACGGAACGCTGGGGCCCCTTTGCCGCAGGCTCGATACTTGCGGGTGTCCCGGTGATCATCCTGTTCATCTTCCTGCAGCGCTACATCGTCTCGGGGCTCACCCAAGGCGCGGTCAAGGGTTGACGTGAGCGTCGAGCTCGACTCCGACCACGGCGTTTACGGCTCGCCGGGAAGCCTCCTCCCCCGCGACATCCGCTTCCGACCGGACGACACCGCGCATTGCTCGCGCCTCGACGAGACGACCTTGTTCTTCCGAGTGCTGGCAGAGCCGGGCCTCGACGACGGATTGCTGGTCGCCCGGGTCGGGAGCACCGTCCTCGGCCACGAGCTCGTGAGGGCCCACGCAGGCGAACGGTTCGACGTGTGGGAGGTGTCCGTCGCAGACACCGGCGAGGCCTTTCTGTACTCGTTCGCATTCAAGGCGCCCGGCGGTGTACCCGTCTATCTCGCACCGAGCGGGATCACCAATGCCATCGAGCGGCTCGACCGCTGGGACCTCGACCCTGCTGCCATCCCGATCCACGAGGTTCCCGACTGGGCCGTCGGCGCCGTCGTATACCAGATCTTCCCCGACCGTTTCGCGGTCGGGGACACTGCGGCGCGGAGCGGCGAGGTTCCGGCTTGGGGATCGGCTCCGAACCCGAGTGACCGGCAGGGCGGCGACCTCATCGGCGTGGCCGAACGCGCCGACTACCTGGCCGACCTCGGCGTCGATGCCGTCTATCTCAACCCGATCTTCACGTCACCCTCGAACCACCGGTATGACACCATCGACTACCTCTCGGTCGACCCACAGCTCGGTGGAACGGAGGCCCTCGACGAACTGGTCGCCACCCTTCACGAGCGCGGCATCCGTGTGATCCTGGACGCCTCCTTCAATCACTGCCATCCCCGCTTCTTCGCCTTCGCCGACGTCGTCCGGCGCGGGTCGAGCTCCCCCTACGCAGGGTGGTTCGACGTCTTCGACCACCCGGCCCGCATCCGACACCGGCCCGGCGTCGTCCCGGTCGGAGGCGTCGAGCGCTCCACCGTCGCCCGTCTCGGGTCGATCGGCGATGAGACGGGCCTGGTCATCGAGGAGGTGGAAGGCGAAGGGCCGGCGATCGAGGTGACATACGACGCTTGGTACGGCGTTCCGTCGATGCCTCGCGTCCATCTCGCCCATCCCGACGCCAGGAACTACATGTTGGACGTGGCCACCCACTGGGTGAAGCGCCACGACATCGACGGCTGGCGAATGGACGTTGCGCGCTACGTCGACACCGACTTCTGGATCGACCTGAGGCGTGTCGTCAAGGCGGTCAAGCCGAGTTGCCTGCTCGTCGCCGAGATCATGGGCGACTCGGGCCGGTGGCTCCAAGGCGACCGGTTCGACTCGGTGATGAACTACACGTTCCGACAGCTCTGCACCGATCACTTCGCCTTGGGTGCCATCGACTCTGGTGAGTTCCTCGACCGCTACATCCGGCTGCTTGCCATGTACTCGCCGCTCGTCACCAGCGTCAACTTCAACCTCCTCTCGAGCCACGACACGCCTCGATTCCTCACGATCGCGGGCGGCGACGAGCGCCGCCTGCTCCTCGCCCAGCTCTTCCAGCTCACCTCGCCCGGGCTCGTCTCGATCTACTACGGGGATGAGATCGGGATGACCGGCGGCGATGACCCGGAGAATCGGGGGGCGTTCCCCCTCGACGCGCCTGATCGGGAGAGCCCGCTGTGGGTGGCGACCCGGGATCTCATCAGGCTCCGTCGCGATCGCTCTGCCTTGCGCAACGGGACGTGGACCTTGCTCCACCACTCAGGGCAGGCGTTCTCGTACAGGCGAGCAGCGGGCGACGAGGTCGTCTCCGTGGCGTTGAACGCCTCCGACGCCCCAGCCTCGCTTCCGCTCGGCCCGGCGGGGCGAGCCGAGTTGTTGTGGGGGGCCGGTGAGGTGCGCGTCGGCGGCGGCGCAGCAGAGGTCGTGGGGCTGCCTCCGATGTCGGGATGCGTGGTGGCGGTGTGACTCGGGCTGCCGGGACCCTCCGGATGGTTGCCGCCTGTGGCGCCTTGCTGGCGACGGTCTCAGCGTGCTCGCCTGCGGCTCAGGAGCAGGGAACCGTCACGACCCACGCCGTGCCGCCGGGGAGCTCCGCTCCCCAAACGACGCAGCCGCCGGACGACTCGGTCTTGTACCTCAACCTCATGTGGCACCAGCACCAGCCTCGCTACCCGCTCGATGTCGACGGGAACGTGTCCCGGCCGTGGGTCAGGGTGCATGCCACCAAGGACTACTGGGACATGGCCGCGCTCCTCTCCGAGTACCCCGACGTCCACGCCACCTTCAACCTGACGCCCGGCCTGCTCCTCCAACTCGAAGAGCTCGCCGACGGGACGAAGGATGCGTACTGGGCCGTTGCGGAGATCCCGAGCGCCGATCTGACCGACGAGCAGCGTCGCTTCGTGCTGCAGCGATTCTTCGACACGAATGGGCGGGTCGTGGCCCGGTTCCCTCGCTACCAGGAGCTTGCCGGCAAGCGGGCGGCGGCAGGAGGCGAAGATGCGCCGGTCGATGTCTTCGACGACGCCGAATACCGGGACCTCCAGGTGCTGTTCAACTTGGCGTGGACCGACCCGTCGTTGCTCGCTGCGAGCCCGCTCGATTCGCTGGTGGAGAAGGGCCGGGACTTCGCCGAGAGTGACAAGGCGATCCTCTTCGAAGAGCAGCTCCGCATCATCCGCGACGTGATCCCTCTCCACGCTCGGATGTGGGAGTCCGGACAGATCGAGGTGACGACGACTCCGCTGGCACATCCGATCCTTCCGCTCATCGCCGACACCGACCTGGCGACGGTGGGAGACGCGGCCGCCGTCCTCCCGGACGCTCGGTTCCGTCAGGTCCAGGACGCCGACCTGCAGGTGCAGTACGGCCTGGAGACGGCCGAGCGGCTCCTCGGCCGCAGGCCGACGGGTATGTGGCCCGGCGAAGGATCCGTCGCCGAGCTGATCATGTGGCTCTTCTCCAAGAACGGGGTTCGGTGGGTGGCGTCGGGAGAGGAGGTGCTCGCCGGCAGCATCGGGCTCGGCTCGTTCTCGAGATCCGCCGACGACACGGTCCAGGATGCCGACCTCCTGTACCGGCCGCGCCTCGCAGACGTGACCAACCGAGACCCCGTCGCCATGTTCTTCCGCGACGGCTTGCTCTCCGACCTGGTCGGCTTCGAGTACTCGGCTGTGCCGGCCGAGGCGGCGGCCGACGACTTCATGCGACGGCTCGAGGCGATCCGCGCCGAGCTCGCAGCCCAGGGCGCGTCGGATCGGCCGCACGTGGTCTCGGTCATCCTCGACGGCGAGAACGCCTGGGAGCACTACGAGAACGACGGTATCGACTTCCTGCGGGCCCTCTACGAGCGCCTCAGCGACAGCGACACCATCGAGACGACCACGCCGAGCGAGTACCTCGACCGATTCGGGGAGCCCGAGATCGTGTCCGAGGTCTTCCCCGGCGCCTGGTTCCAGCCCAACTTCGCGACCTGGATCGGCGAACAGGAGGAGGCGACGGCGTGGGACTACCTGGCGCGGGTCCGGGACGACCTCCGCCTCGCCATCGGTTCGGGTGTCCACTCCACCGCGCAGGTCGACGCCGCCATGCGCTCGATGCTGTTCGCCGAAGGATCCGACTGGTTCTGGTGGTTCGGTGCCGACCAGGATTCCGGCCAGGACGGGTACTTCGACGGGGCTTTCCGTGAGCTCCTCGGCGGCGTATACGACGGTCTGGGCCTCGCCCGTCCCGCGCTCATCGGCGTACCGATCATCCCGAAGGCGCCGGTGGTCGCCGACGCCTTCCCGAGCGAGCTCTTGTCCGTGGCGATCGACGGGATCGTCGGGGACGAGGAGTGGCGAACGGCGGGCCGGTACGAGGGAGGAGACGGGCAGATCGCCCGTCTCTCCTTCGGATACGACACTGCCAACCTGTTCATCAGGATCGACTTCGGCACGTCAGGGCCGGGCCCGGTGGAGCTGTACGTCGGATCGCCCGGTATGGAGAGGACGCGCGGCACGACCCTCGACGGCGCAGTTCTCGGACACTCGGCCGGGGCACTCGTGCTGTGGGCGCCGGACGACGGGGATGCGGCGTGCGTGCTCACCGGCCTTCCCGAGGTAGGCGACGAGGACCGCCTCGGAGAGTGTCGAATGGACGCAGCAGGATTCGACGGGACATCCGTGGAGCTCGCCGTCCCGCTCGACGACATCGGCCCCGTCGAGGCGGGCGACGGTGTGCTCTTCAGCGCCATCTCTCCGGACGGGTCACGCCTCCCTGGAGACGGTCCGGGGCTGGCGGCTGTGCCCGACATCTCCAACGTGGAGGCCTTCCTCGAGGTCATCGATCCCGCCGAGGACGACCACGGCCCCGGGACGTACGTGTACCCGACTGACGCCGTCTTCGACGAGCGGAGCTTCGACCTCACGTATTTCGAGGCAGGCACCGAAGGTGACGACATCGTGTTCACGTTCGAGATCGGGACGGCGATCGGGAACCCGTGGGGCTCGCCGAACGGTCTCGCCCTCCAGACGCTCGACATCTACGTCGACGTGGATCCCGGCGCAGGAACGGGCGCCAGGGTCCTGTTGCCGGGGAGGAACGCAGCACTCGAGGAGGGGAACGGCTGGGAATACGGCATCACCGTGGAGGGGTGGGAGCCCGCCGTGTACGTGGCGAGTGTCGGCGGCACGACGACGGAGACGAAGCCTTCGTTCAGGGTGGCCGTGCTCGGTGACCGAGGCAAGGCGATCGTTCGGATCCCGAGGTCTGTCTTCGGGGAGGGAGACCCGTCCACCTGGGGCTATGCCGCAGCCATCCTGAGCCAAGAGGGATTCCCTTCGCCCGGGGTTCGTCGGGTCCGCGACGTCGGCCCGTTCGCCGAGCAGTGGATCGCCGGGGGCGCGACCGACGGCGACAACCACACCCGCATCTTCGACCTCGCCTGGCCCGACGTTGGCGTCCAGGAGATCCTGCTGAGCGACTATCCCCCGCTCCGCGGGTCTGCCGACGACTTCGGGCCGGACGACCTGCCGCAGGTTCCCTTGTTGCTCCGCTGACCCCCCGGCCGGGCAGAGCGGAGGCCTCGAGGCAGTCCATTGTAGATGGTGCTTGTTGCCGCTTGTCCTTGTCATCTGCTCGTAGTATGATCGAACACATGTTCGCTGAAGTAAGGCCATCGTGAAGACCGCCACGGCTGAGGTCGTCCAACTCGGAGGGGTGATCCCTGCCGGTCTGGACGACATGCCACCGGGACCCGAGCTGGCGGCGGTCTTGGGATCGATCGACGTCGCCACGCTTCCCGGCCGTCATCGGGTGACCGTGTTGAAGGCGCAGCAGCGCATGGTGTCGCATTACCAGGCGGCGTCGTACCGCACGATGGGCAGCATCGTCGACAGCGAGGCGGACGTCGAAGGACTCACCGACCCGGTGTCGTGTGCGGAATCGGCTGCCGCGGAGATCGGGTTGGCGTTGCGCCTCACCAGGCGATCGGCCGACATGGAGCTCGACCTGGCGTTGGACCTCAGGGATCGTCTGCCGGCCGTGTGGCACGCGCTCCACGTCGGGATGGTGGATCTGCGCCGCGTCCGGGTGCTCGTCTACGGCACCGGCCACGTGTCGGACTCGACGGCTCGCGAGGTCGTCGGACCGCTGCTCGAGGCCGCGGGGATGCTCACGACGGGCGAGTTGAGCGCTCGGCTGCGACGCCTGTGCATCGCGAAGGACCCGGACGACGCTGCCCGCCGCTACGAGCTCGGCATCGATGCTCGCCGCGTCGTGGCAGAGCCGGACCCGTCCGGGACATGTCACCTGCTCGGTCTCGATCTCCCTCCCGATCGGGTCGCGGCGATCACCGGCAGGCTCGATCGCATCGCCCGCAACCTGAAGAGGGCGGGCGAGGCTCGCAGCATGGACAACCTGCGTGCCGACGCCTTGCTCGACCTGTTGGACCCGGCTCGGCAAGGCACCTGCAACGCCACGGAGCCGAGGGGTGTCGTGGAGATCACCGTCGGTCTCGACACGCTGGCGCGATTGTCGGACGATCCCGGGGATCTCGCAGGGTATGGCCCTGTCCTGGCCGACATCGCCCGTCAGGTTGCAGACCGCCGGCACGACGCCCTGTGGCGGTTCGTCGTCACCAACACGGACTCGGGCATACCCATCGTCACCGGGACCACGAGGCGTCGACCGACGGCGAGTCAGCGCCGGGACGTCGCAGCGCTCAACCGCACGTGCGTCTTCCCGGGATGCCGCATGCCGGCGTCCAACTGCGACGCCGACCATCGCACCAGATGGGTCGACGGCGGCGCCACGCGGGTCGACAACCTCGCCCCTCTATGCCGCCGCCACCACCGCATCCGCCACTCACCGGGATGGGGCTACGAGCGCCTGCCGAACGGCGACTATCTGTGGACGACCCCACTCGGCCACATGTACACCAAGAGCGGGCGCCCTCCTTGATGGCACGTCACCGCGGCCGCCGACCTTCCCCGGCGTCAGGTCACGGTGTCGGCCACCGTCGCTCGCCGACGAGACGCCGGACGATCGGCTCGAAGAACTCGAGCGGCAGCGTGTCGTAGTCGGGGTCGAAGCAGTTCTGGTCGAAGTCCCGGCAGAAGTCGACGGTGTCGTCGTACCACTGATGGTCGACGTAGCGATCGCGGGCGTTCCGGTCCTCCCCGAAATGATGGAAGTAGTAGTAGCCCTGGAACAGGCCATGGTGCTTCACGATCCAGTAGTTCCTCTCGGACACGTACGGCCGCAGCAGCGCGGCGGCGACCTCGCTGTGGTTGAAGGGCGCCAGCATGTCCCCGATGTCGTGGAGGAGGCAGCAGACGACGAACTCTTCGTCCTTGCCCGCCCGGTGGGCTCGAGTTGCAGACTGGAGCGAGTGCCCGAGCCTGGTGATCCGGTACCCGGAAGGGGTGTCCATGGATCGCAGCCAATCGAGCACCCTGTCCGGGAAATCGGCGTGTTCCCTCTCTTCGATGGCGGCCAGGTACTCGTACTCCTCCTTGGTGCCGTCCTCCATGCGGATGAAGTCGACGGTCCTCATGACGGTCCTCCGATCGAAGCAGGACGCGGCTGATGGATGCCGAGCAGGACGCGGCGTCTCGCCATGAGGTCGTCGAACTCCATGTACACGTCCTGGAGGTGCCGGGCGCCGCTCCCGACGACGAAGCCGCGTCGCCCGTGGAGCACCCGGTGCCCATGCACGGTGAGCAGGTCGCCGTTGCTCGTCTTGAAGGTGTTGCGGTACTCGGCCGAGTCCATCATCCGGCCGAGCTTCCGGTACGCCTCGTAGAACGGCGCAACGTCCTCGAACGGCAGATCCAGCGGTTGAGCGAGTTGATTCGAGAACCGGATCGTCGACACCCGGCCGGCGGTGTCTAGCTGGATCATCGGAGCGACCGCGTAGGTGTCTTCCGTCGCCGAGAACAGCTGGTAAGGCACCGGGCACCTGACGAGGACATCGAATGCCTCAGGATCCTGGCGGCGGAGATCGTCGACCACCCTCCACCCGTCGACGACGATCGACTCGCCGCCCTCCGCCTCGTTGACGAGGAAGTGGAGGAGCTGAATGCTCGGCGGCCAGTGGTACGAGGGAAAGTCGGCGTGCGGCTTCAGCTCGAGGTTGGTGTGAGCCACGTTGTAGCCCGCCGGGTCGTGCATGACGTTGTGGACTCGCTCGAATGCCACCTCGCGCACGTGGCCCAGCTTCTCGGCGAATCGCTCGACCTCGTGATCGACACTCGGGACGCCTGTCACGAGCGCAACGCCGAGGTCGCGGATGGCGTCGAGGTAGGCCAGTTGCCCGGCCGACGTCCCGACGACGGCTTCGTGCTCGAACCGAGGCACCTCGAGCGAGGAATCCCACAGGGTCGGCTCGTGGGCACGTAGTTTCCTGGCATCCGCCGAGTAGTCGTGCCTCCGCAGCCACTCGTGGTTGAACGTCGACACGTGCCCGTCGGACCAGCCGACCTCGATCCCACCCTCCACCGGTGCGGCGCTCACGATGGACAGTTCGTCCGGGATCTCGGCGGTGAACAGCCGCCGTTCGGCCGTCTGCGTGACCCGGCAATCGTCACACCAGCAATTGTCGCGCAGCCAGACGGTGTGGAAGCGCGACGTCCGGTCGCCGAGATCGACTGCGACGACTCCTCTATCGACGGTGACCATGTGCCCTCCGGTGAACGACCTGAAGTCTCGAGGATTCTAGGGAGTCTCGATCTGCGAGCTGAATGGTCGTTCAAGGCTATCCGGTCGGCCGGTCGGCTCACCAACTCGGAAGGGAGCCGCCCATGTGCCCTCCGGTAGACGGCCTGAATGGTCGTTCAAGGGTATCCGGTCGGCTCCACCTGGCGGGGATGCGGCCCTCGAGGTGGGCGCGGTCGCGCCGTGAGCTCAGTCCGGCGTCCGCTCCCACACGTCGAGCCACGAGCTCGGCAGGGAGCCGCCCTCGTCGACGGCGGCTCCCAGCGCGCCGTTGACCGTCCGGCGGATGCCGCGGGCCACCCGCTTCACCCATGAGACGACGGTGACGATACCGGCCACGAACAGGCCGAGGAACACGAGACCGCCGAAGGCGGAGCCGAACAACGACGCGATCAAGAATGCGCCGACGATCCATCTCCACGCTTTCAAGCGCGCCGGCCGGGTGTCGACGTCGACGCCCACCAGGTGGCGATCAGGTCGGTTCTGGGTGACCGACCACACCTCGATCGGCCCTCCCGAGCCACCACCCACCCACGCCACTCGCCGGCCGGCGGGGTGCGGCGCTCTCTCCGACCGGAGCTGGCTCCTGATGCGCTCGACCACCTCGTCGAGGCTGCCCGACGCGATCACGCCGCCCCGGATGACGCCGGGCATCGTGGCCCACTCGACGGCCGTCGCATTGTGGTCCTTGTCGGTGTCGAGCTCCTCGAGGATCGCCTTCTTGAGAGAGTCCTCGGTGATCCCCACCTCGGCAGCGACGTCTCGCAGCGTGTCGTAATCCATGGTGTCGGCCGCTGCTTCGGCGGCGGCGCGTGCTTCGCTGTCGAACTCGATCGCCCGGCCGAGCACCCGGTTGGCGAGCGGAAGGGTGAGCGCGTCGAGGCGCTCGGCCAGCTCATCGGTCGCCACCTGTTCGCGCTCTCGTTTGGTGGGCACCTGACGATCCACCGCGACATTCTGCCAGCGGCAGGCCGGGTGTATCTGCCTCCCGTCTACCAACTCACGTTCTCTCGTGAGCGGAAGGAGCGGCATGTCCAGCCTCGTGGTCTCGGTTGCCCTGCTGCTTTGCCTCGCCGGGCTCGACCTCGTCGCCAGCGTGCTCGCCAAGGAATGGTCGACCGGGAGACCGGCCGTCTGGTTCTGGGCCGGCGCCATCGTCCATCTCGCCCTCTTCGCCGTGTACGCCAGGACGCTGACGCTCATGCAGCTCACCGTCGTGACCTTCGGCTGGATCGTGCTCCTCCAGATCGGGGTGGTCCTCGTCGACCGGGCCCGGTACGGGACCTCGCTCGGGGCCGGGCAGCTCACTGCGCTGGTCGCCATGCTCGCCCTGCAGATGTACGTCATGACCGCCGGCCCGTCCCCGACCTGATCCGTCGCCTCCGGCGACGCATCGCCTCTGGCGACGCATCGCCTCCTGCAGCGCCGGATCGGACGCGACGATCGGTACTACGCTCGCCGTCCGGTGCCATGGCGGCCGGCACCTCCCACTTGGACGGCATGCGCACCAGGCCGGTCGGAGAGAGGTCAACGTGACGAGGAAGCTGTTCATCGACGGGGGCTGGGTGGACCCGGCCGAAGGCGAGACGTTCGAGACGCTCGACCCGGCCACCGGCAACGTGATCACGACCGTGGCGGCGGCGACGTCGCCAGATGTCGATCGGGCCGTAGCGGCAGCCAGACGCTCCTTCGACGACGGCCCTTGGGGTCCCGAGTCGGCGCCGCGCCGGCGCGCCTCCATCCTGCTGCGGGCGGCCGAGCTCATCCGAGAGCGCCAGGAGGAGTTGGCAACGATCGAGGTGGCGGACTGCGGCAAACCGATCGGCGACGCACGAGAGGACGTGGCAGAAGCGGCCTACATGTTCGAGTACTACGCCGGGTGGGCAACCAAGGTCATGGGCTCGATTCCACCGATCGGACCCGAGGCGGTCAGCCTGGTCGTGAAGGAACCGGTCGGCGTCGCCGGGCTCATCACGCCGTGGAACTACCCCATCCTCATGGCGTCCCAGAAGGTCGCCCCGGCGCTGGCGGCAGGATGCAGCGTCATCCTCAAGCCGGCGGAGCAGACGCCGCTGACCGCCCTCGAGCTGGCGACGATCCTCGCCGAGGCGGGACTGCCTCCGGGGGTCCTCAACGTGCTGACCGGCTTCGGAGAGACGGCGGGTGACGCCCTCGTGCGCCATCCCATGGTCGACAAGATCTCGTTCACGGGCTCCGTCGAGGTCGGCAAGCTCATCACGAAGAACGCCGCCGACACGCTGAAGCGGGTGACCCTCGAGCTCGGCGGCAAGTCGCCGAACATCGTGTTCGCCGACGCCGACTTCGACGCGGCGATCTCGGGAACATGTGCCGGGATCTTCGGGAACCAGGGCGAGGTCTGCTCGGCGGGAAGCCGGGTCCTCGTCGACGCCACCCTCTACGAGGAGGCCCTGGCCGCCTTCACCAGGGAGGCGCACTCCATCAAGCTCGGGAGCGGCATGGACCCCGACTCGACCATGGGCCCGCTGATCACCGCCGAGCATCGCGACAAGGTCGTCTCGTACATCGGGTCCGGCAAGGAGTCGGGCGCCCGGCTGGCGTACGAGGGCTCCCTGCCCGTCGACGACGGCCTGGCGGGAGGTTTCTTCGTCCCTCCGACGATCTTCGCCGACGTCGACAACGACATGGAGGTCGCCCGTGACGAGATCTTCGGCCCGGTGATGGCGGTGATCCCGTTCCGAGACGAGGACGAGGCCGTCCGGATCGCCAACGACACCCGCTATGGCCTGGCGGCGGCCGTGTGGACCTCCGACATCAAGCGCGCCCTGCGCATCGGTAGGGCCCTTGCCGCGGGCGTCGTCTGGGTGAACGACTCACAGCCGGCGCCGACGGAGTCGATGTGGGGCGGCTACAAGCAGTCGGGGGTCGGCCGGGAGCTCGGGCCCTGGGGCATCGAGGCGTACCTCGAAGAGAAGCAGATCTACATCAAGCTCTAGGAGAGCACTCATGGCACTCGACCTGTCCCCGGCGGATCGCGAGGTCCAGGCGCGGGCCCGCTCCTTCGTCGACGACGAGTTGATCCCCTGGGAGGTGCACGCCGAGCTCCACGATGGCGAGGTGCCGCCCGAGGTCGGCGAGCGGCACCGTTCGGAGGCCGCCCGTCTCGGATTCAGGGCGATCAACATGCCGGTCGACCTCGGCGGGGGCGGCTACACCGTCCTGCAGCAAGCGCTCATCCAGGAGCAGACCGGCCGTGTCACGAACGGTCTCGGGTGGGTGGTGTCGACCCCGGCAGGCTGGCTTCCGAGGATCGCCACCGACTACCAGATGGCGAGCTACGTGCTGCCCACCATCACGGGTGAGAAGCACGAGTGCTACGCCATCACCGAGGAGGGAGCGGGCTCGGACGTCGACGCCATCGAGGCGACCGCGGTCCATGATGGCGACGAGTACGTGCTCAACGGCGTCAAGTGGCATGTCACATCCGCCAACTTCGCCGACTACGTGTTCTTCCAAGCGAAGCTCGGCGACGGTCCCAACGCCGGGCGCCACGCCATGTTCATCGTCGACATGGACACCCGAGGCGTGCGCTGCGTGCGGGTGCCGGCCTACACCCACACCTATGCCCACCACCATTGGGAGATGGCCTTCGAGGACGTGCGGGTCCCGGCCGCTCACCTCGTGGGCGAAGAGGGCGACGGTATGGCGTTCACCCACGAGTGGTTCCGTTACGAGCGGGTCATGATCGCCGCCCGCTGTTGCGGGGCGGCCGAGCGGCTCATCACGGAGGCCATGGCCTTCGCCGAGGATCGCAAGGCCTTCGGGTCGCCGATCGCCGACTACCAAGGCGTCCAGTTCATGCTGGCCGACAGTCTCACGGAGCTGCTGGCGGCCCGGCTGATGACATACGAGACGGCCCGGGCCATCGACGGCGGCGCCGAGGTGAAGCTGGTCCACGCCATGTGCTCGATGGCGAAGCTGTACGCCTCCGAGATGGCGAACCGGGTGGCAGACAGGGCCGTCCAGATCTTCGGAGGTCGGGGCTACATGCGGGAGAACGTCGCCGAGCGCTTCTTCAGGGAGCTGCGGGTCGACCGAATCTGGGAAGGCACCTCGGAGGTCCAACGCGTGATCATCGCCGACCAGCTCCGCAAGCGGGGCGTCGACGCTCTGATCGGGTGAGCCGCCGGCCGGTCAGGCCTTGACCCGCTGCGGGGGCACCACCGGCGGGCTCACTCCCCTGCCCAGGTACGCCTCGGCGACCATGCGCTGGAACTGGTAGAGCGTCGTCTCCCACACGCTCAGGGGGCCCGGCCGGTAACCGCCGCTGCGAATGCCGCGCTGCACACCCTCGCACGCCGCCCAGTCCTCCCGATTCGTGACGTCCCAGAAGTCGACCGCGTACGCCGGCGAGAACCCGTCCGACGACACTGCCTCGGGATCGAACAGCCAATCGCATCGGATGTGGGTCCGGTCGGGGGCGAGCGGCGTGAGCACGTGGGTCATGACGTAGTCGGCGTGGGCGCTGATGAGGATGTTCGGCCACAAGGCGATGTACAAGACCTCACGTGCCAGCTCGTCGTCGACGCCGCCGAGCCGCACGCCCCCGGACGTGCCGTCGAACGACATCGTCTCGACGCCGTCCATGAGGTCGAGCGTGCCCCCCGACCACAGCCCAGTCGTTCGCAGGTCGTGGCCGCTATCGGGCGGCGACACCTTGCAGAGCGCCGGGTGGATCGTCGAGCAGTGGTAGCACTCTTGGTAGTTCTCGACGATGAGCTTCCAGTTCGCCTCGGCCACATAGTCGTGCGACGCCGCCCGCGTCAGCCGCTCCGGCTCGTAGGGCGCCACCACATCATCGAGATTTCCGACGTGGTCGGCGAGCGCCGGGCCGTGCTCCGAGTAGTCGACGAAGAGCCAGCCGCGCCACACCCCGGAACGCACCTCGACGAGCGGCCAGTCCGTGGCGTCGAAGTCCGGCGCCTGGGTGAACGTCGGGGCGGTGCGCAACGTGCCGTCGAGGCGATATGCCCACGAGTGATACGGGCAGCGAATCTGCCTGGCGTCGATGGCCGCTCCCTCGGGGAGGAGCTCGTGCCCCCGATGCCGGCACACGTTGCGAAAGCCGCGCACCTCACCGCCGGCGTCCCGTGAGACGAGCAGCGACCCCGACAGCGTCGGCAGGGCCACGATCTGGCCGGGCTCGAGCAGGTCGTCGACGCGCCCCACGCACAACCAGCTGCCGAAGAGGTGCTCGACCTCCCAATCGAAGACGGCCTGGTCGGCGTACGCACCGGCCGGGAGCGTCCTGCTCGTGCCGAAATCGGCGATGACGCGCTCGAGATCGCCGGCAGCGAGTGGGGCGACGGGCGCGCTCATGGATCTCAGTATAAACTGAACAGCGGTTCAATGGAGGGCTGATGCAGACCACGACCGCCGCCCGAGACATCGCGGCAGCAGAGCGGATCATCGCCGACGAGCGAGACCGGTTCCGGGATCGCATGACGACGTCTGGGCGCCTGGCAGAGACCGCCAAGGCCCACCTCGCCGGCGGGGTGACGTCGAGCTGGCAGATCTCACGCCCTCACCCGATCTGGATCGAGCGAGGGAAGGGCTCGCACGTCTGGGACGTCGACGGCAACGAGTTCGTCGACCTCCACGGCGGCTACGGCGTGATGCTCGTCGGTCACGCCCACCCTGCGATCGTCTCGGCCGTTCAGGAGCGCGTCGAGCAGGGTACGCATTTCGCCCAGCCGGCTCCGGACGCCGTGGTCGTCGCCGAGAGGCTGGCCGACCGCTACGGGCTCCCGCAGTGGCGGTTCGGGAACAGCGGCACGGAGGCGACCATGGACGCCGTGCACCTGATGCGGGCCGTCACCGGGCGGGACGTCATCCTGAAGTTCGAAGGCGCCTACCACGGCCACCACGACTCGGTTCAGGTGTCGTCGTGGAACGAGGACGAGGACGAGCTCGGGCCGTCGCGCCGACCCCGCAGCGCCGCAGCATCGGCGGGCATCCCTGAGGCGATCGTCGAGCTCACGCTGGTGGCCCCCTTCAACGACC
>Ga0302046_10001025_pt1 | contig 26586 bp, 26 predicted proteins | sample RVTome_11_FD_200261 | JGI IMG/M metagenome (GOLD analysis project Ga0302046, IMG submission 200261) | Soil microbial communities from uranium-contaminated site in the Upper Colorado River Basin, Wyoming, United States - RVT147D111 (version 2) ... | reverse complement strand
TCGCCGCCGTCCACGGTTCGGTGTCGTCGCCGTCGAGGAAGGCGCCATGGTACAGGCGCATGCACCGCTCGCCCGCCAGCGCGGCCTCGTCCCTCTTCCCATCGTGCCCGTCCGCTTCTGCAAGGCCCAGCAGGCGCTCGAACGCCCAGGCATCCACCCAGACGATGCGTGCGTCTCGCGCCGCGCGGCGCGAGCCGCGCGCCGCCAGCACGTGCGCCGTGGCGACGCGGTTGAGCCCCTCCGGGAACGGCGTACCCATCCGGATCGCCGCTCGAAGCGACAGCCGCACGTGTCGCAGGGCGGCCTCCTCGTCGCCGCTCTCCAGCCGTTCCCATCCCGCCAGGAAGTGGTAGTGCCCGAAGTCGAGGCGGCGCTGGCGTTCGATGCCCACGGCCATCCGGTCGAGCCACGGCCTGGCCGCCTCGGAATCTCCCATGGTCAACGCGGCGTAGATCGGCTGCGGCAGCAGGACGTGATCGAGCACGTGAATGCCGGTCCGGCTCGAGAGGTCCAGCCCCTGACGAGCGACCGACGACGCGAGGCGGGCGTCGCCGGTCAGCCACTGGTACACGCTCTCCATGAAGGCCATGGCGATGCGCGCCAGGCCCGTGTCTGTCGAGTGCTGCCGGATCGCCTCCATCGGGCCCGTCGCGCGCGCGTACTCCCCCCGCCAGAGGTCGTGCAGCAGCACGTGCAGCGAGGCCAGCGCGGCGAAGCCGGCGTCCGGGCTGGACCGGGCCAGCTCCAGGGCCCCGGTTCCTCCACGCGGCCGCCTTCGGATGACCGGGCATGCGGTACAGGAGCGCGCTCGTCATGCTGGCCGTGACCAGGCCAGGAAGGCCCCTGCCGCGTCACCGCGGCGGTTGAACTCGGTGTAGGCCGATTGCAGGATGGCGCGGCTGCCGGGGAGGTCGAAGAGGAAGCGGCTCATGCCCAACCAGGAGGCGAGCCATGGATCGGCCTCGCGCGCCGACTCCGGCAGCGCGCGCAGCCAGTGTTCCAGCGTCTGATGCCGGCCGTGCGCCAGCAGCTCCGGCGCCCGCTGCACGACGAGGCGCGCCAGCTCGGCCCAGTTCCCCGCGTCCCGGTACAGATCGGCTGCGCTCTCGACGTCGCCGTCCTCCTCGACGAGCGATGCCGCGTGGGTCCGGGCGGCCGCAAGATCCGTCCCCGACAGCGCCTGTCGGCCCCGTGCCAGCAGGAAGTCCCTGAACAGCCCGTGATACTCGTAGGCCACGTCAGGGCCGGCGTGCCGGTGGGTGAAGTAGTGCCGCTCGTGAAGCTTGCGCAGGAGGCCGCCGGCATCGGGGTTGGCCCGAGATCGTTTCCGCCGCACGCACACGCATGCGAGGAAGCAGCGCCGTGCGCAGCATGAAATCGCGGTGCGGCGGGTCGAGGCGCTCGAAGATCTCGCCGGCGAAGTACGCGAACAGGGCTTCTTCGGACCGGCTCGTGCTCGACGGGCGGGCCCGTGCGCGCCCCCGGCGATCGGACGGCTCTGCGGCGAGAAGCACCACCCCGGCCGCCCACCCGTCGCTTCGCTGATGAAGGCTCCGGACGTCGGCCGCGGACCACCTGCCACCGAGGTAGTGGAAGAAGGTGGCCGGGTCGCTGTCGCCGTCATCGAGGTGGTACCACAGATGCGACACCCGCCTCGACTCGAGGTAGCTGGCGACGAGCGTCGTCTTGCCCGCGCCCGGCGGCCCCTCGATCCAGAGGACCGGACGGGACCGCGACACGTCGAGCCACCGGAAGATCCGGGCGCGCGGCACGACCTGGGGGAGGACCGGTGCCGTGAGCTTGGCTGCTGCTTCCACGTCGCTGACGCACTCTACATCCAGCAGGGCCCGTATGAACCCGCGGGTCGTTCGATGCCGCCCCTGGACAAAGTCTGCCTCCTCGCGATCAAAAGTCTCCCCGGGCTGGGCCCTCCCGCACGTCGAGTCGCCGGTCTTCGCCGCGGGCCGGTCACAGATCGGTGCCATCGGCAGACGCCTCGTAGAAACGTGAGCACGACGCGCACGGTTGGCATCGGACCACTGGCGAGTGACCGTACGCAGGTAGGCGCGTGCCGAACCGACGAAGGTCCCGGGACGCGGTCGCCACTCGACTCCTTTGACAGCCGCGGGCGGCTGTGTGACACTCGTGTCATGACTGACACACTGACGATCCGCGTGGCGGCGGACGAGAAGGCCCGGTGGGAAGCCGCCGCCGCCGCCGCCCGCGAGACCGTCGCGGAGTACGTGCGCAACGCGGTCCGGGAGCGGGCCGAGGCCGCCACCCGGTCGCCGTGGGAGCGGCATCTCGGCTCAGTGCCCGTCACGGTGCCCCCGCCGACCAACGCGAACGTCCGGCGCGCGTTCGCCGGGCAGCGCCGCGGGAAGCGGTGATCTGCCTCCTCGACACCGGCCCGCTGGTGTCTGCGCTGGCCCGTCACGAGCCCCGCTTCGGGCCGTGGGCCAAGGATCTCGTGCGCCGGTTGCCCCGGCCGCTCTATTCCTGTGAAGCCGTCCTCACCGAAGCCGCACACTTGCTGGGCGACCCGGGCCCGGTGATGGCAGCCGTCGCCGATGGTCTCATCGTCTGTCCATGGGATCTGTGCGACCACCATGCGCGCGTCCGCGATCTGGTTCGCAAGTACGCCGATCGGCCGATGGACCTGGCCGACGCGTGCCTCGTGGCGATGAGCGAGCAATGGTGGGACTGCAAGGTGCTGACGATCGATGCCACGGACTTCAAGGTGTACAGACGGCGCGGTCGGCATGCCATTCCCATCCTCGCACCGGCCGGGATGTGAGAGCGCCCGCCCTGTCGCGCTGGCGTGGGACCGTCGCCGGAAGCCGGCCGTTTTCGCCGCGTGCGGCGGGACTGACCCTGTTCCCGCAACGGCCGGCGGCTCTCGCCGGTCATCTCGCGTAACCCATCCGTAACCGCCACTCCGTTAGGCTGCGCACCCGTTAGAGGCGTGGTGCGGACACGCGCGTCCCGGCTCCGTCCGGACCCGATCCCCTGTCCGCAGGGCGGGGTTGACGGGACGCCGGTCGATGCCGACGCGAGCGGCAACAACGGGTTGCACTACGACGCGGACGCCCATCTCCCTCGGCCACGTTGCGGGTCGGTAGCTGCCGGGCCCGCAACTCCTCGATGCTCACCGTGGGCTCTCTGGCCGTGTTAGTGGCTGGAGTCCGGAATCCTTACACTCTTCGTCTGGTCTGGTCTCGTCGTCCGGAGGCCCGCGCCCCGGGTGGGAGGCGACGGGCCTGCAGGCTCAGTTTCGTTCGATATGCTCGGTGGACTGCTCGTTCTCGTTGCAGATGAACTCGATCATCTCCTCGTCGACCAGGAGCCGCTGGTTCACGCGGACCGTGAACGGGCGGGTGTAGGCCTTGGGATCGTCGATCGTGATGTCGATCTCGAGCGTGCCGAAGGTCGGCCGGCGGAAGCGCTCGGTCATCTTCAGCGCGTCGGTGTACGGGCTGCCGTTGACGTCGAGCCACCCGGCGCGCTCATCGCCGTAGAAGTTGGTGGTCTCGATGACCAGCGTGTCGTCGCCCTCGTACCAGCCCCGCGAATACCCGAACCACCACGGCTGCGGGTCGTTGTCGGGAGCGGGGCGCCCGTCGAGGTAGATGTACCGCAGGCCATAGTTGGACTCGTAGGTGATGAGCATCAGGTGCGGCGCCTGGACGATCTGCCTGGGCTGCGGATGGTTGTGGTACTGCATCAGGCCGATCGGCAGGCACCAGACATCCGGGTTGTCCTTGCTGTTGTCGTCCATGCGGCGCTTCTTCAGGTCCGCCGCCCACGGCTGGAGCGGCAGCTCGTACCCACGGCCGGCCACTTCCCCGAACCCCGAGAACGGAATGCCGTCCGGCGTCGTGGTGGGTGCCTCGCCGCGCCCGCGTCCGCGCCCGCGTCCTCCACCGAAGCCGCCGCCGAAGCCGCGGTTCCAGACGCCGGAGAAGTCCACCTTGCCGTCGGCGGTTCTCGGCGGCGGTCCGTCCAGCACGGGTTCTCCGTCGGCGTTCCTGGGCACACCGGGTGTGGGATACGAGGGCCACTGGGCGTCGGCCGTCGGAGCCAGCAGCACGAGCGCGGCGATGATGCCCGCCGCTACGATCCCACCTGTCATCCGCGTCATCTGTCGTCCTCCCAGGCGCGCGCCACGGCTGCGCCAAGCCGAGCTAGTGTCTCTGGAATCCGGTCCCGGAAACAAGCCTGGGGTCGGCGCGCCTCGCCCGGGCGGCGGCGCGCGCCGGTCGAGGAGCCGTGCCGTCCTACCAGGGCGGCAGCGTCATGAACAGGAACTCGCGCAGGTAGGGGTCCTCGGACGCCAGCAGCTCCGCCCCGCTGCCCGTGAAGTAGATGCAGCCGTCGTGCAGCACCAGAAACCGGGCACGCTCGCTCGGCGTGCTCCGGATCTCGACCGCTCCGTTGCGTCTCGCCGCCTCGTGCGTCGCGATGTAGAACGCGTCACGGATCTGATGGGTCACCATGATCGACGTCACCTGCTCGAGGTCGCGCAGCTTGACGATCTCGTCGTCGACGGTCGTCGCGATGATCGGATCGAGCCCCGTGGTCGGGTCGTCGAAGAGCAGCAGGCTGGGCCGAGTGGCCATGGCGCGCGCGATCGCCACGCGGCGCCGCTGGCCGCCGGAGAGCTCCGACGGCATCCGGTCGATGTACTCTCCCAGGCCGATGAAGCCGAGCACCCCGGCCACGCGCTGCCGCACCTCGTCCACCGGCATGTCGGTCTCCTCGAACAGGCGGTAGCCGACGTTCTCCGCCACGGTCAGGGAGTCGAAGAGCGCGATTTCCTGGAAGGACATGCCGATGTCGGTACGCAGGCGGAGCAGGTCGGACTCCGGCATCGTGTCGATTCGCTGCCCGTTGACGAGGATCCGGCCGGCGTCCGGCCGAATCAGGCCGAGCACCAGCTTGAGCACGAGCGACTTGCCCACGCCGCTCGCGCCGAGCAGGATGCTCATGCTGCCCTTCGGCACGCTGAAGCTCACGTCCCGCAGCACGACGTGCTCGTCGAAGGCGAACGAGACGTGCTCGAACGAGACGGCGGGGGGGGCGGCGCCCGGGGGCATCGAAGGATTCTAGAGCCAAGGATGACGTATGCTGCAGCGATGACGCAGACATCTCGAGAGTGGCGCCCGATCGCGGCCGCGGTGGCTCCACTGGCGATCGCCCTGCTCGCGGGATCGCCGCTCGACGCCGGCCAGGGGCCGGCCGGGCCCCGGGGCGCCGGCGCGCCGCAGGCACCGTTCGTGCTGGACCTCAACGTGCTGAACGCCGAGCGCGAGCTGGTCGATCAGTTCGATGCCGATGACAACAGCCGCCTCGACGCGGACGAGCGGGCAGCCGCACGGACGTGGATGGCCTCCCAGCCCCCGGCCGGACTGGCTGCGCTGGCGCAGCGCTTCGGCGGCCCGGGTGGCCCTGGCGGGCCCGGCCGCCGGGGCCGTGGCGACTTCTTCGGGGGCCGCGGCTTCGCGCCGTCGGCGCCCGGTCGCCGCCTCACGCCGGCCGACGTCACGACGTACGGCGACGAGCCGCTCTACGATCCCGCGGTGCTGCGCACGCTGTTCCTGGAGTTCGAGTCCGACGACTGGGAGCAGGAGCTGGCCGACTTCTATCGCACCGATGTCGAGGTGCCGGCCACCGTGGTGGTCGACGGGGTCACGTACCCGGACGTCGGCGTGCACTTCCGCGGGATGTCGTCGTTCATGATGGTGCCGGACGGGTCGAAGCGGTCCCTCAACCTGTCGTTCGACGAGCTCGACGAGGACCAGCGCCTGCTCGGCTATCGCACGCTGAACCTGCTGAACGCGGCGAGCGATCCGACCTTCACCCGGGCGATGCTCTACGGAGAGGTCGCGCGCAGCTACGGTCCGGCGCCGAAGACGAACTACGTGCGCGTCGTCATCAACGGCGAGAGCTGGGGCATCTACGTCAGCGCGCAGCAGTTCAATTCCGACTTCGAGCGGGACTGGTTCCAGACGGGGCGCGGCGAGCGCTGGAGCGTTCCGGGCTCGCCGATGGGGCAGGGAGGACTGCGCTATCTCGGCGACGACGAGGAGCCCTACCGTCCCATCTACGAGATCAAGACGGGCCGCAACGACGAGGACGCCTGGGGCGACCTCATCGAGCTGACCCGCGTGCTGAACGAGACGCCGCTCGACGGGCTCGAGGCGGCGCTCGAGCCGATGCTCGACATCGACGGCGTGCTCCGGTTCCTGGCGATCGAGGTGGCGCTCGTGAACTCGGACGGGTACTGGGCGCGGGCGAGCGACTACGACATCTACCAGGATCCGGATGACCGCTTCCACGTGATTCCGCACGACATGAACGAGGGCATGCTCGACGAGGGCGGACCGGGACGGGGGCGAGGGGGCCCGGGCGGCGGGCGGGGCTTCGAGCTGCCCGAGGGCATCCAGTTGCCGCCGGGGTTCGATCCGGCCGCCATGTTCATGGCGGGCGGGGTCGAGCTGGATCCGCTCGTCGGGCTCGACGATCCCAACAAGCCCCTGCGCTCGCGGCTCCTCAGCGTGCCCTCGCTGCGCGCGCGGTATCTGGGCTACGTCCGCGACGTGGCCGAGCGCTGGCTGGACTGGGAGGGGACGCTCGCGCCGCTCGTGTCGCGGCATCAGGACCTCATCCGGGAGGAGGTCCTGGCCGACACACGCAAGCTCTATCCGTCGGCGGCGTTCGGCGAGGGCGTCGAAGCGCTGCGGGCCTTCGTGGATCGCCGGCGGGCCTTCCTCCTCGAGGCGACGGAGCCGGGACGCTAGGGGCTTTCCCCGACCGCCTCGTGCGCCCGGCACGGGTCGAGGGGTCACTCGAGCCAGTCGAGCGAGCGCTCGACGGCCTTCTTCCAGCCGCGGTACGCCGTGTCGCGCCGATCGTCGCCCCAGCGCGGGTCCCACTGCCGGTCCGCGCGCCACTGCCGGCGCAGCGCGTCGAGGTCCGTCCAGCAGCCGACGGCCAGTCCGGCTGCGTAGGCGGCCCCGAGGGCGGTCGTCTCGGCCACGACGGGCCGCACGACGGGGACGCCGAGGATGTCGGCCTGCATCTGCATCAGCAGGTCGTTGACCGTGGCGCCGCCGTCCACCTTCAGCACGTCGAGCCGGACGCCCGCGTCCGCGACCATGGCGTCGAGGACGTCGCGCGTCTGGAAGCCGATGGCCTCGAGCGTGGCGCGGGCCAGGTGCGCCTTCGTGTGAAACCGCGAGAGCCCGGCGATGACGCCGCGGGCGTCGGTGCGCCAGTAGGGCGCGAAGAGGCCCGAGAAAGCCGGCACGAAGAACACGCCGCCGCTGTCCGGCACGCTCGCCGCCAGCGTCTCGACCTCCGCGGCGCTGCCGATGATGCCGAGCTGATCGCGCAGCCACTGCACGGCGGCGCCGGTGACCGCGACGGAGCCTTCGAGCGCATAGACCGGGGGTGCGCCGCCGAGCGCGTAGCCGACGGTGGTGACCAGGCCGGCCGACGAGGGGACGGCGCGCGCGCCGGTGTTGAGCAGCAGGAAGTTGCCCGTGCCGTAAGTGTTCTTGGCGTCACCCGGCGTGAAGCAGACCTGTCCGATCATGGCCGCATGCTGATCCCCCAGCACCCCGGCGATGGGGATCTCCGCCCCGACAGGACCGGCGCTCCGCGTGGTGCCGTACGCAGAAGGCGACGACGAGGGGTGGATGCGGGGGAGCATGGCGCGCGGAATTCCGAACAGCTCCAGCAGCTCGTCGTCCCAGTCCAGCGAGCGCAGGCTCATCAACTGGGTGCGGCTCGCGTTGGTGACGTCGGTGACGTGGAGGCCGCCATCGGAACCGCCGGTGAGGTGCCAGACGAGCCAGGTGTCCACCGTGCCGAAAAGCGCCTCGCCCCGATCGGCGGCCGCCCGTACGCCGTCCACGTGGTCGAGGATCCAGCGAAGTTTCAGGGCCGAGAAGTAGGTCGCTGGCGGCAGCCCCGTGCGCTCGACGAGCGGCCCTCGGTGCGGCTCGAGCGCGCCAACGGCTGTCTCGGTGCGCGTGTCCTGCCACACGATGGCTGGATGCCAGGGCTGCCCCGTGTGCGGGTTCCAGACGACGGTGGTCTCGCGCTGATTGGTGATGCCAAGTGCCGCAAGGTCACGTCCCGTCAGGCCCGCGGCTCGCAGGCCACCCGCGATCGTCTCGTCCGCGCGGGCGGCGATCTCGAGCGGGTCGTGCTCGACCCAGCCTGGGCGCTGAAGGATCTGGCGGTGCTCGAGCTGGTGCCGGGCCACCTCGCGGCCCGCCTCGTCGAAGACCATGAAACGCGTGCTGGTCGTCCCCTGGTCGAGCGCGCCGATGTGCATGCCGGGATCCTAACGCCAGGCTGCTGGAGCCCCTGAGCCCGGCTGTGCGCCGGTGAACAGCGGCGTCCCACGTCCGGACGCACCCGCTCGCAGGATCGGAGGACTCCCGGCGACGCCGGTGGCCGGATCCCGGTCCAGAGCACGGGAAAACGGCGGCCCGCCGCCGTCGGCCGGTGGCACGACGCTTGATGCTCCGCACGCTCGTGTCGCAGTCCCCGGCTCCACGCGTGCTCGTGGCCGATGACCAGTCGGATGTCGTCGCGGCGCTCCGCCTGCTGCTGCGTTGCGCGGGCCTCGAGGCCGACGGGGCCGCGTCGGTTCAGGAGGTTCGCGACCGGTTGAGCGTCGAGCGGTACGACCTGCTGCTGATGGATCTCAACTACGCGCGCGACACGACATCCGGTCGAGAAGGGCTCGAGCTGCTGGCCGACGTGCACGCGAGCGATCCGCTGCTGCCGGTCGTCGTGATGACGGGGTGGGGCAGCATCGACACGGCCGTGGAGGCGATGCGTCGGGGAGCCCGCACGTTCGTCCACAAGCCCTGGGACAACGCCGCCCTGATCGCCACGATCGAGCGCGAGGTCGACGACGGCCGCGCCGCGCGCCAGGTGCACCGTGAAGCCTCGCGCGAACACGACGATGCGCTGGCGATCCAGCGAGCGCTGCTTCCGCTCGATCTGCCCACGGTGCCAGGGGTGGACATCGCCGCGCGGTGGCAGCCCGCGTCCGCGTTCGGGGGCGACTACTACGACGTCGTGCCGCTCGGCGGCGCACGGCTGGTCATCTCGATCGCCGACGTCTGTGGCAAGGGGCTGCCGGCGGCGCTGCTCATGGCACACCTCCAGGCCTCGGGGCGCGCTGCAATGATGGCCGATCCGTCTCCGGGCCGCGTCGCTGCCCGGGTCAATCGCGAGCTGATGGCCAACGCCCGCCTGTGCCGCCTCGTCACCGCGTTCTGGGCGGTGTACGATACGAGCGCTCGCCGCCTGTGCTACACGAACGCCGGCCACAATCCGCCCCTGCTGATGCGTGCGGACGGCTCGGTGTCGCATCTCACCAGCGGAGGCATGGTGCTTGGTGCGTGCGAGCGTTCTTCCTACGACGTCGCGGACGTCGCGGTCGGCCGCGGAGATCGCCTGCTGTTGTACACCGACGGCATCACGGAGGCGAACAGGGAGGGCGATCAGCTGTACGGAGACGAGCGCCTCGAGCAGGCCGCCCGCCGTCTCCGGTGCCTGAGCGCAGCGCAGATGGTGGACGCACTGTTCGAGGAGGTCGCTGCCTTCACGGGCACCTTCCGCGACGACGCCACCGTGCTGGCCGTCACGATCGAGTGATGTCGCGCGCCGGGTCGCCGGGTACGACCACGCCGTGGTTCCTCGGTCCCGCCGCCGGGAAACGGATCCCGCCATGCCGCCGTATGATGCACCGGGGGGCGGGACCGGTTTCCCGAGGCCCCGGCACCGGTCTTCCTTCAAGGATGTCGACATGACCAGACGACTGACAGCCATCGCGGTCGCGCTTTCCCTCTCGATCGCGGCCGGAGTGTTCCACCTGCACGCCCAGCAGCAACAGCAGCCGCAGATGCCGATGGGCTTCTTCGTCACGAGCGCCGGCTCGGGCGACGGCGGCAACCTGGGCGGCCTGGCCGGCGCGGACAAGCATTGCCAGCAGCTGGCGGCCGCCGTCGGCGCGGGCAGCCGCACCTGGCACGCGTATCTGAGCACGACGGCCGCCGGCACGACGCCGAACGTCAACGCCAGGGACCGCATCGGCGAGGGCCCCTGGTACAACGCCCGCGGACAGCTCGTCGCCTCCAACGTCGCGGACCTGCACGAGGACCGGAACAACATCCGCAAGCCGACCGCGCTCTCCGAGAAGGGTGATGAGGTCAACGGCGTGGGCGATCAGCCGAACCAGCACGACATCCTCACCGGCTCGGACTCGATGGGTCGTGCCCTCCCCGGCGCCGCGCAGGTGACCACCTGCAACAACTGGACGAGCGCCGACGACACCAGCCGGACGATCGTGGGACATCACGACCGGCTGGGCGGCCCGAGCGCGTCCTGGAACGCGGTGCACGCCTCGGCCGGGTGCAGCCAGCCGGCGCTCGTCAAGACCGGCGGCAACGGGCTCATCTACTGCTTTGCGGCCGACTGACTCTCGATCGCGTGAGGGCGGGGGGAGCCTCCCGCCTCGTTCCCTGCCGGGGATCGCGGCCCGGAAACCGGAGGAAGGAGCATGACCCATCACGATGTCCGGCCGTCGTGGCGTCCATCGCGCATCGACATCGGCCGGCGCCGCACGCTGTTCGGACTCTCCGGCGTCGTGGTGGCGGCGATGGGCGCACGACGCGCGTCGGCGCAGACGCCCGGGCAGTGCGTGCTGACGCCCGAGGCGGGGGAGGGTCCCTTCTACCTCGACCCCAACCTGGTCCGCTCGGACATGACGTCCGGTCAGCCGGGGGCGCCGCTGAGCCTGGCGCTCCAAGTGGTGCGCGCGGGCGATTGCGCCACGCTGGCCGACGCCCGTGTGGACGTCTGGCACGCCGACGCCCTGGGGCTCTATTCGGGATACGCGGAACAGTCGGGTGTGGGCGGCGTGTCCACCGAGGCGGCCGCTGGCCAGCAGTATCTGCGGGGCACGCAGTTCACTGACGCGGACGGCCGCGTCCGGTTCCGCACCGTCTATCCGAGCTGGTACGGCGGCCGCACGCCGCACGTGCATTTCAAGGTCTTCCTGGGCGGCAGCGAGGTGGTCGCCAGCCAGGTCTTCTTCCCCGACGAGGTCAACGAGGACGTGTTCACGACGCGGGACCCGTATCGCGAGCACGTGGCCAAGCGCAAGGCGTTCAACCACAACGACCCGTTCCCGGATGGCATCACCTCCGAGGTGGCGCGAGCCGGCAGCGGCTATGCGGCCACGGCCGTTCTCGTGGTGGCGTCCGGCTGAGACGCGCCAGGTCTGACCTCACTCGCGAATCAGGCCGGTCGGACCCTCGCGCGAGCAGTCGAACGGCTCGAGCGACAGGTTGGAGGGGCTGAACTCCCTGGTCACGGTGGAGAAGGGGCGCGTGAAGAACTCCGGATCCGCGTGGTCGATCTCGACCACGAGACGCTGGCGTTCGGCGTCGACTCGCAGCCGCTCCACCGTCGTGAGCGCCGCCGAGTGCAGCAGGCCCTTCGTGGGCTGGCCCGCCTCCTCCACGTACTGGCTGAGCACGCCCCCCGCGTAGTACGCCGTCTCGATCACGAGCGTGTCGCCCTCGAACCGGCCGATCGAGTGGCCGAGCGATCCGAACGTACCGTCAGGGGGATGCGTGTCCATGCCCATGTGCACGACGCGCTCCACGTCCATCCACTCGTGCCGCAGGACCACGTCGCCCCCCCGGCGGACGATCTCGAGCGGCGTGCTCGGGGCGCCCCAGACGCGTCGCACCGCGACTGGGTCGCAGCGGAACGTCGGGTCGTCGCGAAACGGATCGTAGGCGGCGACGGCCCGCTCGCCGGCCGGCGTCAGGGACTCCATCATGGGCTGCGGTCCGCTCGTGCTCCGGTTCGGCATGGGCGCCAGCAGCCAGGTGCCGAAGATCTCGGTCCGCCGCGCGCCGGCCGGTCGACCAGACGCCCCGGGCGCACTCGGCGCGTTGACACTCAGCGTGCGACCGTCCTCGAGCTCGACGCTGTCGAAGAAGCACATGTAGGCGCTGTGCTTCGAGGCCGAGCCGGTGACGGTCAGCCTGGTGCCCGCGCGGAGCAGCTCCGGTGTGAGGCCGATGCGACGGAGTTGCGTGAAGCCGTGTGATTCGCACACGTACTCCTGCGTCCGGCCGTTCTCGTCGACCGCCGCGATGTGCAGGTAGCTGTGCGGATTGCGGGCCTCGTACCGGACGATCGTGCCCGTGATGCTGACCGGCCGGTTGCGGTCGAAGTGCGGCGCGAAGCTGTGGTGCGCCAGCAGGACGCGGGCGCCGATCGGCAGGCCGGCGACGAGGATGGCGATCAGGATGGTCGAGCGCATGTCGTTCCCTCAGGACCCTTGCCGTTGGCGTGCGTGCGAGTATACGCCCCGCGAGCTCCCACGCGCCGGGTCGTGCGGCACGCGGGCGCTGTCCGTCACGTCGCGGTGCCGCGCGGTCCCCTGGCGAGGTAGCGCTGGCGCAGGGCGGCCAGCTTCTGGCGCAGGGCGTCGTTCTTCTCCTGCAGCTTGGCGTAGCGGTGCCGGAGCAGGTGCAGTTGCTGGCCCAGGGCGGACACGTGCGTCGCCAGCGACGCCAGCCCCGGAGCAGGAAGGCCGGCTCCCGCCTCGACATCGGCGGAAACGGCGTGCCGGCCGGACACGGAGCGGTCCGGATCGAGTCGGGGATTGAGCCACGACTGCACGCCGTCGACGAAGTCGATCGCCCCGTACGGCGTCTCCGCGCGTGAGTGGCACGGGTAGTCGTGCACCGCCACCCATCCGCGCTCCGAGAATCGTGCCCGCAGGGCCTCCTCGATCTCGCGCGAATGCGTCCCGACGTGCAGGCGCCGGACCCGCACGTCGAGCACGCCGGCCGACGTCAGCAGGACGGGCAGCTCGAGCCCCTGGAGATCGACGTCCAGCAGATCCACGCGCGGGTAGGCGGCCAGGGCGTCGAGCAGCGTGAGGCAGGGCATCCACATCCCCTTGACGTCGGGCCCGCCGCCCCGTGGCGGCAGTCCCAGCGCCGCACGCGCCCTGAGCCGCGCTCGGGTGCGCGGGTCGGGGTAGGGGCCCGGCGCGATGCGGTCCACGCGCTGGCCGTAGGTGGCGTCGGCACGCCCGGCCCGGAAGGGCACGAACCCGGGTTCGGCGTGCACGGCCGCCCAGAGCAACTCCACGTGGTCGGGTCCGAGGCCGTTGTCACGGCAGTGGCGTTTCAGCCAGCGAAAGTGATCGGGGTCGGCCTCGATCGCCAGTCCCCGGAAGTCGAGACCCAGACGGCCGGCCACGACGGCGCCGCGCACGGTCCACCGGCCGTAGCCCGCGCCGAGCTCCACCATGACGAAGAACGTGCGGGCCTCTGCGGCCGCCTCGAACAGGTCCGTCCACTCGAAGTACTCCTCGTCGAACGGCGGCAGGGAGGGGGTGACACGCGGCACGTCGGGCGGCAGTGTGTACCCCGGAACCCTGCACTCGAACTCCACCGGCGTGCCGATGCCGAGGAAGTCCACCGAGGTGTCGCGCCGGCGCTCGACCGGCGCCCGCGGGTACGCGGCAATCGCGGGATGGTGATCGGGCACGACGCGTTCCACCGACCCGGATTCTACGCGACGGGGCCGGAGTCGCCGCCGACGGGCCCGCGATGCGCGGTGGTCGAGCCTGCCACCGATCACGCCGCGCGTCGGTCGCTCAGCGTTGCGACGTGACGCCGGCGAGCGCATCCGGCAGGCCTGCGGCCAGTTCGGCCAGCCGGACGAACTCGGTGCGATAGCCCTCGTCGTCCGGGCCGCGGAACTCGCGTCCCCGGGCCGCCGCCGCGGCCAGGCTGGCGGTGCCGCGGTCGGGGGAGCCACGCAGCACCATCCCGAATTCGGCCACCGCCGAGGCGAAGCCCAGGTTGGTCGCCAGGCGCGCCGGCTGGTTCATGACCCGGCGCGTGAGCAGCCGGCTCGTGTCGCCGTCCGGCGCCTTGTAGCGGACCTTCACCGTGAGCAGCTCTCCCGAGGCCGCCTCCGGCGTCAAGGCGGCTTCCGGCGTCTGCTGCTGGTACCGCAGCGGATCGGCGCCGGGCGGCTCGACGCCGACCGGGACGACCTCGTAGAGCGCCGTGACCGAATGGCCGGCGCCGATCTCGCCGGCGTCCTTCCGGTCGTCGTTGAAGTCCTCGTGCGCGAGCAGCCGGTTCTCGTACCCGATCAGCCGGTAGGCGGCGACCTCCCGTGGGTTGAACTCCACCTGGATCTTCACGTCCCTGGCAATCGTCTCGAGCGTGCTGCCGGCTTCGCTCACGAGCACCTTGCGGGCCTCGTGCAGCGAGTCGAGGTAGGCGTAGTTGCCGTTGCCCCTGTCGGCCAGTTGTTCCATCGTGGCATCCTTCAGATTGCCGGTGCCGACACCGAGCACCGACAGGAACACGCCGCTCTCGCGCTCCTGCTCGATGAGGCGCAGCAGGGCGCCGCGGTCGGTGATGCCCACGTTGAAGTCGCCGTCGGTCGCCAGAATCACGCGGTTGACGCCGCCGTCGATGAAGTGGTCGCGGGCGATCCGGTAGGCGAGCTGGATGCCGGCGCCGCCGTTGGTCGAGCCGCCGGACTCGAGCCGCGCGATCGCCGCGTGGATGTCCGCCTTCTGGTCGCCTGGCGTCGAGGGCAGCACCACGCCGCTCGCACCGGCGTAGACCACGATCGCCACGCGGTCGCGGGCGGTCAGGATGTCGGTCAGCATCCGCATGGCGGTGCGCACGAGCGGCAGCTTGTCCGGCGGCTGCATCGAGCCCGAGACGTCGAGCAGGAAGACGAGGTTGCGGGGCGACGGCTCGCGATCGGCCAGTGCGCGCCCCTGCAGGCCGACGAGGACGAGATGGTGGTCCACGTTCCAGGGGGCCTCGGCGAGCTCGGTGGTGATCGAGAACGGCGCGTCGCCCGCAGGCTCGGGGTAGTCGAACCGGAAGTAGTTCACCAGCTCCTCGATCCGTACCGCATCCGGCGGCGGCAGACGGCCCTCGCCGAGGAACCGCCGGACGTTGGCGTAGGCGGCGGTGTCCACGTCGATCGAGAAGGTCGAGAGCGGCTCGCTCCCGACGCGATGGAACCGGTTGTCCTCGATGACGGCGTAGGCCTCGGTGTCGGCGGATCTGCCAGGCAGGGCGATACGGCCGGCGTAGCCTCCGATCATCCCGCCCACGCGAACCGGTTGCGCCGGCGGCGGCGCCGGCAGGCCGCCGACGGCCCGGGTGACGACCCCGCCGCCGCGGCCAGCTACCGCACGCCGCGCGTTCTGGACGTCGACGACTGGAGTCTCCCCGGTGACGGTCACCGTCTCGGCCACGGCGCCGATCGTCATCTTCACGTCGAGGCGCTCGGTGCGCCCGGCCTGCACGCGCACGGTGGCGACCTCCGTCCTGAATCCCGCGAGGCGGCTTTCGACCCTGTATTCACCCGGAGGCAGGTTCTGGAACGAGTACGCGCCCTTCGCGTCGGTGACGGTCGAGCGCATTTCGGGGCCGGTGATCGTCACGGTCACACCCGGCATCACGGTGCCCGATGGGTCGGTCACCACGCCGGAGAGCACGCCACGGTCGACCTGAGCCGTGACCAGGGGTGCGAAGAGCGCGACGGCCACGATGGCGATCCGGATGCGAGTACGCATGACTCCACCTCCGCGGCGGCCGGACGTGCCGCCGATTGTCGTGGACGAACCAGTCCCGGGAGCACCGCAAGCTTCGTGCCTGGCGTGCACTCGTATGTTGTCCTTTAGACACCCCCGGAAGGCGCCTGGACTTGCTGGTGGCGGACGGTTCCGTGGATCGTCCGATTCCTGACGTTGGATACCAGACGCTGGATAATGGTCGAGGTGGAAGGCACTCTTCCGTTCCCGCGCGCCACGCGCGAGCCCGTAGCCGTGTGCGAGGGCGCCACGTGGCTGCGGGGGTGGCTGTCGCGCGACGAGCAGCAGGCGCTCATGCGGCAGTGTCGCGACGTCCTCGATGGCCCGGCCGGCGGCTACGTGCCCACGGTCCGCGGTGGCGGGAGGATGCGGGTGCGCATGACGTGCCTCGGCCGGCACTGGAACCCGCGTACGTACACGTACGGGTCGTCGCGCAGCGATCACGACGGGGCGCCGGTGGCGTCCGTGCCGGAGGCATGGGCGGATCTGGCCGCCTCGCTCGCCGCGGTTGCCGGATACACGTGGCGGCCCGACATCTGCCTCGTGAACCACTACGGCCCCGATGGCCGCATGGGCCTGCATCAGGACAAGGACGAGAGCGCCGGGACGATCGCCGCGGGGGCGCCGATCGTCTCGATCTCGCTGGGCGACAGCGCGCGGTTCCTCTTCGGCGGGTTGCGGCGACGGGATCCGATCGAGACGCTCGTGCTGGAGTCGGGCGACGTCTTCGTCTTCGGCGGGCCCGCCAGGCTCAGGTATCACGGAGTCGCGCGTGTCGTGTCCGGTACGACCCCGCCGGAACTGGGCGAGGGCGGGCGCGTCAACCTCACCTTCAGGCGATACTGACCTCGTTCGTTCGTCCTGGTACCTGAGGTGCCCTCAGTCATCGTGGGCGACGGAGGCGGTTTTCACGACGATCCCGCTGCCGTTCAGGTTATGGATCACGAACCTCCCCGCGCGTCCACGCTGTTCTTCGACCAGCCGCGTAATGCCCCCGGTGCGCGGGTAGCCGTAGTCGTTGAAGACGACTACGCCGCCCACACTCGTCCGGGGCCAGATCCACTCCAGCGCAGCCCTCGCGGACTCGTACACATCGACGTCGACATGACACAGGCGGAACGTCCTGTCCGCAACGCTCGCTCCCGTATGGTCCGGGAAGATTCCAGCCAGAATCGTGACTTTCGACAGGCCGAGATCTCCGAAGAGTCGCTCAACCGACGCGAGCGACGTGTCGGCATGCTCTCCGCCACGATAGTGATTGTCCCGATCCGATGGTTTCACCACTCCACTGAAGGTATCGCAGCAGAACAGCCGACTGGACGAACCGAGCAGGCGCAGCTTCGACGCCATGATGGCGGCAGACGCTCCGCGGTACACACCGATCTCGATCACGTCACCATCGATGGCCGCAGTGTCCTCGACCAGTTGCCACAGTTCCCAGCACTGGAAGCGATTCACGAGCGAAATCCGTCGTACACGCTCGTATACGGTCGAGAACGCGTGATCCCGAAGCCACGGCGCGTACGTCGCGTACGGGATCAGGAGCTGGTAGCCCGGACTGATCCGGCGCGATGCCGCTCGCGCCAGGGCGTTGAACATCCGGGTCAGCAACAGGACGAGGGCTCTGAGCATCGGCTGTACAATTCGGCCTGCGGGGAACCCGCCTGCGACAATGGTGGCGCGGTCGGTTCCCGTTCCACGTCGACGCCCTGCCTGTGCGAATTCAGTTGTTGAACCACGCAGCAGTCATCATCGAGATAGACGACGTCCGCCTGCTGTGCGATCCGTGGTTCGCGGGGACCTGCTTCGCCGGCGGTTGGGGGCTCTTGTACGACAACCCAGCGGCCGTCGAACGGTGTCGGGACTGCACGCACCTCTGGATCAGCCACTTCCACGGAGATCATTTTCACGTACCGACCCTCAAGACACTACTGGAGATCAATCCGAACATAGCCGTGCTCGGCAATCGGTCCTACAACTTTCAGATGGACACAGCTCTCCGCTCGCTTGGATTCTCGAACGTCCGTTCCCTGCCCGAGCGCAAACAGCTGGCGTTGACACCGGCCGTCTCGGTGACTCGCTTTCCCACGACGGGCATCGACAACATGTTGCTGATCACGGCAGCCGGGGGGCGCGTCCTGAACTACAACGACTGCAACGTGCCTCGCAAGGCCGAGCGTTCACTCGCGAATCAGATCGGCCAGCTCGAAGTCCTGCTCGCCAATTTCAACCATGCGAGCAAGCTTCTCGACTTTCCCGAACGAACGCCGGAGGAGACGAAGCGGGAGCTGCGCGACGGCTTCGTCTCCAAGTGCGAGTCGTTTTCGGCTCGCTGGGTGGTGCCCTTCGCGTCGTACCACTACTACCGGGCGCCCGAAACGGCCGCTCAGAACACGTCACTGCTGTCGTTGGACGAAATCGCCGCGGCGAGCGCTCGCGTGATTCCGCTGGGAATCGGGCAATCGGCGACGATTGCCGGTGACCAAACGCAGATCGAGGGCACTGTGGTTCGACGGGCGCAGGAGCTCACGAGGGTGGCTCGGCAACAGCCGGTGCCGATGCGCGACATCCAGGAGGCGTTTCGTCGGTTCAAGCGCCGAGTCAACATCTCGTTCGGCGGGCTGACGTGGCTCCTGCCGGTGTTGCGCGTGTACGTCTCGGACCTTGACCGTACGGCCACGATCTCGTTCCGAAGAGGCTTCTTGGACCAGGGGCCTGGCGAGCAGGGCTCGCACGTTCGCGTGCACTCGGAGTGTCTGTTTCGCTGGTTCTCGACCGAGTACGGCACTGACGCCTTCTGGGTGGGGGGACATTTCGAGCTGTGCAGCGGCCAGCTCGTGCCGCTTCGCTGGCAGTTGCTCGTGTCGCTGATGACCGAGAACCGCGTGGACCTGTGGTCGCTCCTGAAGTGTTGTGTCGTGCCCGAGGGATGGAGGTTTCTGTGGTGTCGTCGTGAGGAAATCCTGAGCGTTCTCGCGGCCCGGCGGTTCGTGGTGGGATCGCGCGAGTGAGCCGCGGTCCCCGACGGTGTCACCTCGGTCGGGCTCCGCGCATCAGCCGTTGCCCGGAAGTGCTGTGCCGCGGACGCGGCGCCGGAGGTACGTCATCGGCGCACCCAGGACGCTGGCCTCGGCTTCGACCTCGAACGCGTGACTTCCGTAGAAGTCGAGAGCCGGCTTCAGCCAGCTGCGTACCGCGACTCGGTAGTCCGAGACACCGGCTTCCAGGAACCGGCTCTCGAGCGTGTCGAGGAGGCCAGTGCCCACGTGGCGGCGACGGTGATCGTCGTGCACGGCCAGCAGAAGCAGCTCCGCCGCAACCGCGGACGGCGGCTCACGTTGAAGCAGGCTGAGCGCGAAGCGTCGCGCGAGCGCGGGACGAACGGCGAGCGCCAGCACGAGCGGCAGGAGCAGCCGTGCGCGCAAGCGGCGCCGGAAGCGCTCCCCGTCGATCGTGCCCACGGTAAACCCGGCCAGCGAGCCCTCACCCGTTCGCGCGACCAGGCCAATCGTGCCGGCGTCGTCAAGGGCGTGCGCATGGAAGTGGCGCAGGAATCGGGCGCCGAGCTGCGTGACCAGGGAGTCCTGAAGCGTCTCGATCTGCAGTCGCACGACGGCCTCGATGTCGACCGCCGCCATCGGCTCGATGCGCAGGTCCGTCGGGGTCTCCGCCATCGCGCGGTCACATTCTACCCGTCGGTCGCGCCTCGTCAGGGGGCCGGACGCCCGACGCGCGCCCATTCAGTGGGCATGGGGGTGAAGCACGGCCAGCCCTCGGGCTCGAACGTCCGGCTCGCGGGACGATCGCGACGCACGAAGATCGGGTACTCGTCGCCCCCGCTCGCCGGCGTGGCGGCCAGGTGGTACTCGCGCTCGACGTACTCGACGACCGGCGGGTAGCTGACGCGCGCCCCGATGTCGCCGCGCTCCCGCCGGGCCAGGACGATGGGCGGTCGGAACCGCGCGATCCGGTCGAGCGCCATCTGCTGCTCGCGGTCGAGAGCTACCCACTCCGGGGCGAAGATGAGATGGCGCTGGGCGATCAGCCGGTCGGCGTAGTAGTAGATCTCCGGCTCGAACCACAGCACCAGCAGCCGGTCGTCTGGTGCGGTGCACTCCCGCACGTAGGCCGCCAGACGGAGCGAGAAGCGCGCGGAGCGATCCCGGTAGTGGGCCAGGGGCGGGGAGGCCACCAGTTCCCGGTACAGCCCTCCCCAGGCTGCGCCCGCCCGCTCGAGTGAGAGCCATCGTCCGGTGAGCTCGTCCATCGAGGCGAAGAAGCCGCTCGTGGCGCCGGTCAGCGTGAGCGTCGCAGCCACGGTCGCCGTCGCGACCGTGCGGACGAGGCCGCGACGGAGCGGCCCGAACCCGCCGGCGGCACGCCACAGCCAGACGACCACAAGGGCCAGCACGATCGCGGTGAGTACCACCGGGTCTGGCAGGCGCGCGGGAAAGGGCCGACGCAGCATCGAGAGGTTCACCAGCAGGGCGAATGCCGCGAAGGCGGCGATCTGCCAGCCCGTCGCGACTCCGGGCAGGTGCCGCCGCATCCACGGGGCTGCGGCGATCGCCACGAGCGGAATCAGGTAGAAGAGGGCCACGCCGAGCTCGGCGGCTCGCTCCCGCGGCGTCAGATCCGGCAGCAGTCGCAGGCGCAGCCAGGCGTGGCGAAAGCGCCACCGCTCGAGGATCGGCCAGGGCGCATCCAGCGCGGCCGATGACCGATCGACGCCACCCGTGTCCTCGACGATCGGCTCGTCGATGAGCGCCCGCAGGTCCGTGAGGGCCCGTTCCGACAACCGCACGCGCACCGTCGGGCCGTCGATCTCGGTTGGTGTCAGGCCGTACCGCGTCAGCACGTCCTCTCTTGCCGCGGACGTGCTGTCGGGCGTCCAGCGCAGCGTCGCGGTCGGGGCATGCGGCTCGGCCGGACCCACCACGAGGATGCGTCCGGGCAGGCGCAGCAGCGGCCACTCGTGCGGACCGTGAGTGGTGTGCTCGGCCGTGACGAGCACGAGGCCGGATCGCACGTAGTCGGGAAGGCCCAGGACGAGCTGGATGTAGAGCAGGAACGGCGCGACCAGGACGAGCGCCGTGGCACCGGCCACGGCCAGGTGCGTCAGCGCGGCTCGGCCCACGCCGTGGACGAGCAGCACGCCGAGCGCCGTGGCGACGCCGACGTTGAATGCGTGATCGGGCCGCCAGTAGAACGCCAGCGTCACCCAGGCGCCGAGGGCGACCATGCCCGCTCGTGTCGGCGTGCGCTGATAGCCCCACCACAGCAAGGCGGTGCCGGCGTAGACGATGCCCTTCGGGTACGCGTAGCCCCGCGCACCGGCCACGATCAGCAAGACGCCCGCGGCGAGGGCGGCGATGCGGGATCCGGTCAGGTCGCGCACGACATGGAAGACGAGGTAGGTGGCGATCGCCCACGCGGCGCCGACGACGAGCGCCTCGGCCAGCAGGCGGTGACCGAAGACGAGCTCGGCCATGGCGCTCAACCCGAACTGCAGCAGGAGCCCCTGGTCGAAGAAGTCGCGCACGGGCCACTCGCCGGCCAGCCACTGGCGGGCGAGTGTCATGTGCATGAAGTTGTCGTTGGCCGCCCGCGTCATCAGGATCGCGTGCCAGAGGCCCGCGACGACGGCGAGCGCGAGGCAGGTGGGATCCACGCTGCGCCACGAGGGAAGCTTCAGCGACACGCCGCCTCAGTCTAGCGGCATCGTGGGATAATCGCCGCGATTCGAGAGGGGTGAGATCGATGCGCACGAGTCTCGTGGCCGGTTCGGCCCTGGTCGCACTCGGTGCCGGCGTCGTGCTCGTCGCGCAGGAGCGCCCGGACGAGGACGTCTACTGGCAGATTCGCCGGGAAGGCACGAGCCGCTCCCAGATCATGGAGACGTTGCACGTGCTGGCCGACGTGTACGGACCGCGCCTGACGGGATCGCCGAACCTGGAAGCGGCGGGCCGCTGGGCGGTCGGCCAGATGGAGCAGTGGGGGCTCGTCAACGGACGTCTCGAGCCCTGGGAGTTCGGCCACCCCGGCTGGACGAACGAGCGGCTGTCGGCGCACATCGTGTCGCCCGTGCAGGACCATCTGGTGGCCGAGGTCCTGGCCTGGACGCCGGGCACCGACGGCGTGGTACGGGCCGAGGCGGTGCCGATCACGCTGCCCGAGCGCCCCACGCGTGACGAGCTGGCCGGGCATCTCGAGGGCCTGGCCGACCGCGTCCGGAATGGCATCGTGCTGGTCGGCCCGCCCGAGCAGGTGCCGGTGACGATCAACCCGGCACCGCTGCGTCTCGAGGACGCCGCGGTGCGGGCCGAGATGAATGCGCCGCCGCCGGTCGCGCTGCCGGCGGGTCGCGGTCGTGGGGGGCGGGGCGGCGGGCGGGGCGACGGTCGTGGCGCCGACACGCCGCCGCGACCGCTGACGGCCAACGAGCGGGAGGAGCAGCTCAATGCCTTTCTGGCCGAGCACGGCGCCCTGGCCCGGGTGAGCGACGCCGCCCGCGATCACGGTCAGATCCGGGCGTTCCACAACCGCACCTTCGACGTGACCAAGGCGCCGCCCGTCGTGGTGGTGCGCAACGAGGACTACGGGCGAATCTGGCGCCTCATGGCCGGCGATCGCGCGGTGGAGCTCGAGCTCGAGATCGTCAATCGGGTGCATCCCGAGGGTCGGACCGCCTACAACGCGATCGCGGAGATCCCGGGCGGCGATCTGGCCGACGAGGTCGTCATGCTCGGCGGCCACCTCGACTCGTGGCACGCGGGAACCGGCGCCACCGACAACGCGATCGGCTGCGCGGTGATGATGGAGGTGGGCCGGATCCTGACGGCCATCGGCGTCCGGCCGCGGCGGACGATTCGCGTGGCGCTCTGGAGCGGCGAGGAGCAGGGCCTGCTGGGCTCGCAGGCGTACGTGCGCGAGCACTTCGGCACCGCCGAGCAGCCGGAGGCCGACTTTGCGAGCCTCGCCGCCTACTTCAACATCGACACCGGCACGGGGCGGGCCCGCGGCCTCACTGTGTTCGGGCCGCCCGAGGCCGCGACGGTGCTGCGCGAGGCCACCGCGCCGCTCGCCGATCTCGGCCTGCTCGGCGTCAACACCACGCGCAGCCGCCAGGCGTCGAGCACCGACGCCTTCGCGTTCGCCGCGGCCGGCTTGCCCGGCATCAACACGCTGCAGGATCCCATCGAGTACCGCACCTACACCTGGCACACCAACCTGGACACGTACGAGCGCGTCATCGAGGAGGACGTGAAGCGGTCGGCCATCGTACTGGCGGCGGCGGTCTACCACCTGGCCATGCGCGACGAGGGGCTGCCGCGCTTCTCGCCGGAGCAGATGCCGGCGGCGCCGCCGGCCCGGGCGGAGGAGAACTGACGCCGCCGGTCGAGGGCGGGACGCCGGCCACGGGGGAAGCGCTCCGCCGCCGGTTCGGCGACATCGACATCTACCTGTTCGATCAGATCCTCCGCGGCCGCTTCGACGCGCGACGCCGCGTGCTCGATGCCGGCTGCGGCGACGGCCGGAACCTCGTCTTCTTCCTGCGACACGGCTTCGAGTGCCACGCGGTGGACAGCGAGCCGGCGGCGATCGACCGCATCCGCGCCGTGGCGGCGCGGCTCGCACCCGACCTGCCCGCCGCCAACTTCGCCGTCGCCGAGCTCGATCGCCTGCCGCATCCCGATGCCAGCATGGACGCGGTGGTCTGCTGCGCCGTCCTGCACTTCGCGGACGATGCGTCGCACTTCGCGCGCATGATCACCGAGGTGTGGCGTGTGCTCGCGCCGGGTGGACTGCTCTTCGCGCGGCTCGCGTCCACCATCGGCCTCGAGGCGGCCATCGGACCGGCGGGGCGTCAGGCGCGACTACCCGACGGCAGCGACCGGTACGTCGTGGACGAGGCGACGCTGCTGGGCTGGACCGGGCGCCTCGGCGGCCGCCTCGCCGATCCCATCAAGACCACCAACGTGCAGGGACGTCGTGCGATGACGACCTGGTGTGTGCTCAAGCAATAGAGTCCGGCTATGATCGATCCAGGTATTCGCCAACGGGATCCGGGAGGGTTGGACATGTCTCGATCGACACGGTTTGCGGGCGTGCTGGTGGCCGCCTGCGTCGCCCTGGCGGGCGCGTCGCTGGCCGGGCAGTCCGGTTCCGGCGGCGGATCGTACGAGCCGGCGCGGACACCGTGGGGCGACCCGGACCTGCAAGGCACCTGGCCCGGCACCGACATGGTGGGCGTGCCCTTCGAGCGCCCCGAGCGGTTCGGGAGCCGCCTGTATCTGACCGACGAGGAGCTCGCCGAGCGCGAGCGTCAGGCGGAGCGTCAGGAGGAGGTGGACGTCCTCGACTTCGACCTCACGAACCCGCCGGAGGAGATCGTGGCGCTCGGCGACGTGGGCGGCGTGACGTCGCCGCCGCCGCACTGGCTCGAGCGCGGCGTGCCGTCCCGGCAGTCCTCGCTCATCGTCTTGCCGGCCAACGGCCGCATGCCGGCGATGACTTCCGAGGGAGCCGAGCGCCAGAAGATGGCCGGCGGCACCTACATGCGGCAGACCGGGTTCGCGCAGGCGTCGGAGCTCGGGCCCTACGACCGCTGCATCTCGCGCGGCGTGGTCGGATCGATGATGCCCGTCGTCTACAACAACGGCAACCAGATCATCCAGGCGCCCGGCTACGTCGCGTTCCGCAACGAGATGATCCACGAGGTGCGCATCATCCCGCTCGACGGCCGCGGGGCGCTGCCTGGTGACATGTCGTCGTGGATGGGCTCCTCGCGTGGCCGCTGGGAGGGGAACACGCTCGTTGTCCGCACGACGAACCTCAACGGGAAGACCGGGATGCAGGGCAACGGGATGATGCTGCTGCCCTCGGACGAGCTCGTGCTCGAGGAGCGCTTCACGCCGGTCAGCCGCGACGTGCTCCAGTACGAGGTCACGATCGAGGACCCGAAGACCTGGACGGCGCCCTTCACCGTCTCGTTCCCGCTCAAGCGCGAGGCCGGGTACCGGATGTTCGAGTACGCGTGCCACGAGGGCAATCACGCGATGCGGAACGTGCTGTCGGGCTCGCGAGCGGACGAGGCTGGGCCGTCATCGTTCTGATCGGATTCGCGCTCGTCGATTTCCGGCCTGGGGTGGTGCCCGCGTACTGGGCCATAGCCGCCCCTCTCGGCTTCCTCTCGAGCGCATTCCTCGGGTGGCGCCACTCTCGCCTAATCGGCCAACAGTCAGCCGCAGACGGCGGGCGACACCTGCTCCACTGGGGAGCCGTCCTGATCGCCGTTGGCCTAGCAGTCGTGCTGGGGATACAGGGGGGGATGCCATCGGAGACCTTTCAGGGAGTGATCCTCCTGGTACTCGCCCTGGGCTACTTCAGTGCCGGGCTGCATCTCGATCGCCGTCTCCTGTGGGTGGGGGTTCTCATGGGCGCGGGGTGTCTCGTGGTCACGTGGACGTCTCTGTACGCGTCGACGGTCGTTGGGGTCACCCTGGCGGTAGCCCTCGCGGTCGCAGGGGCCCGGGAGGCGCGCTCGCGTGAAGCGACGCCCTGAGTCGAGCGCTGACGGGCTCCCGCTCGTCGAATGGGACGACCTGCTCCAGCATCGGGCTCGAATCGGGGCCGCAGTGCTGCTGGCCCGGCACGATCGGTTGTCCTTCAGACGGCTGAAGGTTCTGCTCGACGAGACCGATGGCAATCTCGGGGCGCAGATGCGGAAGCTCGAAGACGCCGGCTATGTCACTGCGCGGAAGGAGTTCCTTGCTCGTCGACCCGTCACGTGGTACCGGCTGACGCCCAGGGGCAAGCGGGCGCTGTCGCAACACCTTGCCAACATGGAGCGATTGATCAATCACGCGCGGTGCACGCGCGAATAGAAGCCGACGACCGGGGAGGAGGATGACGATGCTGGATCTGGAACTGTCCCTCGTCGGTTGGTGGCACACCATCGCCAGCGTTCTGGCGATGGTCGCGTTCGTTCCGCTCATGATCGCCCGGTGCGCCTCAAACCGAGAGGATGGCGGTACATCCATCTGATCGCGATGCTGCTGAGCGCCTACAACCTGTGGGGTGGCGCGGTGAACGAGGCATATCTTCGCGTTCGCCCTCTCCGCGAGCTGGCCGGCAACGACATTCTGGCGTCGCCGGTCGTCAGCACAACGCACGCAATCGTCATGCTCGCGTTCCTGCTCCTGATGGCAGGATACGTGACCGTCTCGTTGGCGAATCGGGCTCGATCTGGACGGGCTTCCTCGATCGTGGGGCCCTGAACCCCGGACTCCGGAATGGTTGCGTCAGTCGCCAGAGCCGGGGCCGGGCGCGTACCATCGGCGCGCCCGGACGTTCAGGTCCTCGTCGCGCACGCCGATCTCGATCGATCGCAGGCCGCTGGCCGGTGTCGGCTCGAAGGCGATGAGGTACTGGTGGCGCAGCTCGTCGAGCAGCCGGGCCGTGGCCGCGACCACGCGTGCCGGCGTCGGCGCCACGAAGTAGTCGCCCCCGGTGGCACGGGCGAGCTCGAACAGCGCGTGCCACGCCGGGCCGTCGGCGTCATCATCCCGCGGCGGTGCGGACGGATCCACGTCCCCGAGCGCGAAGACGTAGATCGGCACGTCGATCGTGCTGGCGATCCAGGCCACTTCCTCCGGCGAGTAGATGCTGGCGTTGTCGGAGCCGTCGGTGAGCACGACGAGCGCGCGGCGCTGGCGGGCCCGGTCGGCGACCGCCGCCGCCGAGCCGGCGATCGCGTCGTAGATCGAGGTGGAGCCGAAGGCGTCGAGCTCGTCGAGCCCGCGGAGGATCCGGTCGAACTCCCCGGTGAACTCCGAATGGGTGATCAGGCGGGTGTCGAAGCTCATGAGCGCCGCCATGTCGCGGTCGCTCTG
>Ga0302046_10001024_pt1 | contig 26606 bp, 25 predicted proteins | sample RVTome_11_FD_200261 | JGI IMG/M metagenome (GOLD analysis project Ga0302046, IMG submission 200261) | Soil microbial communities from uranium-contaminated site in the Upper Colorado River Basin, Wyoming, United States - RVT147D111 (version 2) ... | reverse complement strand
CGCTAGAATCCGCTGCTCATGGCGGCGAGGGTCTGCGAGATCTCAGGGTTGGCCGTCGCGGCTGCCCTCCCGAGAGGTGGCCCTCCCGAGAGGTGCCTCCCGAGAGGTGCTGCCTCCCGAGAGGTGCCCTCCCGAGAGGTGCCAGGCACTTGTCGGCTGGCACTTGTCGGCTCCTCCCTGCGAGAATGCGCGGCCGAAATCCGTCCTTGGTATCGATGGCACGAACGCTGCGCCAGGTCCCGCCCGGCTCCTTGGTCGAGGTGACCAACCGTACCGTCGACGGGCGCTTCCTGCTGCGGCCGTCGCGGGACGTCAACGACATCGTCCTCGGCATCCTGGCGCGCGCCGGCCGGCTCTACCGGGTCGGCGTGTGCGCCTTCAACTTCCTCTCCAACCACTACCACTTGCTCCTGCGTCCAGCCGACGCCCAGGCGCTACGCGGCTTCATGACCCACCTCGACACCAACCTGTCCAAGGAAATCGGCCGGCTGCGCGGCTGGCGCGGGCTCTGGCAACGCCGCTATCACCACGCTGTCGTGAGCGACGAGCCAGAGGCCCAGCTCGAGCGGCTCCGCTACGTGCTGAGCCAGGGTTGCAAAGAAGGCCTGGTGCGCAGCCCCAAGGACTGGCCGGGGGCCAGCTGTGTCGAGGCGATCACCTCCGGGCGCACCGTGCGGGGCCTCTGGTTCAACCGCACTGCAGAGCACAAGGCCAGGAAGTGTCGCAAGCCCGTCGGCAAGTACGAGCACTCCAAAGTCGAGACGCTCGAGCTGGTGCCCCTGCCCTGCCTGGCGGCGCTAACGCCGCAGGAGCGGTACGACCGGTGCGCCGAGCTCGTCCGCGAGATCGAGGCCGAGACGCGAGCCCGCATCGCCGACACCGGCAAGGCGCCGCTCGGCAGGCGCCGCATCCTGCGCCAGGACCCCCTCGCTCGGCCGGCCCACTTCGAGCCCTCGCCCGCCCCGCGCTTCCACGCCGCCACCTGGGAGGTGCGCAAGGGCCTCGAGCTCGCCTACCACGAGTTCCGCACCGCTTACCGCCAGGCCGCGGACGACTTGCGTGCCGGGCGCCGAGCCCTCTTTCCGCCGGACTGCTTCCCGCCTCCGCTTCCCTTCACCGCCCGCGCCGGACCGTAGCATCGCCGCCGGCCGCCAAACACCACTCCCTCCGGCGGGCGGAAGCATCGTCCGCATGGCACAGCCTGCGCCGCCGACCGACGCCCGTCTCTCGACGGTCCTCCCCAGCCCTCACCCGCGGCGTCGTTTGCCCACAGCGACCCACATCGCCCGCGCTACGCCCTCAACGGCCCTCCCTTTGTGCTCCATTCGAAAAGTGCCCATTCGAAAAGTGCCTGGCACCCCTCCGTGGGGCACCCCTCCGTGGGGGGGGGAGGGGCATCCCTCCGTGGGGCATCCCTCCGTGGCCACGCCTTCGTGGCCACCCTCGGTAGCAGCTCCGTGGCCATTCTCCGAGCAGCTCCGCGCTGGCCGAGCGCCCGGTCCGGGCGGCGCCGTCACTCGAGGTCGACGAGTCTCACCTGGAGCTCACGGCGCCTGCCCTCGCGGTCCACGATGAGGGTCACGGTGGCGTCGACGCCGGCGTCCTCGAAGGCGGCGGCCATGTCGTCGAGGGTGGGGACGGGCTCTCCGTCGACGGCGAGGATGACGTCGCCCAGCACGTAGCGACCGCTCTGGGTAGGGCGTATGCCGACGAGTCCGGCGCGGTCGGCGGGGGTTCCCGGGGTCACGCTGCGTACGATCACGCCCTCGATTCCGAGACGGCGCGCCTGATGGTCGGCCAGGGCCTGGATGCCGATGCCGGGCTGTATCGGGCGACCGTGCTCGATGAGCTGGGGCACCAGGCGACGGACGGTGTCGACCGGGACGGCGAACCCGATGCCGGCCGAGCCGCCGCTCGGGCTGTAGATCTGCGAGTTGACGCCGATCAGGCGCCCGGAGGAGTCGAGCAGCGGCCCGCCCGAGTTGCCGGGGTTGATCGCGGCGTCGGTCTGGATGACGTCGCGAATGGTACGGCCCGAGGGTGACGTGAGCTCGCGCCCGAGGGCCGAGACCACTCCCGTGGTCAGGGTCTGATCGAGGCCGAACGGATTGCCGATGGCCAGCACCCGCTGACCGACGACGACATCGCGCGAGGAGCCGATCGGCAACGAATGGAGCCGCTCCGGCGGCGCCTCGATGCGCAGCACCGCCAGGTCCTTGTCCGGCGCCACGCCGACGACCTGCGCCTCCCATTCCGGCTCGTCGCGCCCCTGGTCCGCCAGCGTGACGACGAAGCGAGTGCCGCCCTCGATGACGTGGAAGTTGGTGACCACGTGTCCCCGCTCGTCCCAGATGAAGCCGCTCCCCGAGCCGCGCGGCACCTCGAAGACGTCGAGGCTGAAGAAGTCGCGACGCCGCGCCAGGCTGTCGATGTTGACGACCGACCGCGAGGCGCCGCGGAAGATCTCGATGGTGCGCCGCTCGTCGTCGCTCAGCTCGGCCGGAATCGGCGCCTCGTCGATCGCCGGCGACGTCAGCGCTGCCTCGACCACCGGAGCCGCCAACTCGGGCCGGCCGTCCAGGCGCTGTCCGAGAACGAACCCTGCCAGCAGCGCCACCCCGTAGCCGATCATCGTCAGTCCTCTCATCCCGGCCTCCTTCCGGCGGTCTCGGCCGCGGCGGCCGAAACGCTCTCTCCCCGGCGGACTCCCGGCATGCCCGGCCGCCAGTGCCCGTGCTTCCACCGGCCGTGAGCCCACAGGTACTGCTCCGGCGTCTCGCGCACCGCCTTCTCCAGCTCGCCGTGGATGGTCTCGAGGATCGCCCGACAGTCCTCCTCCCTCCTGCCGGTCGGTCGGTGCGAAAGCAGGCGCGAGCTGCGCACCACGAACCGTCCCGGCCCCGTGCGCAGGCAGTAGCCGAACGTGAGCGGCGCCTTGGACAGCAGGTGCAGCATCGGCAACGTCGTGTGGGTGGCGGCCGGGCGGCCGAAGAAGTCGACCGGGATCCCTCGGCCACGGGCGTCGAGGTCGACGAGCAGAGCCAGGGCCTCGCCCTCCTTCAAGATCGAGAAGAACCGCTTGGGGTCGCCGACCCACTCATCGGTCAGGCGGAAGCGGAACCGTGGCTTGCGCCGCTCGAGGAGCGCCTGCACGTGACGGTTGCTGTTGCGGCGGACGGCGCCGACCACGGGCTTGAAGCGGGAGAGGACGTGGGCGGCCACCTCCCAGTTGCCGAAATGGGCCGAGGCGACCAGCACGCCCACGTCAGGATCGCGCAGCGCGGCCATGACCTCGCAGTCGATCTCGAGCGTGACGCTCTCCCGCCACCGCTCCCCACCCAGGATCTCCGCCGACTTCAGGGATTCCACCAGCACCGCCCCGAAGTGGCGGGCCGAGCCGCGGGCGATCTCCAGGGCCCTGGACGGCGTCGCCGCGAGCCCCGCAGCCAGGAGGTTCTCGACCGCGACCCGTCGGCGGCGGCGATCCACGCCGAACCAGAGATCGGAGATCCTCCGCATCGTCCGGAGGGCCGTCGGCAGCGACATCCGGTCGACCACGGCCAGCGCCGTCAGCGCCAGCGCGTACTCGAGGCGATGGCGGATCTTCTTCAGGGCTCGATGCGCTCCTCGAGGGCGCTGAGCAGCTCGCCGAGGGTCTCGAGTCCGGCCACCTCCTCGGCGTCGACCTCGATCTCGAACTCCTGCTCGACTCCATAGAGAACGTCGAGGATGGCCAGCGAGTCGAAGCCGAGGCCCTCCAGGGTCGTGGACTCCTCCGCCTTGGACCAATCGATGGGCTCGGTCGCGGCCTCCTCCATCACGCCCTTCAATCGTTCGAGTATCTCCTCGCGCTTCATCTCGTCCCCTCTTGCCGCGTCGGCGCCCGGCCGACGTCTACTTCCGAGTCTACGACTCCCACCGATGGATGATGAGGACGGCGTTGCCGCCGCCGAAGCCGAAGCTGTTCTTCATCGCCAGCGAGCCGGTGATGGGCTCCGGCTCCCGGCCCACCAGACGCACGGCGCACTGCGGGTCGCGGTGCTCGAGGGTGCGGTTGCCCGGTATCATCCCGCGCTCGAGGGAAGCCAGGGCGAGCGCCGTCTCGATCGCGCCCGACGCGCCCAGCGTATGGCCGACGAAGGACTTCGTGCTGCCCACCGGAACGCGGTCGGCCTCGCCTCCCAGCACCTCCCGCAGCGAGGCGCACTCCGCCGCGTCGTTCGACGGCGTCGCCGTGCCGTGGGCGTTGACGTAGTCGAGGTCGGCGGGCTCGACGCCCGCGCTCGCCAGGGCCCGGCGCATCGCGAAGCTCTGGCCCTCGACGCTCGGTCGCGTCAGATGGCCGGAGTCCGAGCTCTCGCCGTAGCCGAGGATCTCTCCACGCACCCGCGCTCCGCGCGCGCGCGCCCGATCCAGGTCCTCGAGCACCAGCACCGCGGCGCCCTCGCCGAGCACCGTCCCGTCGCGGGCGTCGTCGAAGGGACGACAGGCGCGCGCGGGATCCCGCTCCTTGGACAGCACGCCCAGGCGATTCCAGACACCGAAGAAGAGCGGGTTGACGAAGGACTCGGCGCCGCCGCACAGAGCCACCTCGAGGTAACCGTCGCGGATGCGGCGAAAACCGTCGCCCAGGGCGTTGGTCGCCGAGGCGCAGGCCGACACCACCACGTAGTTGGGGCCGGTCAGGCCGAAGACCATCGAAACCTGCGCCGAGAGGGCGTTGTACATCGCCCGTGGCACGGTCGTCGGGCGCAGACCCTTGACCCCCTTGGCGTAGTAGCTCTCGTAGGCCTCGAAGAAGGTGTGGGCGGGGCCCATGCCGGTGCCGAGCAGGGTCCCGGCGCCGCGCCGCGCGTCGTCGTCGCGCAGGCCGGCCTGGGTGAGGGCGCGGCCGGCGGCGACCAGGGCCATGTCGGTCGTGCGGTCGCCGGGCAGCCGGCCGAGCGCCGCCACCTCCTGCTCCAACGCCGCGCTCTCCACCTGCGCCGCGACCCGACACGGCAGCTTCGAGACGTCGAACCCGGTCACCTCGGCGATCCCGGTCCGCCCCTCCATGAGGGCTCCCCAGATCTCCTCCTCCTCGAGCCCGAGGGCGGTGACCAGACCGATGCCGGTGATCGCGACGCGACGGCCCGGGCTCACCGGGAGCCTCGGCCGATCGGGCACCCCGGTCCGGGCTCAGACGACACGGTCGATCACCATGGCGGCCAGCACGCCCGGCAGGTAGGCCACCGAGGCGAGCAGGACGCGCCGGGCCGCACGTTCCGAGATCGAGCGCGAGAACTGGAGACAGACGCCGAGAAAGGCGGTCCCCAGCAGCAGGGCCCCGACGAAGTACGAGGCGCCGGTCAATCCGAGGGCGCTCGGACCGAGGCTGACCGGGATCAGGGCCGCCGAGTAGAGCACCATCTGCCGCGCCGTGCTGCGGCCGTCCGGATGCAGCACCGGCAGCATCGGGAAGCCCGCTCGACCGTAGTCCTCACGGCACATCCAGGCGATGGCCAGGAAGTGAGGGAGCTGCCAGAGGAAGAGCAGCGCGAAGAGGATCCAGGCGCCGGCATCCAGCCGGCCGGTCACCGCCGTCCAGCCCATCATCGGGGGGATGGCGCCCGGCACGGCGCCGACCAGGGTCGCCAGGGCCGTGCGCCGCTTCAGCGGCGTGTAGACGGCCACGTAGACGAAAAAGGCCACCAGGCCCAGCAGGGCGGTCAGGCCGTTGACTCGGTGCGCGAGCTGGAAGGCGCCGAGCCCGGCCAGCAGCACCCCGAAGACAGTCGCCGGCCAGGGCGTGAGCCGACCGGTCGGCAGGGGCCGCATGCGGGTGCGCGTCATCCGCGCGTCGGAGTCGCGCTCGAGCACGTGGTTGATCGCCGCCGAGCCGGCGGCGATCAACCAGGTGCCGACCAGCGCGTGGAACAGAAGCCGCCAGGAGGGGGCGGCCTGCGCCGCCAGCAGAACGCCGATCCCCGCGGTGACCACCACCATGACGGTGATCCGCGGCTTGGTGAGTTCAACCCAGTCGTCGAGCCGCGACGGCGCTCCCGAGCCGGGCATCACGATGCGGCCGCGGCGGCTCCACGGCCGACGTCCAGGGCGCGCCGGGCGGCCACCACCCTGGCGCTGCGCCGGGCGCGCAGGGCCAGGACGAGGCTGGTCGCCAGCAGGGCCGCTCCGACGCCGACGTGCAGCGTGTTCGGGAAGACGGCTCGGCCGGTCCAGACCACGGTCCCTCCGAGCAGGACCTGGAGGGAGACCAGCGCCACCAGGGCGCCGACCGGCACCCCCAGCCCGCGCGGCATCACCGGAGCGCGCGCGGCGCGGAGCGCGATCCACACGATCGCCGCCGTGATCGTGAGGGCTCCCAGCCGGTGGGCGTAGTGGATGCCGATCGCGAAGTCGAAGCGCGGCGGCACCAGGGCGCCGAAGACGAGGGGGAAGTCGGGGATGGCCAGCCCGGCGCCGACGTGGCGCACGACGGCCCCGAGCAGGATCTGGACGTAGACGAGCGCGACGAGCAGCGACGCCGGTCCGCGCAGGCCGCGGGAGAGCGCGCCGTCGATCGCCTCCGGCGCGGTCCAGGAGCGGGAGGTGACCACCGCCAGACTCACCACCAGGCCGAGGAAGAGCTGCGCCAGGGCCGCGTGCGAGATCGAGATCGCGGGAGGCAGGAAGAACAGGACCGTGAGGCCCCCCAGGACGGCCTGGGCGAGGACGGCGGCCACCGCCCCCCAGCCGAGCCGGCGTACCCAGCGGCGCTCCTCCCGGCGCTGCAGACCCACCGCCAGGGCGACCGTCATCAGGGCCACCGTCCCGGCGATCAACCGGTGTCCGTGCTCGGCGCGAACGTTCGAAATCTCCCACCAGCGGGGCGGGTTGAGGGAGCCGTAGGAGAGCGGCCAGTCGGGGACCGAAAGGCCCGCCTCCTTGCTCTTGACCAGCGCCCCGGCCGCGATGAGGACGACGACGCAGCACGCCAGGAGGACGGCGAACCGATGCAGCCCTCGGGGGGCGGTCTCACGCACGGCCTGCAGTCTATCGTGGACCCCTGGCGCCCTCCGCTCCCGGTGCTATTCTCCGCCGACTCGATGGACAAGAGTCACGAGCTGATCCCCAGCGACTCGATGGGCCGGCCGATCCACCTCTGGCGCTACGGCCACTGGGGCGCTCCGCTGCTGGTCTTCCCAACCGCCGCCGGAATGGCCCACGAGTGGGAGGTCCAGGGCATGGTCGACGCCCTGGCGCCGTGGATCGACCGCGGACGGCTCAAGCTCTACTGCGTCGAGTCCAACGTCGCCGAGACGTTCACGCGCAAGGACGGAGACCCGGCGTGGCGGATCGGCCGGTACCTCGCCTACGAGCGCTTCGTCCACCGCGAGCTGGTGGACTTCGTCCGCGCCGACTGCGGCGGCGCCGAGCTGCCGATCGGAGCGGCCGGAGCGAGCCTCGGCGCGGTCTACGCGGCCAACGCGGCGCTCAAGGGACCGGAGACCTTCCGCTGGGCCCTCTGCCTCTCCGGGCGCTACGAGATCCGGCACTTCCTCGACGGCTTCGACAACCCGGACGTCTTCTTCTCGAACCCCCTGGCCTATGTGCCCGGCCTCTCCGGGGAGCCCCTCGCCCGGATCGCCCGGAGCACCCGCCTCACCCTTGTCTGCGGCCAGGGCCCCTTCGAGGAGGGCTGCATCGAGGAGACGCATGCCCTCGGCGACCTCCTCGCCACCAAGGGAATCCCCTGCCGCAAGGACATCTGGGGCCACGACGTCGCCCACGACTGGAACTGGTGGCGCCGCCAGACCGTCCACCACCTCGCCCACCGCCTCGGCGGCCAGGGCTAGGGGACGGAAGGACGGGACGGCCGGCCCCGTAGGCCGGCCGTCGTTCGAGCTCCGACGAGGGGTAACCGATCAGCCCGCGGCGGGCGAGAAGTCGAAGCTCACGGCCACGTCGCCTCCCTCGGCGACGGTCACGGTCTGGGTCTTGGTGCCCAGGGTCTCGTGCCACGCCTCGAGGGTGTACTCGCCGGCGGGAACGTTCTCGATCGAGAAGCTGCCGTCTTCGGCGGAGACGGCGTAGAAGGGGTGGCTCACGACGCCTATCCAGGCCGACATCCAGGGATGCACGTCGCACTTGAAGCGCACCATCACCTCGGGGTTGGCGAAGGTCTTCTCGAGCTCCATCCCCTGGAAGGGCTGGCCCTGGTTGAACTCGGGGTTGGCGGTGGGCAGCGCGTGCACGTTGTGGAGCGTCGGGTCGCTGTTGCGGATGATCAGCTTCTGCCCCACCTGGATGCCGCTCACGTGCGGATGGTAGGTGCAGCCCTGCTGGTCGAGCACCAGGGGATCGGCCGGCGCCGGATACGACCCGGAGACGTCCTTCAGGTAGACGAAGACGTTGGCCAGGTTGCCGTCGGTGACCGCCACCTGCTGGGTCGTGACCTCGCCCTCGTGCAGGCCCGAGCAGACCGGGTCGGCGTCCATGTTGATGGGGGTGTCGGGGTCGCCGTTGGCGTAGGTCACCAGGCCGGAGACCGAGCCGCCGCCGGTGGCGGGGGCCGGGGCGGCCGGCTGCTCGGCCGGCGCGGGAGCGGACGCCTGCTCGCCTCCGCCGCCGCCACAGGCCGCGGTCAGGGCCAACGCCGTCATGCCGACGAGCAGGATGAGTCCGGTGTTCTTCATGGGGATCGAGCCTCCTTGGGGGTTCTAGAGCTGAATGGAGCAGCCACGCAGGCCCGCGATCATACCAGGGCTCAGGGAGCCGCGTTCGGCGGCGCTCCCCGCGAGAGGTTCCACCAGATGTGGTCGCGCAGGGCCTCGCTGACCTTGGCGGCGTCGGCGAGATAGGCGTCGAGCTCCTCCTCGGAGTCGAAGACCGTCAGCATGCGCGCCTTCTGCTCGGCGAACATCGGAGCCGCGATGGCTTGTGCCAGGGGCGATTGGTAGGTGCCGTCCGGCTGGTTGGGGAAGTTGTCTGGCATCTGGGTCCCCGGCACCCAGCTCTGCGGATCGAGGATCCAGGACGGGACCCAGTCGTGTCGCAGCCGCCCCGGCGCCAGCAGCAGGGAGGGCGCCAGCTCGCCGGCGCTGGCCACGCCGCCGCTCGCTCCCACCGGACCGGACGGATGGCACTTGGCGCACTGCAGCATGTTGAACGTGACCTCGCCGACCACCAGGCTACGGCTGCCGGACGGACGGGCCGGCGGAGAGACGAACGGCGCCCGGCCCTCCCGGGCGGTGAAGTAGCCCACCAGCGCGTTCACCTGGTCGTCGGTGAAGCCGAAGGTCGGCATGCGGACCGTGAGCCAGGGCCGCAGCGTCACCCGCGACGGGTCGTGGAGGAAGGAGAAGAGCCAGCCGGACTGCGTCCGCGCCCCCTGGGCCGCCAGGTTCGGCGGCAGCAGCCCGGGATCCGCGATGGCGGTCTGGATCGCCCGACCCTCGCCCTCGATCAGGTGGCAGCCCTGGCAGTTGTACCAGGTGATCAGCTTGCGGCCGGCCGCCAGGGCGGCCGTCCCGGGATCCCGGCCGGCCTTGCGGGTGGCCAGCGCCGTCTCCTTGGTGAAGCCGAGGACGTTGACCAGCACCGCGTCGGCTTCGCGCCGCGACATGCCGAAGTTCGGCATCTTGAGCAGCTCGCCGTACTCCTTGACCTCCTCCTGCTCGCGGTCCCACATCCGCGGAGCGAGGAGCTTGTTGACGATCCAGTCGTGGCGCGTGTGCTCGACCTCGTGAACGTGGCCGAAGTCGAACTGGTGGACGGGCTTCGAGCCCTCTTCGGTGAGCTCGACGCCGATCTGCTGCGCGTCCTCGAAGCCGCGGATCTCGTGGCAGCCGTAGCACCCGTACTTCTGGATCGTCTGCCGGCCGAGCGCCTGGTCGCGCTCCCCGGCGCTCATCGCCTCGAGCGTGGCGCGGCCGGCGATCAGGCCCTCGGTCTGCTGCAGGTAGCCCAGGAGCAGATCGTCCCGGACCTCCTGGTCGACCTCGGGAAGCTCCAGGTCCTCGTACGCGGGGTCACGGCTCGCCATCAGGTAGGCGGTCACGTCCGCCGCCTCCTGGTCGGTCAGCCGAAGGTCCGGCATCCGGGTCGCCGGATTGTGCTGCTTCGGGTCCCTCACCCAGGCGTAGAGCCACCCTGCGTCGACCTTGCTGCCGGTCCGAACCAGGTTGGGACCGTTGAGCCGGTTGATCGTCGGGAAGAACTCGTCCCGGCTGGCCTCGGCGTCGAGGATGTGGCACCCGGTGCAGCCGACGGTCTCGAAGAGCTCACCACCCCGCTCGGCGTCGCCCGCTGGCGGAGCCGGATAGTCGACCTCCTCCGAGTGCTCCCAGAGGTACGCGACGAGGGCGGAGATCTCGGCCTCCTGGCGCGCCACGTTCTCCGGTTGCTCGGTGTTCTCCTGGAAGAAGAAGTGGGGCATCCAGGTGGTCGGATGGAAGTCGCGCGGCGCCGCGATCCAGCGATAGGCCCAGGCCGCGCTGGTCTTGGCGGCCACCCGGTCGAGCGACGGACCGGAGCGCGGCAGCTCCTGGAAAGCCGGATAGTCGATGACGTGGCAGCCGTAGCAGCCCATCCGGGTGACCAGCTCGCGGCCGATGTCCTGGACCTCGGAGCCGGGAGTCCACACCTCGGCCGCGTGGCAGCCCACGCACCCGGCCTCCGAGTAGGCCGCCGGGAAGATCGGCGTGTCGAGGAACTGCTGCTTCTCCCAGCCCAGGGCCTCCGTCCACTCGCTCCGCTGATCGGCGCTGATCGGGCTGTGGCCGCTGCGCGCGAAGTCGGTGGCCCGATCGAGGCCCTGATGGCAGACGGTGCAGCCGTACTGCGTGTAGGGATGGGGCGAGGAGGACGACAGGAAAACGTCCAGTCGCGGGTGCGAGCGGAAGGGCTCCTCCCACTCCTCGCCGTCGAACCCGGGGCGACCGGCCGCCACGTGGCAGGTCAGGCAGCGGTCGACCCGCTGCACGGTGGTGAAGTTGATGTCGTTGTAGAGCCCCGGGAGCATCACCTGCTCGACCTTGAGGTCGGGCTCGACGAAGTCCATCAGCGGCGCGTTGAGGACGAAGTAGGGCAGCTTCTTGGCCAGGGTCGCCTCGCGCTGCTCGAGCGCCGCCAGGTCGGCGCGCAGCTCGGCCAGGCTGCCCTCGCCGGCGGAGAGGGCGGCGCGCTCGGCCGCCAGCTGCTCGGAGACCGCGTCCCGCTGCCGGGTCAGCTCCTCGACCTCCCGCCGCAGGTCCCGCCAGGTGACCCGGAGCTCGTGGACCTCCTCGCCCTCCTCCTCGCCTCCGCCCGCCAGGAGGGCCTCGCCGTACTCGAAGCGCGCCGTGTCGAGGAGCGACTTCACCGCGCGCGCCTCGGCGTCCGCGGCGTAGACCTTCTTGTCGAGGGCGACGTACTGCTCCTCGAGCTGGCGGATGTCGCCTCGCCGGCCCTCCAGCTCGGCTCGGGCCCGCTCGATCCGCTCCGTCGCCGCCTGCACGGCCTGGGAGTCCAGCCCCTGGGCGACCTGCTGCATCTCGACCTCGACGGCCTGGCGCTCCTGATCGCGGAAGCGGGCCTGGTAGCGCTTCCAGGGCTTGGCGTAGTCGGCGAAGATCATCCAGATCGTCACCACCAGCAGCGCCAGCGCGCTCCAGGCGAACCAGACGTTCATCCGGCGGAAGTCGTAGTGGCGGTCGGGTCGCTTCTCCGGGGGTGCAGGCATCGCGCGAGGGCCGTCAAACGTTGAAGAAGAACTCCTGGATGTGGACGAAGTACTTGAGGTTGAACATCCACCGCACGTACATCTTGATCGGTAGCAGCATCATGACCAGGAACAGGCTCATCGCGATGTAGTACCGCGACGGCCCCATCTCGTCGTAGTAGCGCTTGAAGAACTTGAGCTTGGACAGCGCCACCGGCAGCACGAAGAGGTAGCCGACCATCAGGACGATCCCCGGCAGCTCGCGGACAAGCCAGTTCCCCGGAAGACCCGTGCCGAGCCACTTGATCCAGAAGTACTCCGACAGGTCGACGTTGACGAGCGGCTCGACCTTGTTGACGTTCCACACCTCGTAGGGACCGAAGAAGTTCCAGTTCGGACCGCGCAGGAAGGTGCCGATGACGATCATGTAGCACCAGAGCACGACGAAGCCGAACAGGAAGAGGGCGATCTCGGTGCGCCGCTCCTTGAAGGTGAAATAGCCGTTCCCCTTCGGGTTGGTGTCCATGTAGGGGATGGCGCACAGGCCGAGGATGATGAGGCTCGGCAGGACCACGCCCGCCATCCAGGGGTCGAAGTAGACGAGCATCTCCTGGAGCCCCAGGAAGTACCAGGGCGCCTTCGATGGGTTGGGCGCCACGGCCGTGTTGGCCGGCTCCTCGAGCGGCGCCTGGAGGCCGACCGACCAGACCACGAGCACCACGGTGAGGATCACCATGCAGATGAACTCCGAGAAGACGAGGTCTGGCCAGGTGAAGATCTTCTCGGAGACCTCGGTCTTTTCGAACGTCGGCTCGCCGCGCTCGGTCAGCTCGTCGTTCTGGTAGGCCTTGTACAGGGCGAACCAGAGGAAATAGCCGATCAGGTAGACCATCATGACGATGGGCACGTTGTCGGGCTTGGTGACGACCGCCCGGAAGGTGGGGTCGAACATCGACAGGACGAAGAAGACGACGGAGGCGAGGAGCATCACCAGCCCCCCCACCTTCGTCCACAGCGGCCGCCAGAAGAGCGCCGCCAGGAAGAGCACGGCCGTCAGCGTGAACGACCAGGTCGGATGGGCCAGGCCGTTGACCAGCGCCTTGATCGCTTCCACCATCTCGCGCTCCCCTACACCGGTCCGGAGATGCCGCCGTCGCGGCGTACTCGCCAGAAGTGGACGGCGATCAGGAAGGCCGCCGCCAGCGGGATGGCCACGCAGTGCAGGACGTAGAACCGGATCAAGGTGCCGCCGCCGATGGTGCGGCCCGCGATCAGCCCGAAGCGGGCGTCGGAGCCGACGTGCACCAGTTGGGTGCCGCCGAGCTGCAGGAACGAGGCCCCGGGTCCCTCATGCCCCAACAACGGTGTCGCGCGCGCCATGTTCGAGCCGACGGTGATCGCCCAGATCGCCAGCTGGTCCCAGGGCAGCAGGTAGCCGGTGAAGGAGAGCAAGAGGGTCAGCACCAGCAGGATCACGCCGACGTTCCAGTTGAACTCGCGCGGCGGCTTGTAGGAGCCGGTCATGAAGACCCGGAACATGTGGAGCCAGACCGCGATGACCATCGCGTGGGCGCCCCAGCGGTGCATCTCGCGCATGACGCCGAAGGCCGCCACCTCGCGCAGATCCACCATGTCGAAGTAGGCGTACTCGACGGTCGGGCGGTAGTAGAACATCAGCAAGACGCCGGTGATCGTCTCGACCAGGAAGAGGAAGAAGGCCGTGCCGCCCATGCACCAGGTGTAGCTCATCCTGAGGCCCGACTTCTTGACCTTGATCGGATGCAGGTGGAGGACGACATTGCCCAGCATCGCCATGGCGCGCTTGCGGTTGTCGGTCGGGATGCCGACCCGGAAGATCGACTTCCAGACCTGCGACTTGACGATCGCCTTCTGGAGATCCTTGAGCATTCAGTCCCTCTCCTCGCCGCTCCACGAGGGGGTCGCACCGGTGCGCGCCCCCTCCCCGCGTGCCCGCGCTTCCCTCACGCGACCTCGATGTAGGCGGCCGGATCGTCCCACTGGCCCTGCTCCCAGAGGAACTTGCGGGCCTTGTCGACGACGACCTGACCGTCGCTCGCGTCGATCGCGATGGCGGCTCGCTCGAGCGGCCGGGGCGTCGGACCCTCGAAGTTGATGCCGTTCTTGTAGTAGCCCGAGCCGTGGCAAGGGCACTTGAACTTGTTCTGCGCCTCGAGCCAGTTCGGCGGGCACCCGAGGTGGGTACAGATGGCGATCAGGGCGTAGAGGCGGCCTTCCTCGTTGACGATCCAGACGCCGTTGTCCTCGACGAACCGGGTGTCGACGACGCCGGGCGCGAAATCGGCCGGGTTGCCGACCTTGAACGTGGTCGGCGGCTCGTAGAGGACGTTGGGGAACATGAAGCGCCCCCACGCCGACACGCAGCCCCCGACGGCCGCCGTGAAGCCCACCCAGGCCACCGCGGCCCAGGAGAAGAAACCGCGGCGCGTGACGTCGTCCGACGGCGCCGTCTGCGATGCCTTCGGGACCGCCGTCTCTGATCGCACGGGGGGCGTCTCGCCTGCCGTAGACTCCTGTTCCGGCTCGTCACTCATCGCTCGAGGGCTCGCGAGACTCCTGATCAGACCTGGGCCTGTTTCTAGTCGAAGGCCGGGACACTGTCAACCCCGCTCGACCGGCCCGCGGACCGCCCGGCTCGCCTCGATGGCGGCCTGACGGACCTTGAAGCTCGGATCCTCCCGGGCCAGGCGGTCGAGCAGCGGCAAGCTCTCCTCGCCGCCCACTGCGGCCAGCGCCCGCACCGCCTCGATCATGGAGTCCTCCTGCTGCTCGGGGGTGATTCCCGGGACCTGATCAGACGACGCGCGGTCGACCATCTCTCGCAGCACGGGGACGCCCGCGTCGCTGCCCAGACGCGCCAGGGCCAAGGCCGCGTTCCACCGCACATCGGCGACCGGATCCTCCAGGGCCACCCGGAGGCGGGGAGCGGACTCGGGCAGGCCGAGCTCCCCCAACGCGTAGGCCGCAGTCTTGCGCAGGCCGGGGTCGTCGCTCTCGAGTGCGCCGAGCAGCGGGGACAGCGCGGCCGGATCACCGATCGCGCCCAGCGCCCAGAGGGCGTAGATCCTTTCCTCGGACTCCCCTTCGCGCAGCAGCGTGAGCAGCGCGGGGACCGCCTCGCGGTCGCGCGTGTAGCCCAGCACCAGCGTCAGGTAGCGGCGGATCTCCGGGTTCTCCGCCTCGGCGAAGACCTCGCGCACGCGCGCCCGCACCTCCGGCTCGTCGTCGAGCGCCTCGGGGTCGGCGATCAGGATTTTCGCCAGCTCGTAGGACGCCTGGGCGCGACGCGGCCGGGACCAGTGCGAGAGGTCGCCGACGTAGTCGGCCACGGTGTTGCGCTCGTAGGCGACCCACCCGAAGCCGATGAAGACGCCGACGCACGCCAGGACCACGAGCAACGGCACGACGAAGAGGCCGAGGAAGGTGCGCAGGGGACTGGGTCCCTCGTCGACCTCCTCCTCCGCCATCGGGTCGGGGATCCGATCTTCCAGGTCCGCCATGGGCGCGGCGCAGCTTACCGCGCCGCCGCCGGCCGCCCAAGCCACCCCGGTGGGTGGCCGGCGCCCCCCGGCCACGCGGTGCGGCGACGAGACGGGTAGGCTACCCTCTGCAAGGAGGTTGTGCCATGGACGTCCAGAGGATCCTCTTCCCCACCGACTTCTCCGACTGCGCCGACCAGGCCCTGAACCACGCCCTCTTCCTGGCCGAGGACTTCGGAGCCGAGCTCCACATGCTGCACGCCGTCGTTCTCCACCAGGAGGACCCCGCCAATCCCGATCTCCGGTTCACCTCGGACCTCGAGCTGCTCGACCGGCTGAGCCAGGTGGCACAGTCGCGCCTCGCCGAGCTCGCCGGCCGCAGCCCGGCCCACGTGAAGGTCCGGCAGATCGAGAGGCGAGGCTTCTCCGCCTCCGTGGTCATCCTCGAGTACGCCGACGAGGTGGAAGCCGACCTCATCGTCATGGGGACCCACGGACACCGCGGGGCCGCTCGCTTCTTCCTCGGCAGCGTCGCCGAGCAGGTCGTCCGCCACGCGCCGTGTCCCGTTCTGACCCTGCGCGCCGTGGAGGAGCCCCGCTCCCTCGAGGCGGTGGAGTCGATCCTCGTCCCCGTGGACTTCTCCGACCACTCGCACGAAGCCGTCGCCCAGGCCGCCGACCTCGCCCGCCGCTGGAAGGCGTCGATCGAGCTGGTACACGTGCTCGAGATCCCGCCTCTCCCCGCCTTCTACGGTCCCGTCCCGGACGTCGGCTCGGTCCGGCGGCTGCTCGAGATCTCGAACGAGGAGCTGGCAACGCTCGGCGCCTCGCTGATCCCGGAGGGCGTCGACTGGAGCGCCACGACGCTCGAGGGCGCCGCCGCCACCGAGATCACACGCCGCGCCCGCGAGTCCGGGGCCGACCTCGTCGTCATCCCGAGCCACGGTCGGAGCGGGCTCGACCGATTGCTGATGGGAAGCACGACGGAGCGCGTGCTCCGCATGGCCGAGTGTCCGGTGCTGACGCTCAGACCGGGGAGGTCAGGCTAGGTCGGTTCCGCCCTCGCCCGGCTCACTGGGATCGACCAGGCGGTGGCGCAGGGCGTAGCCGACGACCTGTGCCCGGTTATGCAGGTGGAGCTTGTCGAGGATGTTGCGGACGTGGAACTTGACGGTGTTCTCGGAGACCCCGAGGGCCTTGGCCAGGCGACGGTTCGAGGTCGTGCCCTTGACCATCAGCTCCAGGACCTCCATCTCGCGCTCGGTCAGGGCGTCCGGGTCCTCGCGGCTGCGGCGCGGTCCCTTGGCGAACTCCTCGAGGAGCCTGCGCGCCAGCGCCGGGCCGAGGGCCGGTTCGCCGCGGGAGACGCCCTCGAGCAGCTGGAAGAACTGGTCGGACTCCAGGTTCTTCATCAGATAGCCCTTGGCGCCCGCCTTGACCGCCTCGAAAAGGTGGGCCTCGTCCTCGGACGCGGTGAGGATGACGACCCGGATCTCAGGCAGCTCGGCGGCCAGCTGCCGGGTCGCGGCGAGGCCGTCCATCCCGGGCATGGTCAGGTCCATGAGCACGAGGTCGGGCTTGTGCTGCCAGGCCAGCTTGACGGCGTCCTGCCCGCTTCCGGCCTCGCCCACGACCTCGTAGTCGCGGGCTTCGAGGAGGCTGCGCAGGCTGTTGCGAAACAACGCATGGTCGTCGGCGATCAGGATTCTCATCGGTCTCCTCCTCCGGACTCGTGCCCGGCGTCGTGCGAGGGTACCTCGAACGCCACCAGCGTGCCCCTTCCCGGCTCGGACTCTACGCGCAGGCGTCCTCCCACGCTCTCGACCCGCTCGCGCATGACCTCGAGACCGAAGCGCGCCCGCCCGTCGGCCGCTCCCGCGCCGGCCGGCTCGAAGCCGCGGCCGCTGTCGCGCACCGCGATCTGCACCAGGCCGTTGGCGGCGGCCACGGACAGCTCGGCCTCCTCCGCTCCCGAGTGCTTGCGCACGTTGGTCAGGGCCTCCTGCACGACGCGGAGCACTTGCAGCTGCGTCGGGCCGTCGACCGTCACGCCGCGGTCCACCGTGGCCGTGACCCGGACGCCGGTCTCCTCCTGCCAGCGGTGGGCGAATTCCTCCAGGGTCTCGACCAGCGGCCGGTCGAGGTTGGCGGCGCTGCGCAGAGCCAGGATCCCCTCCCGCACGTCGCCGTAGACCTCGCGTGCCGCCGACGCCAGCTCGTCCAGCCGCGCCGTCGCGGCCTCCAGCCGACCGCGGCCGAGGTACTCCCGCACGGCCTGCGCCTGGGTGTTGACGTAGGCCAGGAGCTGGGCCAACCCGTCGTGCATCTCGCGCGACAGCCGGGCGCGCTCCTCGGCCACGACCAGCGTCCGCAGCTGGGTGTGGAGGTGCGCGTTGTCGATGGCGATCGCGGTCTGCGTGGCGAAGCGGCCCAGGGTCGTCTCGTCGGCGGCGGAGAAGGCCTCTCCGTCCTCCTTCTCCGAGACGTACAGGTTGCCGCGGAAGGGCCCCCTGCACAGGATCGGCACGGCCAGCAGGGAACGCATGGGCGGATGGTGGAGCGGGAAGCCGTGCGCTCTCGGGTCGGCGCACAGGTCGGCGACGCGGAGCGAGCGCCCCTCCAGCAAGGGTACCGCCAGCAGCCCCTTGCCGATCGGAGGAGCGCCGATCCTCTCCCGCTCCTCCTCGGTCAGACCGGAGGTGACGAAGTCCCGGATCGAGCCGTCCGCTGCCACCACGCTGATCGCCCCGTAGCGGGCGGCGAGCAGCTGGCGCGCCTGGTCGACGACCTTCTGCAGGATGATCTCCAGCGAGAGCTCGCCGTAGATGTCCAGCGAGGCTCTGTGGAGGGCCAGCAGCTCGCGGTTCTGACGCTCAAGGCGCTCCTGCATCGACCGGATCACCGAGAAGACGGCCCCGTAGAAGAAGACCAGGGCCACGACCACCAACGCGCCCATGATGAAGCGTCCGGGCCACGAGAGCAGCTCGGGATGCAGGCGCCACACCACGACCTCGAGCGCCGCCACGAACCCGATCGGGCCGAGGATGGCGATCCACTTGAGTCGCCGCAGGTCGAACCCGTGGATCACGCGCGCTCCCGCCACGCTATTCGAGCTTCCTCGGACACGTGCTGAACCCCGCCAGGCCATAGAGCGGACACCAGCCCATGAGCCCGGTGGCCAGCGGCACGAAGGCGAAGATCACCAAGGCCGTGTTCCAGGGCTCGCTCAGCAGCCGGAAGAGACCGGCGGCGAGCATCGCGAGCCCCACGCCGACGCGGAGCGCCCTGTCCCACGACGCCTCGTTCCTCCAGGTCATCTCCGTTTGCCACCCCCTCAGCTGATCGATCGCATGTAGGCGATGATCTTGATCAGGTCGGCGTCGGTCAGCGCCGGATTACCGCCCTTGGGCGGCATGTCGACACCGCGCTCGTTGTCTGGATGGCTGGCCGGACGCCCCTGCTTGAGGAACTGGAGCAGCTCCTCGTCGCTCTGCTCCCGGACGAAGGCGTTCTCGTGCAGGTTCTTGCCCAGCCGCGGCATGCCCTCGGCATCCGGACCGTGGCAGGTGGCGCAGGTCGAGCGGAAGAGCTCGTGCCCCTGGGCCACGTTCGCCGATTCGGCGGAGCCACCTCCGCTCCCGCCGCCGCAAGCGGCGAGCATCAGGATGGCTCCGACAAAACAGGCCCCGAGACTCAGCTTCCTCTCATGCATGATGCGACGTCTCCCTTCATGGTGTTCGATGGTTGTCGTGCTCCGGGGCCTCGCGGCCCTCTGCGAGGGCGCTCCACTCGAGCAGCTGCCCTCCTCGCTCCATCACCAGGCGCTCGGCCGCCGCACGCTCGGCGAACGCCACCAGGCCCGAGCCCATCGGTGTGGCCAAGTCCGAGCGCACGAGGACGGCCTCCCGCGCACGGATCCAGCTCCCGTCGGCGTAGTCGTGCAGCCAGACCTCCCCACCCTCGATCCCGGTGCTCTCCACATGGGCGAGCAAGTCGCCGATGTCGTCGTATTTCCGGATCTCTCCAGCCCCGGTGCGCACCGCGGCCGCGAAGCGGGGATCGTCGATCGTCATGCGACACCGGTCGCAGGCGTCCAGGCCGTAGCGGATCTCGGGAGGTCCCTCGATCGCCGGCCGGCTGCAGGCCAAGGCGAGGGCGGCCACGCCCAGCCAGGCCCCTGCCACGCCGCTCAGGTCAGGGCCCCTTTGCGCTGCAGGGTCCAGGCGGCCCAGGCTACGGGCAGCACCACCCAGAGAAGGAGGATGCCCACCAGGGCGGGGACGATCGCGTCTCCCAGCTCGTGCTGGGCCCACAGGCCCGCCGGACCGAGGGTCTCGAGCCCGCCGTGCAGCACCTTGAGGGTGGCGACCTTGAAGGCCTGGAGCGGATTGACGACCAGGGCCGCCAGCAACGTCCGCCCCGACAGGTCGAGGACCAGCGCGGTGCCCATGAGGCCGAGGTCGCCGAGCACTACGAGGGCCACCCAGGCGAAGAGCGCGATGCCAACGGCGGCCGAGCCGCGAGGCGCCTGCACCGAGATGGCGAGGCCGATGGAGAGGGCCGCGGCGCCCACGACTACGGCCAGGCAGAGGAAGGCCAGGAAGCTGCCGACATCCCCTCCCGAGCCGCGCGACGCCAGGACGGCCGCGGCGCCGCCGAACCCGAGCAACAGACTGGCGGAAACGGCACAGAGGAGACCGAGGAACTTCCCCGTTACCACCTCCCACGGCGAGACGGGCTGGGCGAGCAGGTAGAGAAGCGACCCGCGGTCACGCTCGCCGGCGACGCTCGCCGCACCGAGCAGCAGCCCCATCAGCGGCACGACGAGGAGGGTCAGATTCACCAGGCTGGCGGCCGTGCGGCCGAAGCCCGCGACTCCCGAGCCCAGCAGGCCCGCGACGCCGATCCACGCCAGGGCCAGGGCCAGGATCGCGAAGGCCGCGGTGAAGAGGGCGAACCAGCGGTTGCTCCAGGCGTCGCGCAGCTCCTTCGCCGCGACCAGCAGGATGACCCGTGCACTATCCACGGTCGCTCTCCCCGGCCCCGGCTGCGGGCCGCCCGTCGCCCTCGATCCAGAGGGTCCCACCGTCCCACCGCGCCGCGACGCCCACCGCGCCGAGTCGCAGGGCAGTGCTCTCTCCGTCGGCCGTCGCGGCGAGGTCCACCGGCACGCGGCCGTCCCGTTCTCCAGCGGAGTCGATGCGTTGCAGCCGCCCGTCCTCGAGCCTCAGGACCCGATCGGCGAGCCTCGCGACCTCTTCGGCCCGGTGGGACGTGAAGACGAGCGTCTTGCCGCGGTCGTGCAGCTCGTCGAGCAGCCGGTAGAAGCGTTCGCGCCCTCCGGCGTCGAGATTGGCCGTCGGCTCGTCGAGCAGGAGCACCGGAGGGTCCCCGAGCAGGGCGAGGCCCAGCGCCAGCCGCTGCTTGAGCCCCCCGGAGAGCTCCCGCACCTCCTTGTCCAGGTGCTCGGTCAGGCCCAGCCATTCGGCCCGCTCGCCGACCTCGGATGCCGGGACGCGGCGCAGTCCGGCATAGAAGGAGAAGGTCTCGCGCACGCTCAGGTCGGGCTGCAGGGTCACTTCCTGGGGAACGAAGCCGATGCGGGATCTCACCGCACGTCCGTGGCGCCGGATGTCGAGCCCGTCGACCGCGACCGTTCCCGAGAAGGGGACCAACCCGAGCAGGGCCCGCAGCGCCGTCGTCTTGCCGGCGCCGTTCGAGCCCCACAGCGCCACCGATTCGCCGGCCTCTACCGTGAAGCTCAGGTCGCGCAGGATCTCGTGCCCCCCGAGCACCACCGAGAGCCCGATCGCGCTGAGCTCGGTCGACCGTCCGGCGCCGCTCAGCGCGCCGGCCGTCGCCCTGGCCCCAGCGAGACGCCCCAGCCGGGGCAAGGCCACGATGGCGAGCGCGGCCAGCGCCAGCAGCCCACCGGTGAAGGACCAGGAGACGGAGGCGGAATGCGCCTCCGGCCGCGGGACCCCGGCCGCGGCGACGCCGCGCAGACGCGGCATCCCGTCGACGAGCTTGGGCCGGGGCCTGACCACCGGAAAGGCCTCCGCGGCGAAGTCGAGCGCGGTCGTGGCCGGGCTGCCCACGAAGACGCGCAGCTCGGGCGTACGGTCCGAGACGCGCTCGAAGAGCTTCTCGGCCCGGTAGGGAATCTCCCCGACGCCGTCCCCATCGGCGTCGTACCCGGCGTAATCGCTCCAGTGGTTGCCGCGCCAGAGATTCGCCTCCGGATCGGTGCCCTCGCCGCCGAAGGCGACCTGCTCCTCGTTCTCCAGGAAGTCGTTGCCCTCGACGCTGGCGCGGCGGACGTTGGGCATCAGCAGCACGCCGATCTGATTGGCCGCAAAGACGTTGCCGGCGAGCACCGTGGTGCTCGCCGCGTCGCGGGGCGAGTTGTCGAGGTAGGCACCCACCCGGTTGGCCAGGAAGAGGTTACCGCGGACCACCGCGTCGTCCATGTCCTTCAGGCCCACGCCGTACCCGCTCGGTCCGTGGTTGCCGGTGACGAGGTTGTCGAGCAACCGAAGCCGGCGCGAGTACATCAGGAACGCGCCGACCGAGTTGTCGACCAGGCGGTTGCCGCGGATCGAGGCGTCGTCGCAATACATGAAGTGCAGGCCATAGCGGCCGCCCGACACCGAGTTGTCGACCACCGCGAGATCGCTCGAGTACCAGAGGACGATGTCGCGGGCGTCCGAGACCTCGTTGCCCCGGATCAGCACGCCGTCGCTGTACCAGATCCTGATCGCGTCACCGCGCCGGGGCAGGTCCAGGTCCATACCGCGGATGACGTTGCCCTCGATGACGCTGCCCTCGGCCTGGCGCAGATAGATGCCGAAGAGCACCTCCTCCAGCCGGTTGCCGCGGACCACCACGCTCGGCGCCTCGACGACCACGCCCGAGCTCTCCTCGTCCAGCGACGTGCCGCTGCCGCGGACCACAAAGCCCTCCAACCGGGTGCCCGGCGCGAGCAGGGAGACGACCGTCCCCCGGCCGCCGCCGTCGAGCACCGGCCAGCCCTCGCCGAGCAGCTCGATGGAGCGTCTCACGAGGAACGGTCCGCGGTGGACGCCTCCCAAGACCCGCACGCGGTCACCTTCGGCGACACCCTCGAGGATCGATTCGAGCGATCGGGTGGAGCCCTCGTCGACGCGCCACTCCCGCGCCGGGAGCGCGGAGGCGCAGACGAGCGCCAGGAAGGCGGCCAGACCTCGCGTCACGCGGAGCTCTCCGGTCCTTCGCCCACGAGAGCGTCCACCAGCGGCTTGTACGCCCGCCGGTGGAACCACAGCCCCGCGATGATCGCCAGCGAGGCGGCCACGGCCAGGAGCAACCCCGGTCCCGGCAGCGCCCAGGTGGCGAACTGCCCGATGTGGCCGGTGCCCAGCACTGGCGGCACGAACGGTTCGACCGACGACGACAGGGCCGCCGTGGGATCCAGGTTGGTGCCGAAGTCGCGGAGCCAGTACGCCATGTCCGCCAGGAAGATGAAGGGGAACAGCAGCGCCGGCAGGGTCAGCCAGGCCGCCTTGCGATTGTGGATGAAGACGGAGGCCAGCACCAGCAGGGCGACTGCGGTGACCGCGAACACGCTGAGGCTGCGCTCGAGCTCCGCCGCCTCGCCGAGCGGACGCATGCCGATGTAGTGGTTGAGCCCGTCGATCTCCCGAACGTCCCCCTCCAGCCGATTCAGGTAGGCGGCGACCGTGAGTCCACCGGGATACTGCGGCGCCAGCAGGGTCAGGCGCCAGTACGGCTGGAAGATCGACGTCACCAGCAGGACCGCGGCCAGGGCCAGCAGCAGCGTGGGGACGAGGAAGCGGGCTCGGTGCTCCTCCCGCAGGGTCGGCGGGACCCGGGGTCCGAAGAGCTTCTGTCTCAGTGTCATCGCGGCGATCCCGATTCGAAAGCGCGGGGCCGGGAACGATCTCCCGGCCCCGCCGACCGGCTACCTCAGGAGGGACTGGCCAGGAAGTAGCCGACCATTTCCAGGTGGAGCGCCGAGCAGAACTCCGAGCAGTAATAGCTGTAGACGCCCGATCGCTCGACGTCGAACTCGATGGTCGTCGATTCTCCAGGCTCGAGGCTGAGGTTGATGTCGTACTCCGGCATGGCGAAGCCGTGGGTCGCGTCCTTGGCGCTCTCGATGTTGGTGAGGTGCCAAATGACGTGGTCGCCTTCCTGCACCTCGATGCGCTCCGGGGTGAAGTGGCTGCGCACGACGCTCATCCAGATCTCGACCGTGTCGCCGCGGCGCTCGATCCGCTCCTCGCCCGCCATCACCGCGTGCAGGTCCCTGGACTGGGTGAGCGGGTTCCAGCCGACCTCGGGGTAGATCTCCCAGGCGTTGAGCTTGGCGGCCTCGATCATCTGCACGTAGTGCGGCTCGCCGATGCCGATCGGCATGTCGTAGAGCAGCTGCATGGAATCGCCGGTGCCGCTGATGTCGATCAGCTGGAAGTTCTGCGGATGCAGCGGCCCCACCGTCAGGAAGCGATCGATCGACCACTTGTTGAGCGACACGAGGTAGCCGCCGTCCGGGCTCACCGTGTCACCTTCGGCGGCGACGATGTGACCCACGTTGTAGTGGACGGGGATCTTCTGGACCAGGGTCCAGGGCTCGTCGCCGTTGTCGGCCGCGGAGCTCCCGCCCAGCGCCCAGCGGGCGACTGCGCTGTCGAGGAAGAGGCTCGTGTACGCGTATCCCTGGCCGTCGAACTGCGTGTGCAGGGGTCCGAGGCCGAGCTCGATCTGGCTCTCGAGGGCGGCGTCGAAGGAGACGATCGGCACGCCGTAGTCGTCGCGCCCCGAGAACGTGCCGTCGGCGATCGCCTGCCGGATCTTGGCGAAGCTGAAGACGGTGACGTGGGGGTCGAGCTTGCCGGAGATCACGAGGTACTCGCCGTTCGGCGTCACGTCGACGCCGTGCGGGCTCTTGGGCTCCGGCAGGAAGTAGAGGACCCCCTCCTCGGCGGCGACGTCGAGGGGCAACACGTCGAACCCCTCGACCTCCCTCGTGCGTCCGGCGGCAGCCAGCTCGACGGCCTTCCGCCAGTCGATGATGTGGAGGTAGTCCATGTCGCGTTGCGAGGCGCCGGCCTCGAACGGCGGGTTGCCGAGCTCGATGCCGCCGGTCGCCATCTCGGTGTTGAAGGAGTTGCAGAACAGCCAGCCGTCGCTCGCCAGCCTGCCGACGTCGCAGAGGTCCTGCCAGTAGGGCGGCAGCTCGATGGCGAAGGACTCCTCGGGGAGGAGGCGTCCGGCCGCCCGATCGAACTTCCAAAGCGTCACCATGCCGCGGTACTCCTCGGCATAGCGGTCGATCGAGGCGTAGGCGTGCCCCAGCGGCGCCGCATACTGGCCGCCCTCGATGACCCACTCGGTGTCCGGAGTCGCGAAGGTGCCGCCGTGGTCCGAGAGGCTCACCGGGTTGTTGACGATCTGCTTGGTCTCGAAGTCGCGCAGGTCGACCACCGCGACCCGGGCGTGCGCCTTGTCGTTGACGAAGAGGAACTGGCCGTCGTAGTCGCCCGCGGTCTCGGACAGCGCCGGATGGTGGGTGTCGGCCCAGTGGAGCTCGACGCCCTCGGGGTTGCCTGCCGCCAGGACGGCGCGGGTCTCGTCGCTGTAGCCCCAGCCCTGCCAGGGCTCCGGCGTGAAGACGCCGATCACCTTCAAGAGACGCATCGAGGGAACGCCGATGGCCAGGAGCTGCCCCGAGTGTCCACCGGAGGCGAACATCACGTAGTCGTCGTGCTGTCCGGTCGGCATGAAGGTCTTGACGGCGGCGTAGACGTCGTCAGGAGTGAGGCCACGTGCCTGGATGACGGCGTCGACGTCGGCGCCTCCGGTCTTGAAGGCGGCCGGCGCCGTGCCGCTGCGGCAACCGCCCAACCAGGACCCGATCGCCACGCCGGCGACCGCCAGGACCAACCACAGGGCTTTTCTAGGCATCGAAATCCTCCTTGCTGTCCGCGACCGCTCTCGTACGACGAACCGGCCAGCGATCACTCGCTCTCCCACGGCGATCGCTCGCTGTCCCGAGCCCATGCTCGCCCTCCGGCCGTCGACCGACGACGCCTGTCGGTGGGGGGCGCCGGACGCCAGTGGACGGGGACCTCCCACCCCGCCGGGTGGGTGTCGTCTTGCGCGGTCCCAGACGCTTCGGTAACGTCACCGCGTCCGTGAGGCATCGTCGGCGGCGTGGAGGCGGGCGTTGCTCCGCCGGCAGATCAGAGGGCTTGTGACGAGTTTCACAAGCTGGTAGAACGGCGACCCCATGCCGCAGCTCTTCCACCGCTCCACTAACACGATCGCCAGGGTCAGCCTCTTCGGGGCGGTCTTCTTCCTGCTCGGCCTCGGCTGGGTCTTCGCCACCCTCGACCGCTCGTCGTACAACACCCGGGAGGGAGTCACGCGCGAGCAGCCGGTGCCGTTCAGCCACGACCACCACGTCGCGGCGCTGGGAATCGACTGCCGCTACTGCCACACCTCGGTGGAGACCTCGGCGTTCGCCGGCATCCCACCGACGGCCACCTGCATCAACTGCCACACGCTGATCTGGAACGACAGCCCAATGCTGGAGCCGGTGCGAGAGAGCTTCGCGCGCGGCGAGCCGCTGCGCTGGACGCGTGTCAACGATCTGCCCGACTTCGTCTACTTCGACCACTCGATCCACGTCGCCAAGGGCGTCGGCTGCGTCACCTGCCACGGCCGTGTCGATCAGATGCCGCTGATGATGCAGGCGACCAGTCTGCAGATGGAGTGGTGCCTCGCCTGCCACCGCGACCCGGAGCGCTTCGTGCGGCCGCGCGACACGGTCTTCGAGATGGGCTGGACCGCCGAGGACCAGGAGGGCCTCGGCAGACAGCTGGTCGACGAGCACGACGTCCGCCCCCGCACCAGCTGTTCGACCTGCCACCGGTGATCCCATGATCGACGCCACCCAGCCGGCCCGCAAACAGCTCGACCTCGGCGCGCTCCGCGAGCGTTTGGAAGGCCAGGACGGCCGGCGCCTCTGGCGCAGCCTCGACGAGCTGGCGCGAACGCCCGCGTTCCAGGAGATGGTCGAGCGCGAGTTTCCCGAGCAGGTCTCCGCCTGGAAGGACGACGTCTCGCGACGCCGCTTCCTCCAGCTGATGAGCGCTTCGCTGGCGTTCGGGGGGCTGACGGCCTGCACGCGGCAACCGCTCGAACGCATCGTCCCCTACGTCAAGCAGCCCGAGGAGCTCGTCCCCGGCAGGCCGCTCTACTTCGCCACCAGCCGGCTCCTCGGAGGGTATGCAGCAGGCCTCCTCGCCGAGAGCCACATGGGACGGCCGACGAAGCTCGAGGGCAGCCCGGAGCATCCGGCCAGCCTGGGCGCCACCGACGTCTTCGCCCAGGCCGAGATCCTC
>Ga0302046_10001023_pt1 | contig 26635 bp, 18 predicted proteins | sample RVTome_11_FD_200261 | JGI IMG/M metagenome (GOLD analysis project Ga0302046, IMG submission 200261) | Soil microbial communities from uranium-contaminated site in the Upper Colorado River Basin, Wyoming, United States - RVT147D111 (version 2) ... | reverse complement strand
CCTCTCCCGGGGGGAGAGGGAGGATCGGCTTCCGCGCGGAGAAAGACGTTCGATCTGAACCCGTACCCTCCACCGGGCATGCTGCTCCCTCTCCCCCCGGGAGAGGGTTGGGGTGAGGGGCCATCGCACGGTCGTGGTCCTTGGTGGTTCTTCCTTATCTAGCTCGTCGTGACGGGTTCCGGCTTTAGGCGGTTCGATCGTTGGAAGGCGTGGGACGCGTTGACTGCCTGAAGGCGGAACTACAAACGTGGGGCTCGCGTTCGCAGTTCCGCCTTCAGGCGGTGCCGGTTTTTGGATGCTTCCCCCCTCCCATCACCAGACGCCATGTCCGGCGGGGATCAACTGAAGAAGTCCTTCAGGGTCTGCACGAGGACGATGAAGATGACGATGGGGCAGATGTATTGGATGAAGATCCCCCAGATCATCGCCAGGGGCACCCCGCCTGCAATCTTCCGCGTGAAGTGCGGGGAGCACTTGTGGATCTCGTCCACGGCATGTTTCAACCCCCAGAACCAGCCGGTATAAACGCTGCACAGCAGCGCGATGATGATCACCAGGAGCGTGCCGAACAGGGCGTCCATGATGTCCATGAACGATTTGGACTTGTGGATGTTCAGGTGCTTGAGCGCCTCGACCGCGGCCGTCGCGTTCTCCGGCGTGTCGGCGCGCACCACCGCTTCCACGTCGCGGATGCCCTTGCCCAGGAAACCGCGCAGGGTCGCCGCCGCGGAGTTCGTGAGACCTTCAATCGTGTTGGTCTGGACAATGGCCACCTGGCTGCCTGCCTTGACCAGGATGTCGGCCTCGGTGGACAGACCTGTGCCCAGGGCGAGCACCACGGAGGATCCCGACTCGAGCCGGGCCATATCGGCCTCGGACACGGGTCCCGTGCCCTGGGCCACGATCTGGACCTCGACCGGCCGGCCCCAGGGGATGTTGCTCAGCCAGTCCACACCGCCCTGAGACAGCGCCGAGGGAATGCCCATCGCGAAGGCCAGCCCTCCCACGATCCACGCGGCGGTCTTGCGGCGCGCCTTCTTGGCGTCCACGAAATAGGAGACAGGCACCTCCAGCATGGAGATGGAGGAGGTCAATGCGGCAATGGTGAGGAGGATGAAGAAGAGGGTGCCGACCAGCATGCCGAGCGGCATTTTCTCGAATACGATCGGAAGCGTGGTGAAGGTCAGGGCGGGTCCCGCGTTGGGCGCCATGCCGAAGGCGAACACGGCCGGGAAGACCATCAGCCCGCCCAGAAACGCCACGGCTGTGTCGGCAAACGCCACCCAGAAGCCGCTGGTCAAGATGCTTTGCGTGCGCGGCATGTAGGAGCCATAGGTGATCATCAGCCCCCATCCCACACTCAGCGAGAAGAAGGCCTGGCCCAGCGCGCTGAGGATGACCTGGCCGTTGATCTTGCTGAAGTCGGGATTCAGGTAGTAGCGGACGCCTTCCATGGCCCCGTCAAACGTCAGGCTTCGCCCGATGATCACCACCATCATGATGAACAGGATCGGCATGAGCACCTTGGACCACTTCTCGATGCCGCTCTCGATGCCGGCCTGGACGATCAGGATCGTGAAAACGATGAACAGGCCGAACATCGGGATGACATACATCGGGTTGGCCGCGAATTCCTCGAAGCTGGTTGTGTTGTGAATGATCGTCTTCAGCGCGTAGCCGACCGCCCAGCCCGCAATGACGCCGTAATAGCTCAGGACGATGAAGCAGAGCACCAGGCACAGCCAGCCGGTCAGGACGAAGGGCGTGCCGGGACGTGACTTGCGGAAGGCGTCCACCGGGTTGCCCTCGGTGGCCCGGCCCAGGGCCAGCTCATTGTAGAGGAGGGGAAGCGCAATGAAGACGACGCAGCAGAGATAGACGATGACGAACGCGGCCCCGCCGTTTTCGCCTGTCAAATAGGGGAACCGCCAGATGTTGCCCAGACCCACCGCCGACCCGGCCGCGGCGAAAATGAATCCAATCTTCGAACCCCAGTGACCTCGCTTCTCGGGCTTTGCTTGCATGGCCCTTTGTAATGAGAGGACCAGATCAAGGTCAAAAGGATAATTGATGACCCTCAAACAAAGGCAACTGGCGCGCCATGCCGTCGCGCAACCCGCTCACCCCGACCCCCAGCAAACGCAGGGGACGCGTCACCAGGCGGTGCCGCGCCAGAAGATGACAGGCCAGGCGATAGATGGCGCGCGCTTCCGTCACCGCATCCTCGAGCGTGACCTGCCGGCTCACGGTCGTGAAATCTCCATAGCGAACCTTCACTTGCACGGTGTGCGCCGCCAGACGCCGCTGCTGCAGGCGCCGCGCTATGTCCTCCGCCTGTTCCCAAAGGCATTTCCGCAGGAGCGTTCGCTGGTCGGTGTCCTGCCCGAACGTTTCCTCGCTGCTGATGCTCTTGACCTCGTCGCCCAGGTCCAGGGGACGATCGTCCTCCCCGAAGGCAAAGCGCTTGAGCGCCGGACCGAACGACCCCATTAGCGATCGCAGGTCGCCCGGGTAATCCTGGAGATCGCCCACCGTGAGCAAGCCCGCCCGTGACAGCACGCCCTCGGTCACCTCCCCCACGCCGTGCATGGCCCGCACCGGCAGCGGACGCAGGAAGGCCACCTTGTCGTGCTCGGGAACCAGGGTCAGGCCGTCGGGTTTCTGGAAGTCGCTGGCCAGCTTGGCCAGGAGCTTGTTGGCCGCGATCCCGATGCTGGCCGTCAATCCGCGCTCCGATGCGATCCGGCGCTTGAGCGCACGGGCCACCGGCACCGCGGCGTAGAGCGCGGCATCCGGGTTGTCCAGCGCCAACCCCCGCGCGGCGTCGGGCGCCACCACCCGGCTCAGGTCCAGATAGGCTTCATCCACCGACATCTGTTCGAGGTCCGCCCCGGTCTCGCGCAGCATCGTCATGATGTGCCTGGACTCCTCCTTGTAACGGTCCATCCGCACCGGCATGAAGATGCCGCCCGGACAAAGCCTTCCCGCCGTGACACTGGGCATGGCCGATCGGACGCCAAACTTCCGGGCCTCGTAGGACGCGGCACACACCACGCCGCGTCGCGAGGGTGATCCGCCCACGATGACCGGCTTGCCGCGCAGCTCGGGATGGTCGCGCTGCTCCACCGACGCGTAGAAGGCGTCCATGTCGAGGTGGAAGATGATTCGATGCGTCACGGGCATGGGTTCACGTAGCCGCCGACAGGCAAGCCACGTTCCACGTGGTCAGGAGGTGGAAAAGGAGTGCGACCGTCTCCTCCAAAGTCCGCCGCCTCACGGCGGCGGCTACGTGCTCCGCACCGTTCGTAGTCCTGGCTTTAGCCAGTTCTGAAATCCTCCCACACATGGCGCAAGCCCCCCTACGGCTCCGGCAACACCCGTTGGTAAAACTCCAGCAACATCTCCCGGTCCAGTCCGGGCGGGGGATGATCCAGCAGCCAACGGAAGTCATCCCGCGCGCCCTCCGCGTCGCCTTGGCGCAACCGCAGGCCGATGCGGTCCCAGCGGTCCGCGGGCGAATCGGGGGCGAGCGCCACGATGCAGTCCTGGTAGGCGAGCGCATCCTGCAATTGATCGTCCTTTTCCGCCGCCCCGGCGAGGTTCCGCAACATGCGCAGGATGATCGACCGTGGCGATGCCGCCTCGAGATGGGAGGACTCCAGAAGAAGACCCGCGGTGTCCAGAACACGGCGGCGTGCTTCCGCCATGTCCACGAAAACACCCTCCTCGAACACGTCGATCAACTGCTCATGCCCGTCCTGGAAGCGGTGTCGCACCATGAAGTGCCCGGGCAGGGGCACCCCCTCCAGCCCCTTTAGCCCGATCCGCCGCCCCAGCTCCAGGAAGATGACCGAGAGCGAGATCGGGATGCCTTCCCGGTTGTCCAACACATGGTTCAGATAGCTGTTGGCTCGGTTGTAATACTCGAACCGGTTCCCGTGAAATCCGTTTTCATCGAACAGGTAGTGGATGAGCGCTTCCAGGCGGGCGGCCTCGTCCGCATCGGGATCCAGGCCGGCGCGAATCTCGCCCGCCATCCTGTCCAGTTGTTCCTCGTAGGCCTCCACGTCCAGGTCCGGGTCGTCCAGCTTGGCGATGAGCAGGCCTGCGCGGAACAGGTTGGTCTGATCTTCATCCGCCAGCGTCTTGACGAGCAGGTCGCGAATGGCGGTGTGATGAATCTGCCGCGCCAGACGACGCAGTCGCAACGCCTCCCGCTCCAGGTCCGCGGCCCGGCCCCCCAGCAGATGGCGGCTCATGGTGGGAGTCTCTGCCAGCCCCGAAATCAGTTCCTGGTCCGTGGTGTCTTCCGTGGATTTGAGCAGGGCCTGCAGGCGGGTCCGTGTCTCCTCCGCCTCCGGCCCGTCGTCGAGCGATGTCCCGACCGCGAACCCGCGAAACTCCGCGTGTGTCTGCCGGAACTTGGCCAGCCCCACGCGGCCCTCCGGACGCACCGGGTCGTCACTCTCGACCACAAGGTGGCCGTTCACATAGCAACGGATCCGGTTCGTCTCCCAACGCACGCGCAGGGTGTTCCATTCCCCGGGTCGGTAATGGGGCGTGCTGACCTGCTCCAGGATGTTCCAGGAATAGACATCGGGCCCATCGAACCGCGTCAGGCGGAGGTTGCCGGCGCTCGGATAGAATCCGTAGTGACGATCCCCGCCGTCCGAGCCGAACACCAGCCCCGCCGCGCCCGCCTCGTCGTCCAGCTTGACCGACACGCGGATCTCGTAGGGCAACACAGGCGGGGCTTCCCGGAGCAGGCAGAGCGCGCGCCCGCCAAAGCTGCTGCCCATGTCCTCGACCAGGATGCGTCCGCCCTGGCGGAACCAGCGCGCCCCAAACACCGACTCCCACCGGTCCGGGTCCAGCGCCCCGATCGACAGCCAGCGTTCCATCGTGACCGGGTTCGGCTTGGCCAACAGCGGGCGGAGTTGGTTGATCGGGATGGCGAAACAAAGGTTGCGCGTCAGCGCGCTTTTCATGTTGAGAATGCCCTGCACATGGCCTTTCCGGTCGAGGATCGGCCCGCCGCTGTGGCCCGGCTCGATCGGGATCGCAAGCTGGAACATCTCCTTCCCGTCGAGATCGCGCCGCGCCGACAACACCCCCTGCACGACGCTGTATTCCAGCCCGAGCGGATTGCCCAGGGCCACCACGAACGCTCCCTGCGTCAACTCCTCCGAATCGCCCAACGGCAACGCCGCCAAATTCGGTGCACCCTCCGTATCCACCTTGAGGACGGCCAGGTCCAGGTTGCGATCCCAGGCTTCGACGCCTTGCACGCGCAGGTCGGTGCCGTCCGGCAGGCGCACCCGGATGCGGCGACCTTCGCCCACGACGTGATAACAGGTCGCGATGAGGCCGTTGGTGTCCACGATGAACCCGGTCCCGACGCCGCTCTCGTCGCCGTCCCTATCGAACTGCGTGATGACCACCATGGAGGGATGCGCCGCCTGGGCGAGGTTCTGAACGGTCTTTTCAAAGAGATCGGTTTCATCGGGGTCGGCGGCCCGGGCCAAGGTCGGCAGGAGGAGCAGGAGGAGCAGGACGGCATGGAGACATGTCGCATGACGAACCGCCTCGTGACTTCGGCGGCTACTTCGCGGTGATTCAGTAGCCGCCGACGTCAGGAGGTGGTTCCGTTCGTGTCGGTTCTGTCCAGTGCTCGAGGGATCACACGTCATGATGCCTCCCAGCATAGCGCACCGCCCCCCAGCAGGCGAGGCCCCCCAGCGGCAACAAAACCCAGGCCGGGACGCCGAACCCGCCCGGCGCATAGCCGACCACCACCGCCAGCAGCGCGGCCGCGACGGCGTAGGGCATCTGGGTCCGCACATGCTCCATCACCTCGCAGTCGCTGCTGAAGGAGGCCACGATGGTGGTGTCGCTGATCGGCGAACAATGATCCCCGAACACCGCCCCGGTCAGCACCGCTCCAATGGTGCCGATCAGGACCGGCCCGATGTCCGCCGGCGTGGCCGTTCCGGTCAGTTGCACCGCCACCGGAATGACCAGGGGCGTGAGCAGGGCCATGGTGCCCCAGGAGGTGCCGGTGCTGAAGGAGACCAGCGCCGCCAACAGGAACACCACCGCCGGCAGCCAGCCCGGCGCCAGTCCCTGATCCAGTGCGCCCGCCAGATACTCCGCCGTGCCCGCCTTCTTGATCACGCCGTTGAGCGTCCAGGCCAGCACCAGGATGAGGGTTGGTAGAAACATGTTCTTCATGCCCGCAAGGAAATGCTCCACCGGACCAGGCCCGTCATGGCCGCGGCGTCCCACCCAATCCGCCAGCAAGGCCGCCAGTGACGCACCTGCTGTGGCCCAGACAAACACCAGCGCGGCGTTGGCTTGCCCCAAGGCAGCGATGACGCCCCCCAGGCTGAAGGGTTCGCGGGTGCCGCCACCCTCGACGTAAAGCCCCACAAAGACGCCCGCCAACAGCAAGGCCAGTGGCACGAGCGCCGTCCATATGCGCCCCGCTCCGGCCATGTCCGCCTGGTCGGAGGGACGTTGCAGGTGATGCGCCCGGGCCGCTGACTCCGCCTTCCACATCGGACCCCAGTCGCGGGCGAGCCAGACCGTCAGGAAGACCAGGAACAGGATGTAGTAGCAATAGAAACGTTGCGGCAGGCTGCGGACCAGAAGTTCAAAGGGCGAGATGCCCGAGGACAACGCCGCGTTGCCTGTCTGGTCGAAGCCGAGCTGGATCATCGACATTTCGTAGGCGATCCAGGTGGAGACCAGCGCCACCCCCGCGATGGGGGACGCTGTGGAATCGATGATGAAGGCCAGCTTGGCCCGAGAAAGCCCGGCCCGGTCGGCCAGGGAACGCATGCTTTTCCCGACCAACATGGCGTTGGCCAGGCCATCGAAGAAGACCAGCCAGCCCAGGGCGTAGGCCCCCAGCCCGGCCCGCCGCGCCGTGGCGCCGTGTCCCAACACCCGCCGCGCCAGCGCTTCCATCCCGCCTCCCTTCTGCAGCACCTCCACGAACCCGCCCATCAACAGGGTGAACACCAGCACGCTGATGTTCCAGGGATCCGTCAGGGCCGGGATCAGGTAGGCGGCGAACAGGTCGAGAAACGCGCCGAACGGGTCGCCTCCCCGAAGCAACACCGCGCCGGCCAGCGCGCCAAGAAAGAGCGAGGCGTAGATGTCCCGCGTCGCGAACGCCAGTCCGATGGCCAGCAGGCTTGGCCAGAGCGACCCGGCCCCCTCGAGCGGCGCGTAGGAGAGCAGCCAAAGCCATGTGGCCAGGAAGGCCGACACGGCGAGTATCAATCGCGGGCGACTCATGGCGACGCGGTTCGTAGTTCCGGCTTCAGCCGGTCCGGGCTTTGCCTGGTTCATGTCTCCCGTCCGCCACAAAACGTGTTTGGGGAGGTCGTTCCCCATGGATGGTCACGTGATCCATCACGACTGGGTCCGCCGCCTCACGGCGGTGGCTACGTTCCAGGCACTCAACACCTCCATACCAGGCGTCGATCACCCTTTCCCCGATCGCCTCCACACGCTTCCCTCCGCCACGCTCCACTGGAACTTGCGCGCGTGTTCGCGGATGAGGAAGGGAAGGTTCCTGGTGGCGACGAGTTCGAAGGCGGGTTCCAGCGCGCGCTCCAGGGCCTGGAGTGTGGTGGCCGCGTGGCCGTCCCGTTCGAAGCCGCCCAGCCAACAGGACTTGGGCGTGTATTCCTCCAGCCAGGTGTAGGGGGAGGTGATGATGAGCTGGCCGCCCGGCTGGACGAGCGCCGGAAGGCGTTCGAGCAGGCGCAACGGCTCGCGCAGGCGATCGATCAGGTTGGCCATCAACACCACGTCAAACGTGCCGAGGTCCGGCCGCAATGACTGGGCGTCCCCGTGCTCGAAGGCGACACGGGAGCGGTCGATGTCGCCCGGCACAACCGCGCTCGCCGGCTGCATGAGGTCGCCTTCCACCGGGTAGGCATAGGTGAGGACGCCCTGGTCGCGCAGGTGCTGAGCCACGGCGATGAACCGGCTCGAGTAGTCGATGCCCAGCACGTGCTGGCAATGCCGCGCCAGCTCGAAGGTCGAACGTCCCACCGCACATCCCAGATCCAGCGCGCGGGCGGACTTGGCCAGCGCCTCCGGCTCCAGGCATTCCGCCACGCAGCGGACCGGGTATTCCAGGGAATGGTGAGGTCCGAAGTCGTAGGGCAACACCTCCTCCACCCGGCCGTAGTGGAACAGCAGGTATTCCGCAATCGCACGATCCGTTTCGTAATAGGGCGGGGGATGCATGACGGACGCTCGGGATCAGGACGCCAGGGCCTTCCGGAGGTAGGCGGCCGGTTGGTAATCCTCGATCACCACCTCGACGCGCCCGTCGCGATACATCCGCACCTGGGGCACATGGATTTCCGGCGTCTTGGAAGGCGAGAAAAGGATGTCGTCGTGCGTGGCGTTCTTCGCCGAGACGAACTTGTCCGGGGTGAGGTGGCCGCCCAGATGGTCGCTGCGCCCGGTGGCCACGTGCATCGTGCCGAGGATCTTCTCGTCCTGGATGTCGCGTCCCGACACGGGCAATTCCTGCGTTCCGAAGCCCAGTTCGCCCAGCTCGCCCGTGACCGGATCGGATTGCAGGCGCTGGTTGTGCGCCTGGACCACGGCGGCGTCGCCACGGATGAGCGTTGCCTTTCGGATGCGGCCGCCCGCCACCTCCATGAGCCCGAGGGTGCCGTCCTCGTAGCGCATGGGGAAGCGTCCCTCGGCGCCTTCCGGAACGAAATACACCTCGCCGGCCGGCAGGTTGGCCACGTCGGGTTCGGTTCCCCGGCAGAGCCCGTGACTTTTCTGGGCCTCCTGCTGGCTGCAGATCAGGCGCAGGGTTTCGGTGCGGCCCTCGAACCGGAAGTCGATTTCAAAGGCGTCCGCCTTGGTCAGGGCCAGCCGCAGCTTTTCCGCCTGGGCGCTCACCTCGTCGTAGTTCACCGCCAGGCCGGACCGCAGGATGATGTCATTGACGCCATGCAGGGTGGCGCCACGGAAGCCGAACTGCTTGGCAAAGGCCGTCAGGGGGGCTGTGGCGGAATAGGTGGAGATGCAGAGAATGATGTCATAGTTGGGATACACATCGCGCGCCAGGCTGATTTCCCGGCCATCCAGGGCGAAAGCCTGGTCGGGAAGATCGAGGTTGCTGCCGCCCGTCATCCGGTAGGCGAACAGCTCGCCGCCGCGCAGGCCCAGCTCCTTGAGCACACCCTTCTGCAGGCCCTGATGGAACACCTCGTGGGCATGGCGTTGGATGGTCAGTTCCGGGTCCTTCAGGAAGGCGGCGTCCTTGACCTGACGGGGATCCTCCAGGTCGATGAGGATGCAAACGCGCTCGCCTCCCTGGGGTTGAAACACGGTGTTCAGCAGCCTGGCCAGGCTGAACGGGGGGAAGGTTCGGGGGGATGATTCCATGGCTGATGCAATTAGTTCTGCGGGCAACCTATCGGGCCGGACAAATAAATCAACTCCACGGGGCATTTCTTCATTCCCGAACGACACGAAAAGGAATCAATCCGTGCTCGTAATCGAGATACCAGGTTCATGGGCCGTGAGCAGGTTCGCAAGGTGTCCTGCCCAACGACACCTGCGCCGCCTTGGGTCAGAAAGCGTTCATCGCCACTGGACAGGGTGGGGGCTTTGAGGCTTACTGGCCCCCCGACAGGCTATGAGTGACGTGCCTTCCATCGATCCAGAGTTGTTGGCCCGGGCCAAATCCCTCGGCTTTTCCGACCGCCAGATTGCAGGACTGACCCGGCGCAGTGAAGACCAGGTGCGCGCCATGCGGCGCGAGCAGGGCCTCGTTCCCAGCTACCGGCTGGTGGACACCTGCGCCGCGGAGTTCGAGGCGTTTACCCCCTACTATTATTCCACCTACGATCGCGGCGACGACGAGGTGCGCCCCTCCCAGGCGCGGAAGGTGATGATCCTGGGCGGCGGCCCCAACCGCATCGGGCAGGGCATCGAGTTCGATTACTGCTGCGTCCATGCCGCCTTCGCCCTGAAGGAGGACGGGTTCGAGACCATCATGGTCAATTCCAACCCCGAGACCGTCTCCACCGACTATGACACCAGCGACAAGCTCTATTTCGAGCCGCTCACCCTCGAGGATGTCCTTCACATCTACGAGCGCGAGGGTTGCTGGGGCGCCATCGCCCAGTTCGGCGGCCAGACCCCGCTCAACCTGGCCCTGAGCCTCCAGAACAACGGTGTCCACATCATCGGCACCTCCCCGCAAAGCATCGAGATGGCCGAGGATCGCAAGCTCTTCTCGGCGATGCTCACCCAGCTCGACATTCCCCAGCCCCCCAACGGCATCGCCACCAATGAATCCGAGGCCCACGAGGTCTCCAAGAAGATCGGGTTCCCCGTGCTCGTACGCCCCTCCTTCGTCCTCGGCGGGCGCGCCATGCAGATCGTCTATTCGGACACCGAACTCGCCTCCTACATGCGCCACGCGGTCGAGGCCTCCCCCGAACGGCCGGTCCTGGTGGACAAGTTCCTCGAGGACGCCACCGAGGTGGACGTGGATTGCATCGCCGACGTGGGCCTGCACGACGCTCCCAACGAGGGGACGATTGTCATCGGCGGCATGCTGGAGCACATCGAGTATGCGGGCGTTCATTCCGGCGACGCGGCCATGGTGCTGCCGCCCCATACGCTTTCCCAGAAGACCATCCAGACCATCCGCGAGTACACCCACGCCATGGCCCGTGAGCTGCGCGTGGCCGGGCTCATGAACGTGCAGTATGCGGTCAAAGGCGAGACCGTCTATGTGCTCGAGGTCAATCCCCGCGCCTCCCGCACGGTCCCGTTCGTCAGCAAGGCCATCGGCTTCCCCCTGGCCAAGCTGGCCGCCAAGGTGATGGCCGGGAAGTCCCTGCGCGAACTCGGGTTCACCGAGGAGATCTGGCCCAAGTACTGGGCCGTCAAGGAGTCGGTCTTCCCCTTCAACCGCTTTCACGGCCAGGACATCCTGCTCTCGCCCGAGATGCGGTCCACCGGCGAGGTGATGGGGTTGGATGCCGACCTCGGCATCGCCTACGCGAAGTCCCAGATGGCCGCCAATTCCCCGCTGCCCCTGAGCGGACGCGTCTTCATCAGTGTCAGTGACGCGCACAAGAAGGAGGTGGCCGCAATGGCCAAACAATTCACCGACCTCGGCTTTGACCTCGTCGCCACCGGCGGCACCGCGGCGGTGTTGGAAGCCGCGGGCCTCTCCGTGCAGCGCGTGTTCAAGCTGAAGGAAGGGCGCCCCAACGCCCTCGATCTCCTCAAGAACCAGGAGATCCAGCTTGTCATCAACACCCCTTCGGGCCAGACGCCCCGCGCCGATGAGGTGCGGATCCGCACCACCGCTGTCTATGCCGGCACGCCCATCATGACCACCCTCAGCGGCGCCCGCGCCGCCGCCCTTGGCATCGCCGCCCTGAAGAAAAGCGGCTACGGCGTCAAGACCCTCCAGGAATACCACTAGGCCCCCGGTTGGTAGTCCGGCCTTTAGGCCGCTTGGTCGCCGGGCGGTTCTCATCACCATTGTGTGCGCCGCCCTCGGGCGCATCCCCCTCACCATGAACCGGGACTGGCTGAAGCCAGGACTACGAACGCAGTCGGCCACGTTCGTAGTCCTGCCTTTAGGCAGCTCCATCGTTGACAGGTTCAAGGGCCGTCAGCAGGTCCGACAGGCACAGGAGGCTCCCCTTGAACCGTCGATGATCTGACCGATCGGTCGGATCCGCCGGATCCGTCGGATCAGGCCGGGGTTGGCCCGGAACTCGCTATCAGGGGGGCATGACACTGGTAAGGATACTGGTGGATGGCTGCGGCCTTCTTCATCAATGGACAGAGGTAGCCCCCGGCACATCGCGCCTATCCAAGGCGGCCCGGGAGGCTTTGGTGGGTCAATTGGCCCGCTTTTCCGATGCGTCCGGCCTGCCTGTGGCCGTCGTGTTCGAGGGTGCCCCGGAGGAAGACAATGCCGTCCCGGCCCACCGGGATGTGGACATTTTTTACGGGTCCCCCCGTCAGCAGTGCCTCGCCGATCTGGCCGGTGACCCCATGCACCGCGGAGGATTCCGGGTGGTGACGGACGATCCCGTTCTGCGGGACACGGTGTTTGCCCTCGGCGGCACGGTGCACTCCACCCATTCCTTCATCGCCGGTTTCTACCAGGCCCTGGCCCATGTCGAAACCGCCATCCGGACATTCCAACGCAAACAACGCACCCCGTATCCCCATCGTCCTTGATCATGAAACGCATTCTGGCACCCCTCCTCCCATGGCTCCTGCTCGCCCCTCTCGGGGCGGCCGAGCCGTCGGCCTCCCCCGCGCCTCCCCCCAACCCGTCCGGCGAACGTTACCTGTTCATCGTGGGCACCTCCAGTTCGATGGAACGCCTCGACCAGGGCGGACGCCAGGCGCTGTTCGAACTCCTTTTCACCGGACTCGATGGACACATGCGGCCGGGCGACACCTATGGCGTCTGGACCTTCAATGACGAACTCAACGCCGGCGGGTTTCCCATGCAGGTCTGGCATACCAACGACCTTCTCCAGCTCACCAGCGCCGCCACCCTCCACGTCAAGGAACAAAAGTATCGCGACCGCCTGCACACCGACGTCGCCCTCGGACCCGCACTCAACCTCGTCAAGTCCATCGGCGAGGTCACCCTCATCTTCATCACCGACGACACGATGCGGGTCAAGGGAACCCCGTTCGATGACGTGATCAACGGCATCTACAAGAAGCGCGGCGACGAGGTCCGCAATACACAGCAGCCTTTCGTGTCCATGTTCGTCGGCCGGCATGGACAGCTCGCCAACGTCTCCGTCGTCCTCGCCGGCGAACGGCTCAATCTTCCCCCGCGCAAGTTGCCCGACCCTCCACCCCAACCCGCGCCGCAGGCGACGGCCTCGTCCACCACTCCCAAGTCCGCCAAGTCCGCGACGGCTCCCGCCCCTCACGCCGGCGACACGTCCCCTCCGGGCGCCCGCAGCATCGTCATCAAGCGTGAGACCCTCGCCGATGGCACCAAGTCCGATGTACAGGTCAAGGTGGATGGCAAACCCGCCCCCGTGGCCACGAGCCAGGATGACTTGCATGTCACCACTCCCATGGCCACGCCGGCACCGGCGCCCATCCAGCCTTCCGCGACACCAGCGCTCGAAACAGTGTCCGGCACGTCGGAATCGGATTCTTCACTGCCTAGGCCCCCGGCATCGACACCCGCCCCCGCACCCCTGGAGACGGCCCCGGCCTCCTCTCCTGCACCGGCCCCATCTACTCCGATGCCGCGACTGCACCCGTTCCGCTCAGGCCCCATCACCGTGGCGGCGCGCGAGCGCGAGCCCGCTCCTGAGCCTCAACCGGCCCTCACCGGGGTGGTCACCCCGCCCTCCCGAGGCGCAGGGCAAAGCTTCCTGTGGTTGGCGGCCGGCGTGACCTTTGTCGTGGCCGCCCTCACCTTCGCCATCCTCTTCGGCCTGCTCCTTCGCCGCAGCCACCAGCACAGCGCCATCACCCAGTCCATGTACCGCCGCTGAAGGCAAGGGGGAGGGGTCAGACTTGCCTCTTTCACCCATTTGTCACGGCCCCTTCGCCCAAGCGTCATCTGGTGCTTCTAGGGTCTGCGTTCATTACACGGACGATACATTCGCAAAGGAAAGGAACGTCCACCACGTGTTAGGTCCTGGACTCCGGTCCATGCAACGAACGCCAACATCAATGAAGTCATGTATATGAAACCCTTCTCTCCACCTGCTCTGCTCTCCTTTTGTCTTGGACTCGGGATCGCCCTGGTTCCCCAGCCGTCCGCCCATGCCGCCGTCACCATCGTGCCCCTGGGCACTTACGCGACCGGCGTGTTCGACGAGGGCGCCCAGGAGATCGCCGCCCATGATCCCGGCACCCAGCGCCTCTTCGTCGTCAATGCCAACGCCTCCACCGTCGATGTGCTCGACATCAGTGATCCCTCCAGCCCGACCCTGATCGACACGCTCGACCTGACCAGTGTCGGCAACAGCGCCAACAGCGTCGCCATCTACAACGGCGTGGCCGCCGTGGCCGTGCAGGCCGAGGAAAAGACCGATCCCGGGTCCGTGGCGTTCTTCGACACCGAAACGCTCGACCTGCTCAACGTGGTCCCGGCGGGTGCCCTGCCCGACATGGTCACGTTCTCGCCCGATGGTCATTATGTGCTGGTCGCCAATGAAGGCGAACCCGACGACGACTATGCGATCGATCCGGAAGGCTCGGTGAGCGTCATCGATGTCTCCGCCGGCATCGAGAACGCCACCGTCAGCACCGCCGGCTTCGCCGCCTTCAACGGTCAACCCCTGCCCGGCGTCCGCATCTTCGGCCCCGGCGCAAGCGTGGCCCAGGACCTGGAACCCGAATACATCGCCGTCTCCGCCGACTCCGCCACCGCCTGGGTGACGCTCCAGGAAAACAACGCCCTTGGCGTCATTGACATCGCCAGCGCCACCGTCACTGCCATCGTCCCGCTCGGCTACAAGGATCACAGCCTGCCCGGCAACGGCCTGGACGCGAGCAACGAGGATGACGCCATCAACATCGTCCCCTGGCCGGTGATGGGCATGTATCTGCCCGACGCGATCGTCGCCTACGAAGTGGACGGCCACACCTACCTCATCACGGCCAACGAGGGCGACACCCGCGACTACGACGGATTCAGCGAGGAAACCCGAGTGGCCGACGCGAAGATCGACTGGCAGTTCATCCGCCCGGATGAGTGGAAGAAGCTGCTCAAGGAAGAGAACCTCGGCCGACTGCTCACCACCACCGCCGGCGGCACGATCGACGGGGACAAGCGCAAGGACATGGTCCTCGGCGTCGGCGCGCGGTCCTTCACCATCTGGGATGCGGCCACGGGAGCTGTCGTGCATGACAGCGGCGACGAGATCGAGCAGGTCACCGCCGCGACCCATCCCGACCACTTCAACGCCTCCAACACCAGCAACTCCTTCGACAACCGCAGCGACGACAAGGGCCCGGAACCCGAAGGCGTGACGATCGGTGAGGCGTTCGGCATCACCCTGGCCTTCATCGGCCTGGAGCGAATGGGCGGCGTCATGATCTATGACGTCTCCAATCCGGGAGCCCCCGTCCTGCAGGACTACGTCAACAACCGCAATTTCGACGCCGATCCGGAAACGCCGGAGGCGGGCGATTTGGGACCGGAGGGACTGGTCTTCATCTCCGCATCGGACAGCCCGATCGGTGAGCCGCTCCTGGTCGTGGCCAATGAAATCAGTGGCACCACGACGGTGTACCAGGTGAAGCAGGCCGAATAAGGCGGGCGGTCTCGCATTCTCAATCCATGCCCACGCCGGGCGGCCGGAGCGATGTTTCCTCCGGCCGCCTTCGGCTTGAGAAACTCCCGTCGCAACTTGTTGGAGTGAAGCGCTCGCCATCTTGCACGAAGTTTTCAAAGGCCCCTCACCCCAACCCTTTCCCGGCGGGAGAGGCCTGCGACGAGCTCAGTCGAGCGGAGACCCGTCCTCCGCGCGGAGAGAGACTGCCTCACTGATCCCTTCACCCTGGGGTGGCAAACTGTTCCCTCTCCCCTCGGGAGAGGGTTAGGGTGAGGGGCCCCAGCAAAACGACAACATGTTGGTCGTTCTTTTCGGGTAAAGGGCAAGAGTAAGAGCAAGAACCTGCGCCACAGGCGCCCGTGCCGACGTTGTCAAGCGCGCTGGGTTTAGCGCCCGCCCCCGAATTAGGTGTGGCACGACGGCGGTTCCTGTCCTAGGATGCCCGGTGATAGTCGAACCGAGGTTCTTATGAACACGAACGCCTTCTCCCACGTGCCCCGCCGCGGTGTTTGTCTCCTCCCCCTGCTGGCCGGGCTTCTTTTCACCGCCACCACCGCTTCCATGCTGCATGCCGGCCCGGGATGGGGGCCCAGCTGCCATGGCGGACCCGCGTTTGTGGGGGCTCCCTGCGGTCCCGTGTTCTCACCGGTTTACGGCTGCTATGCGCCCCGTGGCTTTGGCTACGTCCGCCCCTATGCCCACGGCTATGGCCGGTATTACGGGTACGGCTACGGCGCCGCCGTTCCCTACGGGTTTTATGGCGGGCACGCCTATTATTCGCCCACGTTCGGATTTCGTTCCTTCCCCTACGCCACACCGCGCATCTATGTAGTGCCGCGCAAGCCCCCCAACCCCTATCCCGGACCCCGGCGCATCATCATCTACAATATGGGTGAAGCGGAGCCTTCCGAGGTGGATGGTCCGCCCCCGGAGTTGATTCCCTGGTCCGAAGAGGCCGCTTATCCGCCTCCTCCCCCCCGCCGCCAGGCGGCCGACCCGGACAAGGCCTGGACCTATCTGAAGGAGGGAAATGGAGAAATGGCTCTGAATGCGTTTGCCTCTCTGGCGACTCGCGAGCCTGAGAAGGGCGTTCACAAACTCGGATTCGGCCTTGCAGCCGCCTTCTCAGGCGACAAGATCACCGCAACCTACGCCCTTCGCCGCGCCTACGACACCGACCCGGACGGCGTGGCGCGTGTCCGCCTTGACAAGGCCCTGCAGGATCGTGTAGCCGAGCAGGGCCGCGCCTATGAGGTCGCGCTCCGGAAGGATCCCTCCAACCTCAATCTCCGTTTCCTCGCCGCCGCGGCGCATCATCTGGCTCGCGAAGAGGACCAGGCCCGCACACTGCTGGCCGAAAGCCTCGATCGCTACGAGGATGACGCTCCCAGCACGCGTGCCCTCCTGCGCCTCGTGGACTCGCATCGGGCCACGCTGGATCTGGTTCAATCCGATCCGTTCTGATCGAGCTGCAATTTTTTTGCATTCGTCACGGAAAGGTATCGACGTCTTCATTTCGACTGTTATGATCCGGCCCGTCGGCGACGGATGTGCCGGCCGAAGGTTTACCCTTCAAGGATGGTCTCCGGTTCCAAACTGACGCGAAACTAAGATGTTGTGTCTTCGTTGGACAGGGGATGCTCGCACCCCATGCCTTGTCCGCAGCGCAAAGCTGCCGGAATTGGAGTCTTCTCATGCTCCGACCTCACTGAGCGGAATGTCGGCGCCATGCGTTCCTGGGAAGCTCGCCAAAGTGCCTACCTGTGGTTTTTCGGGTAGGGGGCGAATCACAACTTCCCTGACGTTGGAATTTGGTGGAGCGACGACCAGGCAGAGCCGGGAGTTCACAGGCGTGGAGGTTCCTGGCTCGGTCCATGAGACACCCCGGTCTCACTACGTTCGGATGGACCTGGATGTGTCCGGTCAGTGGCTCGTGTCGTGGCACTGCCCACCCGGGACGGCCAAGGATTGTTCGTCCCGTCATTTTCCTTCCCGCCCCATGAACCGGGGACCCGGACCGCCTAAAGCACGGACCCCCGAAGGGGGCTAGATGGGAATGAAACGTTCGGTACCACGGCTATGGAAAGGCCCCTCACCCCCGCCCTCTCCCGGCGGGAGAGGGAGCCGCAGTCCTCGTGGAGAGGACGGGTTCCAATCAGATGCCCTTCTCCACGCGGAAGATGGTGTTCCCTCTCCCCCCGGGAGAGGGCCAGGGTGAGGGGCCTTCGATTGCGTCGTGCTTTAGGGCCAGCCCTTAACTCCAACACGTTGCACATCGAGTTTCTTAAGAGGCGGGACTACAAACCGAGGCCGCCGCATTTGTAGTCCCGGCTTCAGCCGGTCCGGGCTGCGCGCGTTTTGCTGGCCGTCAACCTCCACCCACCGCCGCCGGATCCTCCAGCTTCAGATCCCCCGCCTCGTAGGCAGCCTTGAATTCCAACGCCTTGCGCGCGAATGGCCCCCTGCCCATGTCCCGGGCCAATGCCGCTGATTGATCCGCCGCCTCCAGGGCTCCCGGGAAATCGCCTGCCGCCGCGCGCGCCGCCGCCAACGCCAGTAGCGAAGCCGGGTCCTGGCCGCCGGTCAGCGTGACCACGTGCGTGGCATGCTCCAGGGCGCGGGATGCATCGCGCATGGAATCGTCCGGATGCGTGGCCAGGACCCAGGCGGCCTGCAGACACGCCCCCGCATGGTCGGGTTCCCTTGCCACGGCCTCCTGCAATTCCGCCATCCCGTCCCCGGCCCGGCCTGCCTCCAGAAGAAGGATGGCGCGTTGCACCCGGGCATCGGTCAGGTCCCGGTTCAGGCGCAACGATTCCTCAAATGCCGCCATGGCCCGGTCGCGCTGCCGCAGGCCTTTCAGGCTGATGCCCAGATTCAGGTGAAGACTGGCGTTGCCCGGACTCACCTCAAGCCCTTGGAGCAGGATGTTGGTCGCCCGGTCCAACTGCCCCAACTGGTTCATGATGTATCCGAGGTTGTTGTAGGCCTTGTCCTTGCCGGGTTGCATGCGAATCGACTCCTGGTAGTGCCGGACCGCGTCGCTCCAGCGTTGTTGCATGTGAAATGTCAGGCCCAGGTTGTAGTGCGCCAGGGCGTTGTTGGTCGAGGCGTTCACCGCGTGCTGGAAGAGGGTTTCGTTGTTCTGCCAATGCCGGGCCTGGCGTTGCGTCCCAAAGGCGAGCGCGGCCAGGATCAGGACCGAGGCCGTGCCCAGCACCCAGCGTCGCTGCGGCCATACGGGTACCCGGTCCGCCACCAGCCAGGTCACCATGATGAAGATCCCGACCAGCGGCACGTAGGTGTAGCGGTCCGCGATCGACTGCCACCCGACCGGGATCAACCCGATGGTCGGCACCAACGTTCCCAGGTACCAAAGCCAACCCACCAGTAGGTAGGGAGATTTCCGCATCCCGGCCCACACCCCGGCCGTGACGGCGACCAGGAGCAGCGTCGCCCCGGCCACCTCCCACCAGGCCCAGCCTTCCGGCATGGGATAGAGCACCACCATGTTCTCAGGCAGGATCATCTTGGCCAGGTAACGCACGTAGGAGATCGGCACGTTGGCCAACCGCAGACCGATCGGCACCGTCTCGGTCCCCAGCATGCGGTTGGTGCTGTAAACGCCGATGAAGGTGATGGCCGACGAGGCCACGGCCAGCGTCAGGAACGGGACCTTCTCCAGCAGCAAGCGGCGCAGCGAAGCGCTCGAGCCGGCATCCACGCGACGCAGCCAGCCCTTCCATCCCGGCGCGCCATCAGGTGGCGGAAACAGGTTCAACCGCCTGAGCGGCCAGACGTCGAGCAGCAGCAGCACGGCTGGCACCGTGACCAGCATGGGCTTGGACATGAGTCCCAGGAGGAACAGCCCCAGCGCCACCAGGTAGCGGCCCTTGCCCGGGCGGCGGGCGTAGGCGGCATGCGCCCACATGGTCAGAAACCAGAAGAGCGTGCTGAGCACGTCCTTGCGCTCGGCGATCCAGGCGACCGACTCGACGTGCAGGGGATGCAGGGCAAAAAGGCCCGCCACAAAGGCGCTTCGTTCCATGGCGCGCGTCATCTGGGTCAGGGACAGGAACAGCGCCAGGGTGGCCAACACATGCAGCGCCACATTGGTCATGTGATGTCCGCCCGCCCTGAGGCCGAACAGCTCCACGTCCAGCATGTGCGACCACCAGGTCAGCGGATGCCAGTAGCTGAAGTAGGTGGTGGTGAGTCCCCACCGCACGCTCTCGCCGGTCAGCCCCTGCTGCACCTTCGGGTTGGCGGTGATGTAGTCGGCGTCATCGTAGTTGGTGAAGTCGAAGTGACGCGCCTCCCGGTAGGCCAGGGTGGTGATCCCCGCCAAGAGCACCGCGAGCAGCACCCCGCGTTTCCAGGCAACTCCGTTGGACATGGCGTCGAGATACCTCATCCGGCCCTCGTGGTGCAATCCTGTGTTGGCGCCATGGGAACTCGATTCTCCCTCGTCGCTGAACCGATGGCTCGGACCGCCTAAAGCCAGGACCCATCACGACGGGCTAGATAAGGAAGACACACCAATGACCACGCCTGTGCGAAGGCCCCTCACCCCATCCCTCTCCCGGGGGGAGAGGGAGAACTGGCTTCCGCGCGGAGAAAGACTTTCGATCTGAACCCGTACCCTCCAAGGGTCATGCTGCTCCCTCTCCCGGCGGGAGAGGGATGGGGTGAGGGGCCTTTGAATTCTTCGTGCAAGACTGCCAGCGCATAACTCCAATCAGTTGCCTAGGGAATTTCTTAAGAGACGGAATTGCAAACGTGGCCGCCTCCGATTGCAGTTCCGCCTCAAAAGAGCCGAGCGCACGGCTGCAATTCACTGGACATAATGCGCGTCTGTGATTCTCTTGACGCTACTCAATATGGGACCCCTGATCATTGCATTGCTGGCCGGTGCCGGGTTCGTGGTGGCCTATCACACCTATGGGCGCTGGCTGGGACACAAGATTTTCATGCTCTCGGCCCGCACGGTCTGTCCCTCCAAGCGCCTGGAGGACGGGGTGGACTATGTGCCTTCGCACAAGAGCGTGGTGTTCGGCCACCACTTCACTTCCATTGCGGGCACCGGCCCGATCGTGGGTCCGGCCATCGCCATCATGTGGGGATGGCTGCCCGCGCTGCTCTGGGTGGTGTTCGGGTCGATCTTCATCGGCGCGGTGCATGATTTCGGGGCGTTGGTCGTGAGCCTGCGCAACAACGGCCAGACCGTCGGCGACATCGCCGGCCGTGTCATGAACCGCCGGGTCCGTCTCCTTTTCCTTTGCATCTTGGTCATGGCCCTGACCGTCGTGCTGGCCATCTTCGGGCTCGTCATCGCCTCGGTCTTCCGCCAGTACCCGGCCTCGATCTTTCCCTGCATGATCCAGATTCCCATCGCGGTCCTCATTGGCCTCATGCTCCATCGCAAGGGCGCCCGGATTCTCTGGCCATCCCTGGCGGCCCTTGCCTTGATGTATGTCACGGTGATCTACGGTGACATCCCGTTGCTGCATGGCATCAACACCTTCATGGCCGGATGGCCGGTCTGGGTGTGGGTCGTCTTCCTCCTCGTCTATGCCTACGTAGCCTCGGTCCTGCCCGTCTGGATGCTCCTCCAGCCGCGCGACTACATCAATTCACTGCAGCTCATCTCCGCACTGGGCCTGATCGTGGTCGGGTTGCTCGGGGCCGCCTTCCTGGGCGGCGCGCCTTTGCCGGGCGGCGCCCGCCCCGAGCTGAGCCTGGCCGCTCCGGTCATAAACTGGAATCCCTCCGGGGCCCCATTCATTTTTCCCTTCCTCTTCGTCACCATCGCGTGCGGAGCGATCAGCGGATTTCATTGCCTGGTCAGCAGCGGCACGAGCAGCAAGCAGTTGACCTCCGAGCCGGACGCGCGGTTCGTGGGGTATGGCGGCATGCTGACGGAGGGTTTCCTGGCCACCCTGGTCATCCTGGCCTGCGCCGCGGGCCTGGGCTTGGGCGTGGCGGCCGCCGATGGGGGCATGTTGACGGGAAAGGCCGCCTTCGACGCCCGCTACCTCTCGTGGGGTTCCGCCGGGTCATTGGGATCGATGGTCGCCGCGTTCGTGGATGGCTCCGCCAATTTTCTCAAGTCCATCGGCATCCCGGGCGGCGTGGCGGTGGCACTCATGGGAGTCCTGGTCGCGTCGTTCGCGGGCACCACCATGGATTCGGCCTGCCGGCTGCAGCGCTACGTCATCCAGGAACTGGCCACCACCCTCGCCCGTCCGGGCACGGATCAGGCATCAGCGGTCGGAGTCGGTCCGCTGGCGCTCCTGCGCAACAAGCACGGGGCCACCATCGCGGCCATTGTCGCCGCCGCCATCCTCGCCGCCGCTCCACTTCCCGGTGCCTCCTGGTCCCTGGCCGGGGCCGGCAAGGGCGGCTTGTTGCTCTGGCCCTTGTTTGGCGCCACCAACCAGTTGCTGGGTGGCCTCTCCTTTCTGGTCATCGCCTTCTACCTTTGGCGCCGGCATCGCCCGGTCTGGTTCATTATCATCCCCATGATCTTCATGCTGATCATGCCGATGTGGGCCATGATCGTGCAGCTCTTCATCGGTGACAACGCATGGATCCGCGGCGGCAACTGGATCCTCACCACGATCGGCTTGGGCACCATCCTCCTGGAAATCTGGATGATCGGCGAAGCCGTCCTGATGTTCCCGCGCGTGAAGGGCATCCTCGAGGACAACGCCCTCGACCAGGCGGGCGCCGCGGCATAGGTCCTATAGGTCGTATCCTTTTCTAGCGAGACAGAGCCTCAGACCAGTTATCAGTGACCAGTGACAAGTGACTAGACAAATCCCCCTTCGGCATGCGTCCCTCCCTTGAGACCATGGCCCTCGACCTGGAACAGCTCTACGACCAGCATGCCCAGGCCCTGTTCGGGTTTCTCCTTAACCTGACCCGCAACGACGCCGACACCCGCGACCTGCTCCAGGAGGTCTTCGTCAAGCTGGCTCGCCGGCCTGATTGCCTGGATGGCGTCGTGGACACCCGTGCCTTCCTGCTCCGCCTTGCCCATCACGCCACCATCGACCAGGTCCGGCGCCGCGCTTCCCAGCTCGATCGCGCGGAACGCCTCGCCGCCCAGACCGACCCCTTCCTGGCTCCGGCCGCCAATCCTGACCAGGACGCCTTCCGGTCCGCGCTGGACGCCGCGTTGCTCGGGTTGCCCGAAGACCAGCGCGTGGTCGTTCACCTCAAGCTGCGAGAGGACATGACGTTCGAGCGGATCGCCGATCTTCTGGACATCCCGCTCAACACCGCGGCCAGCCGTTACCGGTATGGGCTAGACAAACTTCGTGCCCAACTGCGTCCTCTTTTCGATGAGATAAGGTGAATCGACATGAACACGCCTCCCCCAGACGACCTTGAAGATTCGATCCGCCGACAGGCGGTCCGATCGCTGCCTGCGGCCTGGCGCACCTCGATCCTTGACAGCGCCCGGGTCCAGGCTGAGCCGGTGACCCCTTCGCCGGCGCCCGCCAAGCCCTTGGGGCGTCTCTTGCGCGACTGGCTTTGGCCGCATCCCTACGCCTGGGCCACTCTGGCCGCGCTGTGGATGGTCATTGCTTCCCTGCAATGGAGTGGTTCGGAACAAGCCTTGGCCAAGTCCGATCCGACAGTTCTTTTGGGTGAGGACGAATACCGTCCGATCCTCGCCCTGCATCGCCAGCTCTGGAGTGAGTTTGTCGATGCGCTTTCCAAGTCCTCGAAGTCCGCAGCCCATCCTTCCGAGCTGCTGGAAGAACCCCGCAGCCAGGGCCGGCCCGCATACCGCCAGGGTTGATGCCACTCCTCTTCACATGGTGCCATGACCTCCGCCGCTTCCAACCCACCCTCCGACACGTCGCTGGCCCGGAAGGGGTCCCGGCTGCGCCGCTGGTGCATGCGGGTGCTCTTCGTGCTCGTCACCCTCGTCACGCTCTGTGTGCTCTACCTGCAGATCAGCAAGGTGCGCGGCCGCAACGCCTGGCATCGCATGGAAGCTCAGCTCAAGGAGAAGGGGATGCCGATCTATCTGGCGGATGTCCTGCCACCGGAGATTCCCGATGAGGAAAACCAGGTGGCCACTCCCTTTTGGAAGGGGGTCTTTCCCAAGGCCACGATGCGGGAAGTCGTCCATCAGTACCACATGGACGATCCTCGCGTGACTAAGGCATATCAGCTGGTCACGAGGTATCAATTTGATGTGGTCCAGGGAGGAACTGCCAGGGCGAAGTGGACGGAGCCTCCGTTGCTCATCCGTGCCTGGGCCAAGGCGTTGCAGCAGGTCGTGGAGAACCCCTCCAACCAGGAGGACCTAAGTCGCGAGCAGGTCGAGGCACTCCCACCCGCCGAGGCGGGAAGGGTCGTCCTCGACTTGCTTCAGGTGTACGATCCGGTCATTGATGAATTCCGCGCCGCCTCCGACCGGCCGAAGGCTCGTTACCCAATCGACTACAGCGTTCCGGACCCGGCCACGATCCGCCTCCCTCATTTCGTCCAGATCAAGGAAATCCTCAGGATCCTGAGACTGCGCGCGATGGCGCACGCTGTGACCGGAGATGTGTCCCGCGCCGATGAGGATGTGAAGCTGATGTTCCTGCTGTCGGAATCCTTGAAAGGGGAGCCGACGCTCATCTCGTACCTGGTTCGGATCGCCGCCCATCGAATCACGCTCGAAACGTTTCGCCAGGTGCTGAACCGGGGCCTGGCCTGGCCGGAACCGGCGCTGGCCCGATGGCAGGACCGTTACCGGAACCTCGACCTGATCGCGGCGCTGAGCGAAGCCCTGCGCGCCGAACGCACGTTTGGCAACAGCATGTTCGCCCGCATGCGCGACAAGTCGAACCGCGGCCACTATGCGGAGTCCCTCGGGGCAGAGCCGGAGTTGGAACTGGTGGTGGTGGCCCTGCCCACAGGCTGGATCTATTTCGAGCAGGTCAACTACAACTGGCTCTTCGATCGCCTGCTCCTCTTCAACCAGTCACCCTCCGGGATACGCGTGGACCCGGCCTGGGTTCTCAAGAACGAGAAGGACATCCAGGCTGAAACCCGCGACCTGGGCTATGCCGTGTTCTGGAGACACCGTCTCTTTTCCAGCCTCCTCCTGCCTGCCCTGGTCCATACCCCGGAGAAGGCGGCCCAGGCCCAGGCGCTCGTGGACATGGCCACCCTCGGCAGCGCTCTCGAACGTCACCGGATCGAGACAGGCACCTACCCGGAGGCGCTTGCAGCGCTTCTGCCGCGCTACCTGGACCGCCTTCCCGATGATGTCACCGCCGCGCAATCGTATCGCTTTCGGCGCGACGCCGACGGCGCCTACACCCTCTGGTCGATCGGCTACAACCAGGTCGATGACCAGGGCACCATCGCCAAGGAGAGCGACGAGGGCGATTGGGCCTGGGCGCGCGAGGATGAGACCAAGGAGCGTTGAACGGGCCACGCGGTTCTTCCTGTCCCCCAGCCGTTCCTTGTTACGCGCCCGCGCCAGACGCAAGTGCCTCTTCCCTCACCATGAACCGCAATGCCCAATGCAGGCCTCTAACCCTGGACCGCCTTCCCCGCCTCTTCACCCAGCTCCGGAACTGGCTCCGAACCGTTCTCCACGGTCGGCAGGATGATCGCCGCCGCCAGCACGCCCATCAAACCGCAGCCCAGCCACAACCAGACCGGGTTCCAATGAAACAAGGTCATCCCGACCGGCGGCCCGGTGATCATCGCCAGCGAGAAGGTGAATCCGAACAGGCCCATGTAGCGCCCGCGCAGATCCGTCGGCGCCAGGTTCGCGATGTAGGCCGCCGCCACCGGCATGCAGATCATCTCTCCGAACGTGAAGATGGCCATGGCCACCGCCAGCATGGGGATCCCGCCCGCCACGGCGTTCACGGCAAACCCGCCGCCCAGCAGGACAAACCCCACCGCCATCACCCGGCGCACCGGGTAGCGTTGCGTGATGGTCGTCAGCGGCAGTTCCATAAACACGATCAGCAAACCGTTGAGTGAGATCAACAGCCCGTAGGTGGAGGTCTCGTAGCCCATCCCCTGCAGGTGCAACCCGTAGGTGCTGCTCATCTGGAAGAAGATCAGCCCGACCAGAAAATTGGCCGCCAGCACCTGCAGGAACCGGCGGTCCCGGCAAATGGCGCGCAACACCACCGACCACTGGCTGGCCTCGCCGCGGCTTCGAAAGCCGTGGGGCAGTGCCGCCAACGCCACCAGGCCAAAGATGGCCGAGGTGACCGCGTCGGCCGCGAACAGCCAGAAGAACGATCGCTCCGCCAGGAACCCAGCGGTGGCGGGGCCAAAGGCCCAGCCGGCGTTGATGGCCAGGCGGTAGGTGGCAAAGGCCGTCACCCGCAACTCCGCCGGCACCAGGTCGGCCAGAAGCGCGCCGCAGGCCGGCCGGTAAAGCTCACCGGTCAACCCCACCAACCCCGCCATCGCCACAATCGCCTCCAGGCTCTCCGCCTGGGAGAGGCCCATCAGCGAAATCGCCGCGCCTGTCATCGAAAGCACAATCGTGTTGCGCCTCCCGATCCGGTCCGCCAGGTAGCCGCCCAGCATGGAGGCGCAGAAGTTGCCCGCCCCGTAGGCCAGGAACGCCAGGCTCGTCTCCCCCACGCTGAACCCGCGGCGGGTCATGTAGATCGCCAGGAACGGCAGCACAAAGGTGCCGAACCGGTTGACGAACGTGCCCACGAACAGGATCCACACCGGCCGCGGCAAGGCCGCCAGGTTCGACCGCAACAAGGCCCACCGCTGCGCGATGGTCTCGCGTTCCGCGGCGGGATCCGTTCCCTCTGCTTGGTTGGGTGCTGCTTTCATGAGAAACAAAAAACCCTGCCAGCCTTTCGGCGGGCAGGGTGGGAAATCGTGTTCGGGTCTTGGTCTAGTCGGCGGTTTCCTCCTGCCCTTGGCTGCGGGTCGTCTTGCGCAGGCCATCCATAAGCTGCCAGCCAACGTACAGCGCGTCGCCTACCCGCACCCGCAGGGAGGGCTTCAGCATCTGATGGAAACAGCAGGCGTTCATTCCGAGGGTGCAGACCTTGGGGCATGCCCCCCTGGCAAGTCAATCTCGAAGTCCACCTCGTTTGGAGTCCCGGCTTTAGGCGGCAAAAGCCGTCACTCGCCATCCAACGGTCGAACCGCCTAAAGCCGGAACCCGTCACGACGAGCTAGATAAGGAAGAAACACCAAGGACCACGACTGTGCGATGGCCCCTCACCCCAACCCTCTCCCGGGGGGAGAGGGAGCAGCATGCCCGGTGGAGGGTACGGGTTCAG